>Ga0126370_10000086_pt1 | contig 29035 bp, 26 predicted proteins | sample PanSoiMetaPlot_3_FD_92586 | JGI IMG/M metagenome (GOLD analysis project Ga0126370, IMG submission 92586) | Tropical forest soil microbial communities from Panama - MetaG Plot_3 | ecosystem: Environmental > Terrestrial > Soil > Tropical forest > Bulk soil | place: Panama | collected 2016-02-17 | reverse complement strand
TGTCCAGGATCACGCCGCCGACGGGATTCGCACCGTCGTTTCCGCCCTGGAAGCTGTAAAGAACGCTCTCGGTCCAACCGGAACTCGAGCGCGCAAGCTTATAGACTGCGCCGTTTCCGAAGGCGCCGCCGGCTGGAGCAGTGCCGTAAAGATTGCCTTGCGCATCGAGGCTCACGGTGGCGACCGGATTGATGGCATCACTGCCGCTTGTGAAGCTGTAGATCACGCTCTCGGTCCAAGTGTTGCCGGAACGCTTGGCTTCATAGACACTGCCGTTTCCGTTCGCGCCTCCCAGGAGCGTGGCTCCGTAGAAATTGCCTGCTGAGTCGAGGACGATGCCGCTCATGGGCTCAGCACCGTCAGTGGCGCTGCCAAAGCTGTGGATCTGGATCTCCCTGCCCGGGCAGGCGCAGATGGCGAAGGCAGTGCCGAAGTTTCCGCCGCTCTCGGTGGTTCCAAAAAGGGCGCGATTCGCTCCGATAGCCAAGGTGCCGTAACCAGGGCCGGCACCGTCTGTCACACCTCTGAAGCTGTACAACGAGGTGTATTTCCAGGACGAGCCATTGGGTGAGAGGCGGTACACACTTCCCGAACCGAAGGTGCCCCCGAGATTCGTCGTGCCATAAAGATTGCCGAGATTATCCAGAGTTGGGCCTCCGTAAGGAGTCGCGCCATCACTGCCTTGACCTGTGAAGTTGTAGATGACCTTGTAGGTTTGAGAGTGCGCCGGTTGGGATAGGACGGTAAGAAAGAAAAGCAGGAAAGAACAGAGAACCACGGTTGTGCGCCGCGCCAATGAGAAGTTGTCGGCTTGATCTTGCAGCATTACAAAACCCCCTCTGTGATGGATGTTGGCTCGGCGTCGCGGCAGAACCAATTTCTGGTGGAACCAGGGCAACATTATGCACTACGGCGTGAGTTTCGGCTCTGGTGGCGGGTTTGAGGAGGCTGCTGGCGGCTGACACGCCTCGCTTCGCGTCGGCGGGACGGACGAAATGCGTCCGTCCCTACACAAGCAGTGTCCGTCTCCACTCAACCAAGGATTTCCCGATGGCGACTTCCGGCCTTTCGGACTACAATTCCCCAAAATTTCCGGGCAAGACGGAGGATCCCCCATGTCTTTCAAGTTGGCCTCCCTTACGCTGGCAACTCTGGTTGCTGCATCTACCGCGCTCACAACTCTGAGCGTGCAGATCAAGGAATATGACGTTCCGACGCCGAAGTCGCGACCGCATGATCCGGCGCTCGCTCCTGATGGATCGCTCTGGTACACCGGACAGGGAGCGAACAAGCTTGGACGTCTCGATCCGAAAACCGGGGAATTCAAGGAGTATCCGCTGAAGACGCCCAACTCCGGTCCGCATGGGTTGGTCGCCGACAAAGATGGAAACATATGGTTCACTGCGATCTCTGGCGGGTATGTCGGCAAGCTTGATCCGAAGTCCGGTGCGATCGCCGAATATCGTCCGGCGCGCGGGGAAGAGATCGATCCGCACACGCCCGTCTTCGATCACGACGGCATTCTGTGGTTCACCAATGAGGACTCGAACTACATTGGACGACTTGATCCCAAGAGCGGGGCGATGACGCTTGCCAAGGTGACGACTGCGCATGCCGTTCCTTACGGCATCGTAGTGTTGCCGAACAATCATCCGTTCTTCTGCGAATTCGGCACGAACAAACTTGGGACGATCGATCCGAAGACGATGACGGTGCACGAGTACACGCTGCCGAATGGTGAAGCGCGCCCGCGACGCATCGCGCTTGCGCCGGATGGCACGGTGTTCTACACCGATTTCGGGCGCGGATATCTCGGACACTTCGATCCGGGAGCCGGAAATCTGTTAAAGGAGTGGCCGTCGCCGGGAGGTGAGGGATCCGAACCCTACGGAATCGCCATTACCAGGGACGGAGTCGTGTGGTACAGCGAATCCGGGGTGAAGCCGAACACATTGGTGCGCTTCGACCCGAAATCCGAGGCGTTCAGCACAACACAGATTCCATCGGGTGGAGGTGTGGTGCGAAACATGGTCGCAACGCCGGATGGTCATCTATATCTGGCTTGCAGTGGAGTGAACAAAGTCGCTGTGGTTGATACGGCGAGGTAGCCGGTGTTCCCACAACAGTTTTTCTCAGGCAGGGATGCTTCGACTCCGCCCGAGTTCCGCTTCGCTGCACTCCAGCTCCGTTCAGCATGACACCATTCTGCACTGGCACACAAAAACTTGGGTCACACTAAGCCGAGCAGTGCTGGACACCGGCGTTGGTGCGAAGACCTGCATCCAGCGCCAGAAACCGCCCGGGCAGCGCGTTAGGACAACAACCCTCCGGAGGAAAACGACATCTATTGTGGCGCACCTGGGGGAGCGCCAGTCTCGGTATGGAAATTACTGATTCCTCGTTTGCAAAGCGGATCCTTGTTCTTTCTTTCGTTCTTCCAATCGCCAGTTGCGGCGGAGCCAAATCGAGTACCTCAGGCTCATCGCAAGTTAGCATCAAGTTGAATCAGGCGACCGCGACGGTTATTCCCGGTCAGACGCAGCAATTCACTGCAACCGTAACCGGATCTGACAATACCGCCGCTACCTGGAATGTCGACAGCGTCAGTGGCGGCGATCCGCAGCATGGAACAATTTCGAGCGCTGGCCTCTACACCGCACCACAGCAGCCGGGCACTCACACTGTCACCGCAACCAGTGTGGCTGACACTACAAAGAGTGCGAGCGCAGCGGTTACGGTCCAAGGAAACGTCGCAATAACACCTGGCAGCGCGAACGTGGTGGCTGGCGCGACGCAACAATTCCAGGCTACCGTCGGCGGGCAAACGAGTTCAAAAGTAACTTGGTCGGTTGACGGTGTAGGCGGTGGCAATGCCACGGTTGGAACGATCAGCAGTGCCGGACTTTACACTGCGCCCTCGCAGCCGGGAAATCACACGATTACGGCTGCGAGCGGGATCAATGCCGCTGACAATTCCACCGCTCAGGTAGCGGTCTTCACGTTCGGGATCTCTCCCGGCAGCGCATTGCTCGCGCAAGGCGGTACTCAACAATTCAGCGCGACGATTCAAGGATTGACGAATACCGGCGTGACTTGGTCAGTGGACGGCGTTGCTGGAGGCAACACGACCATCGGCACCATCAGTGCCACGGGGCTGTACACGGCTCCCGGACAAAACGGAAATCACACGGTTGCGGCCACAAGCGCGGCTGACACGGCGGTGAGCGTTAACGCGTCAGTCACGGTGAACGGTGCGGTCGCGATTTCGCCTTCTGCCGTGACACTAATTACCGGCACCACGCAGCAGTTCACGGCAACTGTGCAAGGAGTAACGAACCCGACGATCACGTGGTCGGTCGACGGCGTCACGGGAGGCAACTCCACAGTTGGCACAGTCTCAAGCAGTGGCCTCTACACGGCACCTTCGCGGCCCGGAAGTCATACTGTCGTAGCAAGTGCCGGTAGCAGCGGTTCAGCTAGCGCCCCGCTCACTATCTTTTCTTTTGTAGTTTCACCGAACTCTGCGAACCTATCTCCCGGTGGGACACAACAATACACTGCAACGATCCAGGGACTGACTGATACCACTGTGACCTGGTCGGTGGATGGGATTGCCGGCGGGAATACCTCCGCAGGAACCATCAGCAACAATGGACTCTACACGGCTCCGAAGGCGATCGGGGCTCATACGATCACGCCGGCGAGCGCTGCGTATCCGTCAGATGTGGTGAACAGCAGTGCAACCGTAATCAATGCCGCGACGTCGGCGGTGCTTACTTATCACAACGACGATGCGCGCGATGGCGCTTATCTTCAGGAAGTCACGCTTACGCCTTCGAATGTTAATTCCACGCAGTTTGGAAAAGTCCACTCGTATCCGGTTGACGGACAGATCTACGGTCAACCTCTTTATGTGCCGCAGGTGAACATCAATGGCACCGTACACGACGTGGTTTTCGTGGCGACGCAAAACAACACTGTCTATGCTTTTGACGCCGATGCGAACTCCAGCAGCGGAACGACATTCTGGACAGCAAACTTTGGAACGCCCAAGAACGCCTACGACGATGCCGGCCCGTGGCCGGTCGTCCGAATCCTTTCCACGCCCGTGATCGACGTAACCAGTAACACCATCTACGTGGTCACTCACCAGCAGAACGCCACACCGGAATACTGGCTGCATGCTCTCGATATCACTACGGGCAAGGACCGGCTTAACCCGGTTGGGATCTCTGGCTCGGTTGGCAGCGACTACCTTGGCAACGGCTGCTATCAGCGTATGGGACTGGTGCTCGATCCATTCACCAACTGGATTTATGTACCGATCGGCAGTTGCCCGAATGGCTGGATCTTTGCCTATGACAAGACGACGCTACAGCAGACCGCGGTCTTTGAAGCTACTCCCGGAGCGGGAGGCGGCGGTTTCTGGGGAAGCGGTGCGGCGCCCGCGATCGACGATGCAAATGGGAACATCTATGTCATGAATGGCACCGATGCCGGCGACCAGCAATGGATATACTCCACATCGATGACCGGCTACAACGATTCGTCTTGCGCATGGATCCGACGAACTTGTCGGTGATCGACTACTTTGCTCCGGATGACAATGTGTTCCTTGCTACCAACGACGCGGATCTCGGGAGCGGCGGCAACGTTCTCGTTCCCGGATCTGCGACGTATCCGCACGAACTGCTCGGCGGCGGCAAGGACGGAAACATCTTCGTGATTAACCGCGACAGCATGGGCGGTTACAACAACCAGTCGAACAATGTGCTGCAGACGGTTCATATCGGCACATCGCAGCTCGACAATATTTTCTGCACGCCCGTCTATTGGAACGGCCTGGTTTATTTCCACAGCAATGGAGCCGTGCTGCGAGCCTTCAGTTGGAAAGCGAGCGGGACCGCCGGCCAGCAACTCTCGTCGAACGCTGTATCGACCGGAGCTACTGTTTTCGGACAACACGGCGCGACTCCGTCGCTTTCGGCGAATGGCAACACGAATGGGATCATCTGGGAGATCGACAACAGCGCGTACGTGAATACCAACCCGAGTACGAGCGGGCCGGCGGTGTTGCATGCTTACGACGCCACAAACCTCGCTGACGAGCTTTACAACAGCGCGCAGGCCGGAAGCCGCGATCAGGCCGGGCTCGCGCTTAAGTTCACCAGTCCGACCATTGCGAATGGGAAGGTGTTTGTTCCGACCGGGTCGGAGTTGGATATCTATGGGCTGCTAGGTCCGTAGAAGGCGAGGAATTTCACTGCTCCGACTTCGCAACCGCATCCGACAGATGCTGTTTCCAGTTCGGATCTTTTAGAACCGAAAATCTGAGCCCAAGTTCTGTCGTCTTCTCCATCGGTGATGCGGCGTTCACCCCAGGCTAACCCATGCAACTCGGCTTGCAGAGATTGCGCCGACAGGGGTTGCATAGGTCCTCCGGTCTGCAAAGAGCGCAGGCCATCAGGATGACAGGCATTGAGGTGCTACATTCTCCGAGAATAGGGCAGTTTGAACGCGTTCAGATTTCCCTTGATTCCTTGGATGTTGGGGTGTTACATTTTGAACATGTTCAACATGTAAAAAAGGGGGCCTATGAACACTGCCAACAACATCATTGTCGCGACGTACCTGGCTTACATCTTCATCAGCGTCAACCTCACGATCTGGGTGGCTCGTACGCTGCACAAGCGAGGCGCTATTTTCCTGATCGATGCGTTCCATGGCAATAGGGAACTGGCGGACTCGGTGAACCATCTGCTGGTGGTCGGCTTTTACCTGATCAATATTGGCTTTGTCTCACTTGCTTTGAAGACGGCCGACGTCATCAACACGTCACGGGCGGCGATTGAGCTGCTTAGTGACAAGGTGGGCATGGTCCTGCTGATTCTTGGCGGGATGCACTTCTTCAATCTCTACGTTTTCTCGCGGATCCGGCGCAGTGCACGGGGGAGCCGTCCGCCGGTGATGCCGAGTCCTCCGGTGGCGCCGAACGCGATGCTGAATGTTGCGCAGTGAAAATGGGCTTCCGGTTCTCGGCTCTCGGCTTCGGGCTTTAGGCTTCAGGAGCTACTGGTTAGGCCCAATAGAAGCCGTATGGCGCACACAGGCGAGGCCCGAAGCCAAGAGCCCGAAGCCCAACGAAAGGAGGAATCTTATGCAAAAGCTCTACGTTCTCTACGATCCGAAATGCGAACTGTGTTGCCGTCTGAAGAATTGGATCCTGGTGCAGCGCTCCTGGATTGCCATCGCCGTCCTGGAGCAGGGATCGGAGAAGGCACGGTTGCTATTCCCCGAGCTGGAGCGCATCGCCACGAAAGAAGATCTTGCCGTGATCAGCGACGAGGGTGCGGTCTACCTGAACGACCGCGCCTGGATCATGGTGATGTACGCCATGGTTGAGTACCACGATTGGGCAAGTCGGCTGACGCATCCGCTGTTGATGCCGCTGGCGAGGCAGGCGTTCGCGGCACTGTCCAAGAATCGTCATTGGCTCTCGAGCATGCTGGATTCCGAAAACACGGAAGCGATCGCCGGCGAGCTACGTAAGGTCGAGCTTGAGCCTTGTGCGCTGCCTGCGGCGAGTGCGTCGATTTCGACCGTGCGAGATTATCTGCAATGAACACAACTCTCAAGGCTCGAACCACGCGCCGCGCGGAAGATACACGTCGAAAGATCTACGAAGCGGCGATGGAACTCTTTCGCGAGAAGGGATTCGAAGAGACTACGATGCGCGACATCGCCGCCAAGGCAGGTGTTGCGCTCGGCGGCGCCTATTACTACTTTTCGTCCAAAGACGCGATCGTGCTTGAGTTCTATCGCGAGATGCAGGAGTCCAGTGCCCCGCTCGTCTTTGACGCGTTGGAAGGAAAGAAGAAGCTGGGAGACCGGATTCGCTGCGTTGTCGAACTGCGTCTCGAACTGCTGGAACCGAATCGCAAGTTTTGCGCCGCGCTGTTCCGGCACGCGCCGGACAGCGCCGATCCGCTTTCTCCTTTCAGTGAAGAGTCCCGGCAGATGCGCGAAGGGGCCGTCGAGCACATGAACATGGCGATTGAGGGGAGCGACAGCAAAGTGCCTGCCGATCTGCGGTCGCAGCTGCCGTATCTGCTCTGGCTCTACCAGATGGCGCTGATTATGTTCTGGCTATATGACCGATCGCCGAGACAGGAGCGGACGCGCAAGCTGCTGGACAAGAGCCTGGGACTGCTCACTGGCTTGCTGCGGATTTCCGGCCTGCCACTGATGAAGCCTTTGCGCAAGGCGGTGTTGGAACTGGTAGAGACAGCAGGTGCATAAGGACCTTTATGGAAGGGGAGACGGTCTCCGGCGCAGTCACAATCACCGGGGCTTTCAGCTATACGGGCAAGTACGCCACACGTATGTTGCTGGATCGTGGATATCGCATCCGCATGCTTACCAACCATCTTCGGCGCGAAAATCCCTTCGGGGACGGAGTGGAAGCGTTCCCTTACAACTTTGACCGCCCGGAACTGCTTAGGGAAGCCCTTCGTGGTACATCGACGCTTATCAATACTTATTGGGTTCGTTTTCCGCGCGGGGAGGCTACCTTCGAGAGGGCGGTCGCAAACACGAAGACTCTCATCGCGGCGGCACGCGACGCTGGGGTGAAGCGCATCGTGCACGTCAGCATCGCGAATCCGTCCGCCGAATCTCCTCTTAGTTATTACAGGGCAAGGCGCACATGGAGAGGGCGGTGATCGACTCGGGACTTTCTTACGCGATCTTGCGGCCGACGGTGATCTTTGGCGCGGAAGACATTCTTATTAACAACATCGCATGGTTCATCCGTCGTTTTCCTGTGTTCGGCATACCTCGATACGGGCGATACGGCGTGCGTCCGATTTATGTCGAAGATATGGCGCGGTTGATCGTCGACTGCGTGGATCGGCCGAGCAATACCTTGGTTGACGCGGTTGGGCCGGAGACCTTCACCTTCGAAGCCTTGGTGCGGCTCATCGCAAGCAAGATCGGACGTTCGGTGAAGTTGATTCATCTGCCGGCGACGGTTGCGTATCTGGCGACGCTTATGACTGGGTGGTTCGTGGGTGACGTCGTTCTGACGTGGGAAGAGTATGAGGGGCTGATGGGGAACTTGCTGGCTCCGGATGGCCCTGCAGCAGGAGATATCCGGCTCAGCGATTGGCTCAGCGAAAATCATGAGACGGTTGGCAGGAGATATGCGTCTGAAGTCGCGCGGCACTTTTGAACACGGCGCGGCGCCGCTGCGATGTTAACGCTGGGGGCTAAAGCCCATTCATTTTCGATTGCTCTTACGCGGCCCTAAAAGGGCCGCTCTTCCACGGTGGGCACGGGGCGGTGGTCTTTGGAGAACAAAAGCCACGGAATGGCCCAGTTCGCGCGGTGTCCGAGAGAGGGTTCAGGCGTCCCTCCGGGACGCGTGCCCTCATTGTCTCGGCTTACCCGGCGCTGGAAGCGCCGGGCTATTGTCAGTCGTCCTTGCGGGACGAGTTGTAATCGATCTGCGGACGTGTCATCCGATTTGCGGACGTGCGTGCAAGGCGTTCCATCGCCGTAGTCCTTGGGCAGCCGCGTGGTCGTTTGCCCCGTCTGAGAATCATGCATTTCATGGCGGCTGCGGGCCGAGCTTATGCAATCACCGCCAATTCGGTGGTCCGTGGCAATCCGTGCAAATCCGTGGCGTAAAGGTTCTTGCATTTCATTTCGTCCCGTTGAGCTCGTGGATCATGCGGTCGAGGCAGCGGGCGGTGCGCATGTTAAGTTTCCAGATGACGAAGAACGCCAGCGCCACCATTGCATCCAGCAATGCTAGTCCCGCCCAAGCTGCCAGATGCGGGATTCGGATCGCGTGCCCAATTGTGTACACGATGAATCCTGGGACCAGAGGAGCCAGGTACCACGACCAGACAGTGGTCACCAGTTCACGCTGACGCTCCAATTCCACGCGATAGAAACGCAGGCTGGTGACGGTGTCCACACCTGTAGGCATGCTCTTTGCCGAGCCCTTGCGGTGGAGCTGGGCCACGATCCAGATCAGGCCCGCGAAAAACAGCCCGAATGCAACGCGGGATAGGACGTCATGAGTGGTGGCGAAAGAGTACGCCAGCATGACCAGGGCGCCCAGTGACGCAGCGTATTCGCGGGCATTTCTCCACCAGACGCGGTGTTCGAGTTTGTCGGCGCGACGGCGAATTTCGGTAAGCGACATTTTGGTGACCTCGACGGGCTGTCTTTGCCAAATTTCTAGCACGGAGCTGTTGGGTGATTCATTCATCGTTTTTCCCTCCTTGCTGAAACCAGCGAGCCAGCAAATTTTTGATGCGATGAATTTTAGTGGCGACGTTTGAGGCAGAGAGACCAGTGATTTCGCCGATCGCGGCGGCGTCGAGTCCTTCGAGATAGGACAGGATCACGTGGCGATCGAGCGGCTTGAGCTTTTGAATCAGCTTCAGCAGGCGGTCGAGCGTGTGAGTGCGGTCGGGATCGGTGTTCGAATGCGGGAGATTTTCGAGTTCTTCAAGATCGACCAGGGACTGCATGCGCGTGCGGCTTTGGCGCACCACGTGCGATGCGCCGACGTTATGGGCGACGCGGTAGATCCAGGTGCGAGTCGAGCAGCGTCCGTCGAAGGTCTTGAAGCTGCGCCAGAGTGCGATGTGGATCTCCTGCACGAGGTCGCGGCGGATGTCGGGGTCGCCCTCGTAGGCGCGGGCGAGGCGCTCCAAGGCGGCGCCGTAGGTCTGGGCGGCTTCCTGGTAGAGATCGTCTGGAGTGGACGCCCGGGCCGGGATGGTCTCAATTGCGCTCACAGTCAGGTAGTCCGTGGGCCCCGGAGTTTCTTACAAACAGTCTTGGTTGATCAATTGCTGGGTCCATTATGCCGGAGGTGGGAAGGAATCGGATGGGGGAAGGATTTCCCGCTAAGTCGAAGATTCCAATGGATGCAACTAGGGAATGAGTTCCCTCGATTTTTCCACTAAATTCGGCAGTTGTGCAGAAACTTTCTCAGTTCGCAATACGATCAAAATGTCTTCTGGATTCTCTGTGGCGAGCGTGGTTTTTTACCGCTGAGTTCGCTGAGAACGGCCGCTGAGAGCACAGAGGAACCGACTGTGTTGGAAGCATCCTGAAGTCATCGCTAGAATGATCTATAGGCGCCAGCCTACCTGACTGAACGCATGAATTTAGTCTCCCGATTCCTGATCTTGATTCTGCTGAGTGCCAGTGTGGGTGCGCAGACTGGTCCGAAGCCGGCTTTGATTGAGGGAATCGTCACGCGCGATCCGGATGGCCAGCCGGTGAAGAAAGCGCTGATCGAGTTGATCGCCGAGAATCAGTCGGAGGCGGGAAACTACACAGCAGTCACTGGGCCCGACGGAGCGTTTCGCATCGAGAACATTGTTCCCGGACGCTACCATCTGTTTACTGAGCGAACTGGCTTGCTTGATACCGACAAGCAGCGAGGACGCACCGAAGGACGCATTCTTACGCTGACGGCCGGTCAGGAAGTGAACGATATTCACCTTCGGCTGCTGGCGGCGGCGGTGATCCGGGGGCGCGTGACGGATGAAGACGGGGATCCGCTGGCCAATGTGGAGGTGACGGCGCTGCGACAGACGTTTGTGGCCGGCCACAATCATTGGGAGCAAGCCGGCGCGGAGCGCACTAACGATCTAGGCGAATACAGGATTGCGAATCTTCCGTCAGGCAACATCTATCTTTCGGTAAGTCCGCCGCCGGACTTCAAGACACTGATTGAATCGGGAGGAGCGGGTGCGCGAGAGGCAACTGCACCCGAAAAACCTGCGCCACCAACTTATCAGACTACCTATTATCCCGGGACCACCGACCGCGGCCAGGCGTCGCCAATCCAGTTGCATGCCGGCGACGATTTTCCCGCCGACTTTTCGCTTGTGCCGCATCCGAGCGTTACCGTTCGTGGTTCGGTGGTGAATGTTCCGGCGCGCGCGACCGCGTCGATCATGCTGCAGTCGCGCGATTTCAGCATGGTGCTGAATGGCGCGGAGATGCACAAGGACGGCAGTTTTGTGATTCGGGATGTGTCTCCGGGAAATTACACAATTCTTGCGTCGGTGGAGGGGTCGGCGGTGCCGATGACCGCGCGGCAAGCATTGCAGGTGGGATCGACGAATGTCGATGGGCTGCGATTGTCGCCGCAGCCCGGAGCGAGCGTGCACGGGCATCTGCGCTTTGAGAGTAAGAATCCGGTGAGGATTGATCCGGAGCGAATCTTTCTAACCCTGCAGATGGTCGATGCTGCCGAAGAGAACGAAAGCGCACCTGTCTTCCGCGAGAACTTTTCTAACGTTACCCACGTTGCGGCTGATGGCAGTTTTCAGTGGACCGATGTTCCGGCTGGAAACTATTACGTGCAGATTGTGGGTGATGGACTTACGAGCGGCGAATGGTTCATGAAGTCGGTGCTAAGCGGCGGGCGGGATGTGAATGATTCCGGGGTCTCGATCAATGGCGGCGATGTCGTGCTCGATCTGGTGGCGAGTGCAAACGGTGGCGTGGCCGAAGGCGTCGTGGTCAACGACAAGGGTGAGCCGGTTTCGAATGCGATCGTAGTGGCCGTGCCAGAAGCGCGCATGCGCGGGAGAGTGGATCGCTTTGGAAAGACTGTCAGCGATCAGACCGGGAGATTCAATCTGCGAGGATTGCGTCCGGGCGATTACGCGCTCTTCGCGTGGGAGAGCGTGGAAGGCGAGGCGTATTTCAATCCGGAGTTTCTCAAGAGCTTCGAAGGGCAGGGACGTTCGTTGCATGTGTCAGAAGGTGAGCGGAAGAGTGTGCAGCTGCAGGTGACTGGCTCGCAAGATGCAGCTTCTAGCTACTAGCTGCTAGCTTCTAGCTCGGAGCTGCGAGCTACGACATTCCTTGGTTCTTCCTCTCGCATTTACTTTGTCGGACCCTCTACTGAGATCTTTGCTGTAAGTACGCTAAATCTACTAGTATCAATCGGTTAGCCTGCATCGTAGCCTCTCCGTAGCTCATCGAATTAACTGAGTGTCTTGTAGTTCAGGAGGGTGGATTTATGAGGCTGGCTAGATGGGAAACGGTTGCCGGAGCATGTTTTCTGGCAGCGCTTCTGTCTGTGCCCGCGTGGAGTGATACGGACAACAGACAGGCGGTGCCGGGTACGCTCAACTATGTGGAGGGTCAGGCGTCGATTGGAGATCAGGCGCTCGACTCAAAAGCGATTGGCGAGGCCCAGTTAGGAAACGGGCAGGTTCTCGAAACCAAGAATGGAAAGGCGGAAATTCTGTTGACGCCGGGAGTGTATCTGCGGCTCGGCAGCAACAGCTCGGCCAAGATGGTTTCGAACTCGCTGACAAATACCGAAGTGATGGTAAATAGTGGCGAGGCTATGCTCGAGGTAGATCAGCTGTATAAGGAGAACAACTTACGCATCAGCCAACCGGGCGCCGATACGCGTATTGTGAAGACTGGTTTGTACGACTTTGACGCAGCGGACCACGCGGTCCGCGTGTTCGATGGAAAGGCCGTGGTGGCAGCGAGCGATCACGAGACAACGCTGAAAAAGAATCGCGAACTGGCGTTGAACAATGCGGACAGTGCGGACGTCAAAGCAACGGAGTTCAACAAGAAAGCGGTCACACAGGGCGATGATTTGTACCGATGGAGCAGTTTGCGGTCCCAGTATTTGTCGGAAGCCAATGTGGCCACGGCGCAGTTGTACTTCGCGAACGGATGGTATGGCCCGGGCTGGTGGGGTCCGGGATGGTATTGGAATCCGTGGTTTGCCGGGTTCACGTTCCTGCCAGGCAACGGATTTTTCTATAGCCCGTTTGGGTGGGGATTTTACTCGCCGCTGGTGGTGTCGAGCGCACCTGTCGTAATCGGCGGGTTCCATCATTTTGACGGAGCTCGCCCGATGGCGATTGGACACGGGTTCAACAATAATGCTATGACGGCCATGCGTGGGGAGTCGAATGGAATGGGAGGGTTTCGTGGCGGAGAAATGCGCACTGGCGGATTCTCAGGCGGGGGGTTCCACGGTGGCGGATTCCACAGCGGCGGCGTGGGAGGTCATCGTTAGTCTGAGATTGTCCGGCGGTGCTGCTTAGCGAGTGCGCGGGGGACTTGTGTGGTCCCTCCGCGACTCTCCATTTTTTCTCGATCTACCCAGCGCTTAAGCGGTGGGCTAACACATTCTGCCGCCCCCACGGGTGCCTTGCCAGCCTATTGCTGCGAGCCGATAACCGGCGCTGTCGTAGCTCCAAGTGTGCCGAGAGCCATATCGATGTTTACCATGACAGACTGCGCGTTCTGACGTTGTCCGCTGCCCCAGCGTGCTCGGGTCCGCCGCAGCGGTTCAATGGCGCGCTTGTCTTTCAGTGCGGCTAAGGCGGAGACGGAACTTTGCGTGATGGCGAAATTGTCCTCACTGAGGGCCGCGATCAAAGGATCGATTGCGCGCAAGTCTCCCAGCTCCCCAAGGGCTGATGCCGCGGCTCCGCGTCGGTTGGTTTCGTTCGCGGGATTCTGCAGAACGGCGAGGAGAGCAGTGAAGGCTCGTGCGTCGTGTGATTTCCCCAAAACGTAGATAGCCATGGAGTCGGGAAGTTTTGCAATCACAGCATCGAGTGCTTTGGGATCGTGAGAATTGGTTACTGCCTTGGTGGCATTGATGGCCATTCCCGCATCCGGATCAAATAGAGCAGCGATCAATTCTGGGGGAGCGGTGAAATCGGAGAACTTGCTGAACGACGATGCCGCCGACACTCGCATGTTGTGATTGGAGTCGCGCAGTAGCTCGGCCAGAATGGGGAGCGCCCGGCGATCTCCCAGAGAACCCAAAGCCGCTGCAGCGGACGGAGCCAGGGTCGGATGATGAGAATTCACGAGTCTTTCAAGGACGGGCAGCGCTGCCGGATTTTTTGTGTCACCCAACGCGCGAATCAGGTCCTCGCGCACTCCTAAGTCCAGAGTGTGCTCCTCGGCGTCGAGGATCGGCTGGAAGACAGAAGGGTCTGGCTGTTTTTCGAGAGTACAAACCAGACCTTGTGCCGCGGTCGAAGAGACTCCCTGCGGTGTTTCGAGAGTGTGGACGAAAATGGGCGTGCTTGAGGGATCGCAGAGCGTAGCCAGCGTCGACAATGCCTGATCTCGAAGTTCAGGCGAATACTTTTGATTCTGATAAATCTCAGTCAGAACGGATGTCGCCGAGGCGTCCGGAAGGTCGGCGAGGGCTTTCGCGGCGGCGAGCACGACCGAAGGTTCCGCATCGTGCAGTGCCTCAACCAGCAGGGTTGCGTCATCATTGGAACGGATCTTGGCGATCGAGTCGATGGCGGCAGCGCGTACTTCGGGGGAAGAATCTTTCAAGGCGATGCGGAGAACGGGCAAAGCTGTTTCCGGGTCGGTTTCGCGTTCTTCCCTTGGATCGGTCGTATAGGCGTTGATGTCGCCGAGAACCTCTGTGGCTTTCGCGCGCACCTTGGCGTCCGGATCTTGCAGAAAGGGCACTACCTTCGAGTTCACGTTCTGGGTAGACGTGCTTAACTGGCTCAGGTATTCGATTTTCGCTTCGGGTGTCTTGAGTTTCTTCGCTCCCACCGGCCGAGGCTTTACCGGCGGCGGGAATTGATCCAGGTAGTTATGGGCTACCTGCTGGATATCTGGGTTGGGCGAGTTCACCGCAGCTCGCATAAAGCGCGTCACGCGCGGGCGCTCAAAATCGGAGAGCATCTGGGCGATTTTGAGCATTGTTTCCGGCGGAGCATTCGCCTGATATGCGCCGATCAACGCTTCGACAATGCCGGAGAAATCGATCTGATTCTCTTTGCCTTTCCACGAATCGAACCATTTGCGCGCGGCGTCGCGGATTCGCTCATCGGGATCGATGACGGCATTTACCGCGAGCTCGATGTCAGCTCGCGATTCGCTGTTTCTATCGGCATCGCCGAATTGGTCGTTCAGGCCAATGTCTCCAACCTGGTGTTTGCATTCATCCGTGCTTTCGACGGCATCGATCAGAAAACGAGTGCCTGTGTCGTGCATCCAGCCGATCGTAATTCCGGCCCAAGTGGCGTAGCTTTCGCCCTCCCCCGCGCAGCCGTCGAGCAGGGCTTGGGCCGCAGGAGCGCCGAGTTTGGCCAATTGGTCGCCGAGTTCCTGCGGCCAAGTCTTGAACTTGCTGTCTTTGGCGATGGCGATGTAAACGGGAATCTTGTCTGAGTCTTCATACTTCGCGAGGACTTCCAGGAGATCGTCGTGATTGCTGCCAGTTGAGGACGGTAAGGCTTCGAGCAACGCGGGCAGCAGGGCGGGATCGGGATGATTCAGGAGTTCGTTTTTCGTGGCACCGCGCAGCGCTGAATCCCCGCTGAATAGATTGCGGACGCGGTTGTCCTGAGCCGAGGCATACGGACTCATGGCAGCTGCGGATAAGGCGGCTATACAGGCCGCGATCCTAAATAACTTCGAAGTGCCGCGAAAGGCCGACATGCACCTAGATTACGGCCCGGCCTACTGGAGGCGACATTACTTGCGTCATGCTTTGTTGAATCGCGTCGAGAAATCAAAATCCCCATCCGGTCGCAAAATGCGCGACAAGGATGGGGCATTTGGTTTCGCCTACTTTGCGATCGGCGAATTGGCGTCTGCCGGCTTGCCTTCTTCCGCGCGGATTTTGCCGTCGTCATCGGCATAGAAGTAGCGGTGATCTGCGTCGGGAGTCCTCGGTGTCATCGTGAGAGTGTAGCTGTCCTTCTTTCCCTTATAGCTCGCCGTGTAATCTCCGCGGTTGGGATCGACCATGCGCTTGGTGAAGTTTCCGGAATGGACGAGCTCGCCGAGCGAGGTGGCATAGTGACCGTATTGCTTGTTGAATGCCTTCTCGGCGCGGATGACAACACGCATATAGGCGAGCGCGGCAAACTCGGAGTCGGAGTGCGCGGGATCGCCCTTGTATTTCGGGGTGTAAGTCGACGGCGGAGTGCCGGGCGCGTTCTGCTCGGGCCGGGAATAGTCGGCGGGGAGTTGGGCGGCTACGGGTATGGCAATGGTGAGGAACAAGGAAAAAATGAGAGCAGGAGTTTTCATTCGTTCTCCGAAAAAGCCTTCAACGATTTTAGTTCGTTTTATCAATTTAGCGTGGAATGGACCGGGGAGAAAGACGACCACCGGGGCTGAAGCCCCGGTTTAGGACGCGCTTCACGCGGCCCTTGAAGGGCCGCTCTTCCACGGTGCTGCATGCCATTTAGAGGCTTCATAGAAAATCGCGTCCTACGAGGATCAAACACAGTTGTGACTCTGAAATCTGCGCGAAATCATGTTACTCCCGTAATTTCACTTCGGTCACCTTCTCTTTGCATTGTGGCGATTTATTACTATGCTGAGTAAAAGAAATCTGCCCCATAGGGAAAACTATGAAAGCAGCAGTCGCCAGAAAACCAGTCATCAAAATCGCGGTTGTAGAAAGCGATCCTCTGCGCTTTGTCGGGTTTCGTGCGTTGTTCGATGCTGAGCCCGAATTCGAACTCGTCTCGGCGGCGCTGCCGGAGATCAGCACATTGCAAGGCATCGATCTTATCCTGTTGGGGAACCGTTCGGGGCAGAACCTGTTCGATGTGATGGCCAGCCTGAAGGCGACTCGTCCGGATCTGCGGATCATCGTAACGGGATCGGGGATTGATGAAGAAACCATTCTGAAGGCGATTGCTTCTGGGGCGAAGGGATACGTGGACGAGGCGGCAACACCGGCCGAGTTCGCGCAGGCGATTCGTGTGGTGCATCAGGGATCGGTATGGGCTCCGCGGCGCGTGCTGTCGATGTTCATCGAGCGGGTATCGTCTGCTCCGGGAAGGATCTTTCCCGCAGGCCGAGTGACGTTTACCGATCGAGAGAAGGAAGTGCTGGAGATGCTGGTCGCGGGACGCTCGAATAAAGAGATTGGATCACAGTTGGGAATTGAAGAGCGCACGGTGAAAGCGCACGTCGCGAAGTTGATGCGCAAAGTAGGCGTGCAGAACCGCATTGCGCTTTCGGTGCACGCGATTACGCATTCGCTGGTGACGACGAAGTAGATTCGAGCCGCGAGTTGCGAGCTATGGGCTCCGGGCAAACCGCTTGGAGCGTCTTCTGAGGTAGGGCAAAGCAGCTGAGATCAGGGACTCATAGCTTGTTACTCGTGGCTCGAATGGGCGTAACCGCGGTTCACTTACCTTCGTAATCTTGTTGCCAGAAAGCACCTGCCGCATACTCGCTTCACCTACCACAGAACCTGGGAGACGGGGTTGAGAGTGGCGATTAGGGTCACTGCTTTCAGCCCCGCATTTTTTTTGGTCCTGCCTTTCCCTTTCCCAGATTCACATTGAAGCATCTCAAGACGTATTCCGAAAGCGAGACATAAGCTTGGAGTCAGCAACCCGGCGGCTGAAGCCGCTTACCTTTGTGCAGGCTTCTGCGGCACGCCTAAAGGCGTGCCCTGATACGAAGCCTCATGACGAACCCCTCTGTGCATCCTTCGCCATGCAACTTGGATTTGGTCATTTACAATCCAAGGAAACAGAATCCCAGTTTCATTTTGTGGTGAGGGCCATGAAAAAAATCATGTTGTTCGTGCTCGTCGCAGTATTGTGCGGGGCAGGTTTCGCAGTTGATGAACCAAAGAAAGACTCGAAGGCAGATGATCGGGTGCAGGCTTCGGCCGATGTGCTGAACGAGATTCAGTCAGCGCCGGACTCGGGAATTCCGGCGGAGGTTCTCAGCAAGGCAGAGTGCGTGGCGGTAGTGCCGTCGATGTTGAAGGGCGGATTCGTGTTTGGCGCGAAGTATGGACGCGGCATTGCAAGTTGCCGCACACCGAAGGGATGGAGTTCACCGGCTTTCTTTGCGATCGAAGGCGGGAGCTTTGGATTCCAGATTGGCGGACAGGCCGTGGATCTCGTCATGCTGGTCATGAACAATGACGGCATGCAGCATCTGTTGTCGAGCCAGTTTGCGCTGGGTGCGGATGCGTCTGTGGCGGCCGGGCCGGTGGGACGGCATGCTGAGGGCAATACCGATTGGAAGATGCGGGCGCAGGTGCTTACCTATTCGCGGGCGCGAGGAATATTCGCTGGCGTGAGTCTGAATGGGGCGAGGGTCAAGCAGGACAAGAATTCGACGCGCGATTTTTACGGGCACATGGTGACGTCGAAGGCTTCGCTGACTGGGGAAGTGGATCCTCCTGCAGGCGCGAATGCGTTTCTGACTTCATTGGCGAAGTGGGCGCAGGAAGCGGCGAAGTAAAAACGGCTTTCGGCTGCCGGCTCTCGGTTTCGGGGCTTCCACGTCTTCGGCGTCGATTTTTGCTCTGCTACTTTGTCCTCAATACGAATCCACCTTGGAGACTTCGCCATGAACTCTTCCGTGATCGCTCCAGCGTTGGCTGGCAACGTTTTGGGCTCGGTTGGGAATGATTTCGTTGTTGCCGAGTGGAAGGATGCTGGCGGGCCGCCTGGGCCTCCGCGATGGATTGCGCCGCTTCATCTACACCGTCACGATGACGAAGCTTGGTACGTGCTTGAGGGCAGGCTCTGTGTGCGGGTGGGGAAAGAGACTGTCGAAGCTTCTGCCGGGGCGGCGGTTTTTGTGCCGCGCGGGACGGCGCACACGTATTGGAATCCGGGGCCGGGGCTGGTGCGTTATCTGCTGGTGATGACTTCGAATGTGTATGGGTTGATTCAGGACATTCATGCGATGAAGGAACGGTCTCCGGAAGCGCTGGTGGCGGTGTTTGAGCAGCATGATTCGGAGGTGGTTGGGGAATAGCAGTCAGCATTCAGTGGTCAGTGGTCAGTGGTCAGTGGTCAGTGGTCAGTGGTCAGTGGTCAGTGGTCAGTGGTCAGTGGTCAGTGGTCAGTGGTCAGATTTAGTTTCCTTCTGAAAAGGTTGCTTTTCCATCTGGTTGCTTTGCTTCCTGAGGCTAGCTGTCCGCATGATAGAGTGACGCTTTCCCTTGATGCGTCGGAAAATCGAGTATTGGGCGGCATGGCCGTTCCTGAAAATCATGGGCATTTTGCCGCGATCTTTGTCGCGGGCGTTTGCCATTGCGATTGCGCAGACGGTGTATCTGCTGCATTTCCGGTTGCGGCAGGTGGGGATGCGCAACCTGCAGATGGTCTTTCCCGAAAAAACTGAGGCTGAACGGAAGAAGATTCTGCGCGGCGTTTTCACTTCGCTTGGGCGAGAACTCGCCGAGCTCTGCCAGTTTCCTCGATACACTCCAGAGAATGTTGACGAGGTTGTGGTTTACGACGGACTGGAAAATTACGAACGGGCTTACGCACGCGGCAAAGGTGTGCTGTTTCTTACTGCGCATTTTGGGGCGTGGGAGCTATCGGCGTTTGCGCATTCGCTGCATGGACATCGTGTGAACATCGTGATGCGGCCGATGGACAATCCCTATTTGGACCGGCTGCTGCAGCAATACCGCACGATGCATGGAAACAAGGTTGTGCCGAAGGATGATTTCGTGCGCGGATTGCTGGCGGCGATGAAAGCGGGCGAGACCGTCGGAATCTTGATGGATACGAATATGACTCCGCCGCAGGGAGTGTTTGTGGATTTTTTCGGGATCAAGGCTTGCACGGCGAGCGGGCTGGCACGGATTGCGCTGCGAACCGACGCGGCAGTGGTGCCAGGATTCACAATCTGGGACGAGGCGATGGGGAAGTACCGGCTGCGATTCGATCCGGCGTTGGAGTTGGTTCGGACCGGCGAATTGGAAGCGGATATCGTGGCCAACACGCAGAAGTTCACGAAGGTGATTGAAGATTATGTCCGTCGGTATCCCGAGCAGTGGCTATGGGTGCATCGCCGATGGAAGACGCGGCCCGAGGGAGAGAAGGGGCTGTACTGAGGACATTTTGAGTGCTGTCCTGGTTTCAAGAGCGACCGACTTTATCGGGCGCATTCGTCTTAGCGATCCTCTCCCCCTCGGCGAATTGAAGGACACCTGAGATCTCTTTCACCCACCCCCATTTCTCATGAACCAGTGGATGACCGGTTAGTCGTGGTTGTCCGGGAGTGACAACAGATCGGACGTGCAGGTTATCTGGTCTGCGCTTCCAGCGAATTCACCCTGGTCGGTACCACTGGTGAACATTCCGCTTGAGGACGCCCGGGTCAACCGAATGTAATCCGATGCCGGAGTGGTACCTACAAAATCCGGGTCGGCGCTGGAAAGGTTGAGCGTCAGCGTTTTACCAGTGCTCGAAAGGCATGCGGCGCCGCTCGTCGTTAAGATGACCGTGGAAGCGGTCTTCGTGAAGCCCGACCACGGTGTGCACTTGTTCACTGCAGGCACAGTAAAGGCTGGCGCGACGAAAGTCGTGCCACCATTTCCGAAGCCACCGGACGTCGCGATGCAGAAGGAGTCCCCTCCTGGAAAAGTCTGACCGGAGGCGAAGGTGATCACGCCCTTACTGCTGATCTTCAGTCCTGTCTCCTTGGGGGTGGCAGTGCCTGAAGCGTAGAGCAGGTTCAACGTACCGCTGGGGGAGGCCGTATTATTTCCGGCCGGCTCGGCTTGCAGTTGGAATGTCTGAGCAACGGCGCTCGAAGTCGAACTGTTAAACGCCGATGCCACGAATCCCTCGGCCTGTGAATTCTTGCCGGCGCCGGAAGTGGCCACTCCAGTGGCCGGCAGGGTGAATTTGCCAAGGACATTGAGGCTTGTTGTTCCGGTCTGAGTAAGGATGGAGTTCTGAATATTGGTCGACGTCGTGAAGAGGGGGATCGTATTCACCGTTCCGCCTGTCGTCGTAACGTTGGAAGTAGTTGCAGGATTCGTTTCTTCTGGCGTCTGTGCCAATGTCAGTGAGGTTAGCGAAAGAATGAGTAGCCAGAATGCAGCCACCACGCGAGCTTTATGGAACTTCATGAGAATCACTCCTTAGGGAACCGAGCTTTCAGCTCCTCGCGTTTAATAGTGACAACGAGGCTCAAGACGTTTCATTGAGAGCAAATTTCTTTCGATCAACCCAGCACCGCAATAGGTGATCAGCGTAAGCCGTTAACTCAAGTGGAAGCGCATCAACGAAATGGAATGGTGTCTCCACTCGCTCCTTTCCTTTCACGCTGCGTGGAAGTCGACGTCGCTGGGCAAGCTTCTGCATTGCATTCGGACCGGTGGCGGATGGTTTTAGGCCGCTATACGATGAGGTTTTTTCTGCAGTGCTGTCCGGGAACGGACAATAGGCCCCGGAAGCGGACGATACGAATCCTTCTTCACAGAATGTTTACCGCTGACAATCCAAGAACTTGAGCGTCCAAAGAAGATGGCTGGATTCGTGCAAGCCAGCCGTTAACTTCTTCTCAGGAGATCTCGCATGCAGACCCTCCTTCAGGACCTCCGTTATAGTCTGCGTCAGCTGTTCAAGAATCCAGGATTCTCGCTCACCGCGATTGCTTCGCTGGCACTCGGCATCGGGGCGACCTCGGCGGTCTTCAGCGTGGTGTACGCGATCCTGATGGATCCGTATCCGTACGCGGCTCCTGACCGAATGGTGCACATGCGGCTCCTGGACAGTGCGAACCAGGAACAAGGATTCGGGCTGACCGGCGCCCAGTGGCAGGAGATTCGGAAGTCTCCGGTGGTGGAAGATGCGTTTATTTCCAATGACTGGAACCTGACGGTCACGGGACACGATCTCCCTGAGGATGTGCCGGGCGTGTACATGACGTCGAATGGGTTTGTCTTCATGGGAGTTCCGGCGGCGCTCGGACGCGGGTTGCTGCCATCGGACGCCATTGATGGGGAGGAACCGCAGCCGGTAGTCGTGCTCAGTTACAAGTTCTGGCAGCGGCATTTCAATTCGGATCCGAGCGTGCTTGGGAAGACGCTGCAACTGGTTCGCAAGAACTACACAATTGTAGGCGTGGCGGCCTCCCGGTTTACCTGGGACGACGGAGATGTTTACCTTCCTTTAAAGGTGACGCATGATCCGGCCAAAGCGTACTACGTGGGACTTCGCTTGAAGCCCGGGGTCACGCATCAGATGGCGGATGCGGCGTTGCTGCCGCTGATCCAGCAGTTCGCGAAAGAAACGCCGAAGCATTTCCCGACAGACCGTTTTCAGTTTCATGTGATCGGGTTAAATGACGACTTCATTCACCGGCTGGGCGGAACTTTGTATTTGCTCTTTTCTGCCGTCGCTTTGCTGCTGGCGATTGGGTGCGGCAACGTTTCGATACTGCTGCTGGCGCGGGGTACGGCGCGGCAACATGAAATGGCGGTACGTACGGCGATCGGCGCCAAGCGAGGACGCATTATCCGACAGTTGCTGACGGAGGCGCTTGTCGTTTCATTCAGTGGCGCGGCGCTGGGGGTGCTGTTCGCCTACCGGGCACTCGCGATCATCGTGGGATTGTTGCCGAAGTATTCCTTCCCGCACGAGGCTGCCATCGCGATCAATGTGCCGGTGCTGGTGTTTAGTGTTGTGGTTGCTATGCTGACGGGAATCCTGTTTGGGATGTGGCCGGCGTTGCAGCTTTCGAGGCCCGGTGTGAGCCAGGTAATGCAATCGAGTACGCGGAAGATTGTTGGGTTTGTGCATGGGCGCATGACGCACAACGTGCTGATCGCATCGCAAGCGGCGCTGACTTTGCTCATGCTCGCGGGAGCGGGGGCGGCGATGCAGGGATTTCTGCATCTGATTCACACTCCTCTCGGTTACGATCCGATCAATGTGATGTCGGTGGGAATTCCGGTGCATGATGGGGCGTATCCGACATGGGATGCGCGGCTGGCGTATTTCGAGCAGTTGCATGCCAAGGCCGCGACGGTTACCGGCGTGAAGATGACGGCTGTTTCGAGCAACGCCACGCCGCCTTCCAACGGATGGCAGACCGGTATCGAGATTCTGGGACAACCAAAGCGTAGCGATCAGCAGGTGCGCGTGAATTTTGTGAGCCCGGGATATTTTCCGCTACTGAAGATTCCACTGGTGCAGGGACGAATCTGGGACGAGACGGAGAATCACCGCGCGGCGCATGTGGCCGTAATCAATCAGACGACGGCGAAGCTCTATTTCCCGAATCGAGATCCGATTGGATTGTCATTGCGGGTACCCGAAATGAAAGATGAACCGCCGTACACGACGGCTGCCACCGGCAGCGATTCGTGGCTGCAGATTGTTGGCGTGATCGTGGACAAGCGCGATGACGGGTTGAGGAATCCGATTGTTCCTGAAATATTCGTTCCGTACACGATGTCGATGCGGGTGTGGACTCAGATTCTGGTGCGCTCGGATAGTTCACCGCTCCGGCTGTTGCATGCGATTGGGATGCAGGTGAACTCGGTGGATCCCGATCAGCAGATCAACGGGCAAGTGCAGGACCTGGAGCACTGGATCACCGGGCAGCCGGAATATGAGCAGGAGCAGTTAGTGGCGTGGCTCTTTGGTGCGTTTGCCTTGCTGGCGTTGGCGTTGGCGGCGGTTGGACTGTACAGCGTGGTTTCGTATTCGGTGGCGCAACGCACGAATGAGTTTGGCATTCGTATTGCGCTTGGGGCACAGTCGGGACACGTTTTGAAGATCGCGTTTTCATCGGCGGCGGCAAGCGTGGGCAGCGGGATCGTGGTCGGGTTGTTGCTTACCCTGGCGCTGAACAAGGTGCTGGCGCGATGGGCGGAGGGCAGCTCGCACGATCCGATGGTTCTGCTCATCGTGACTGCGATACTAAGTCTTGTGGCCGTGGTGGCCTGCACGGCACCAGCACGAAAGGCGATTGGCACGGATCCGATGACGGCGCTGCGGTACGAGTGAGGCTTGCAGAGACTCGAAACCGTTATTGCTCTTTTTTCTTGGCCGTCTTGCCTGACCCGATGGCACTCAAGCGGATGACCGCTGCTGCGGCGCTATAACGGACCTTTGGATTTCGATCAGAAAATCTCAGCTGAACTTTGGGGGCGAGTGAAGGATCGCCGCGCTGTGCGATCGCCTCGATGGCTGCTGCTCGGACGATCCAATTTTTGTCGCCGGTGGCGGCGACGAGTGCATGGGCGGTAGCGGGGTCGGGATCGTGCGCAAGATAGGTGGCGGCTACTGCTCGCACGGGATTGGGATCTTTTTTGTGCATTGTGCGGTAGGCGTCCCAGCCGATGCCCGCGAATGGGACAAAGCCAATTCCTTCCGAGAAGCCGATTTCCGCCAACTTTTTCGGGTTCTTCAGTGTCTCGACCTGCGAGGCAAGGATGCCGTCGCCGGACTTGCGATTCCCAGTGAGCAGGTCGAAGTAGACGGCGTAGGCGTCCGAAGTATCTTTGAGCTCACGCAGCGAGTGGGCGGCGGCCATTACGACGGGGACTTTGGAATCTCCAAGAGCCTTCTGCAACTTGGGAATGGACTCGGTGGCGTGCATCTGACCCAGCGCGGTTGCAGCGGCGGCGCGCACTTCGGGTTTAGGATCTTGAAGGGCATCTTCGGCGATTTGGCGGGCACGGGAATTGCCGTTGAGCAATCCAAGCGCTCGGACGCCATCAGTTCGGTCGATGGTTTGCTTAGACATAGCTGCGTTCTGAAGCATGTCCCAGGCTTTGTGCTCGGGAGTTTCGATGTCGTCGGGCTCCTGCGCGAAGGCTGTGCCGATCGCACCAGACAGCATGAAAACCACGAACAGTTGTTGCAGATGTCTCCTCATACAACCCAGTTCGTGCCCTGAAGCGTCAAGGCAACGTTAAGATGCTGCATGTGCGGGAAGCGTAAATAGGGTTTGTTTGGAATGTAAGTAATTCGAGTCTTACGGCTGGGGTGGATCATCTCCGAAGGAAATCAGGTGATTTTAGTTAGTCTCTGAAGGGTTTTCTGTACGAGGGTTTTGTAGACGCAGTAGAAAGGAAAGACATGAGCGTTGAACAACAGGTCTCGACACACTACACCGCGGGCAATCTGGAGCAAAAGATTCTGGGAGCGTTGCGGGATGCAGGGAAGGATCCGGCGCACCTGAGTAGCGATGACATTGCGCCGCTGGACAATTTCCATCTCGGCGGGCGGCAGGCGATTGAGGACTTGTCCAGCTTTATGCATCTTAGGCCGGGGATGCATTTGTTGGATGTCGGCTGTGGAGTGGGCGGCCCGGCGCGCCATTTCTCTGAGCAGGGATGTCAGGTGACAGGATTGGATTTGACCGAAGAATTCGTGGCAGGTGGCGGAGAGCCTAACGCGGATGTTGAAGCTAGAGGGGAAGGCAGAGTTCCGGCAGGGGAGCGCGCTTGAGATGCCTTTTTCGCCGGGCACGTTTGATGGCGCATACATGATTCACGTTGGAATGAATGTTGCGGACAAGGCGGGAGTCTTTCGGGAAGTGGCGCGAGTGTTGAAACCCGGGGGAAGATTTTCGATCTTTGACATCATGGGAACGGGCAATGATCTGCTGGAGTTTCCGTTGCCGTGGGCAGTGAGCTCGGATACGAGCTTTGTTACGACTACGGGAGATTATCGGACGTTGCTTGAAGCCGCAGGTTTTCGCGTGGAGCATGAGCGAGGGCGACATCAATTTGCGCTGGAGGAGATGCAGAAGAGAATGGCGCGAGGACCGTCAGGTGCGCCGCCTGTGATTGGGGTGCACATTCTCATGGGGGAGAAGGCGCCCGCCATGCTCAAGAATGTCAACCAGGCGATTGTCAGCGGGCAGGTAGAGCCGGTGGAGATTGTCGCGGTGGCTGGCGGGCGATGAAGATCTAAAACAGCTCATTCGCAGCGTAGTGCGACCATGGGATCGACTCTCGCTGCGCGGCGGGCTGGGACGAAACAGGCAAGTAAAGTAACGGTAATCAGCAAAGCCGCTGCGCCAAGAAAGATTGCAGGATCGTCGGCGCCTACGCCGTAGAGCAAAGCCTTCATGGCGCGAGTGAGCATCAGGGCTGCGAGTGTGCCGGAGCAGATCCCAATCGTGGCGAGCTTGGCTCCTCGCGCAACGATCATACTGAGAACCTCTTCTTTGCGGGCGCCCAGAGCCATGCGAATACCGAGCTCCTTCGTACGTTGAGCCACCATGTGGGCGAGAACGCCATAGAAGCCGATTGCCGCCAGCATCAGAGTTACAGCCGCCAGAATTCCCATGAGCGCTGCGCGGAATCGCGGATGCGCGAGAAATTCTGAGTAGCGCTGGCCCATGGTCTTGATGTCGTAAACGGGAACATTTGGATCAAGTGCGGAAATCCCGCGCTGTAGCAGCGGGCTCAAGGAAAGGGGATTTCCCGCCACCTTCATGACCAACCCCATCGATGCGTCAGAGGTTTGCTCCAGTGGTAGATACACGAGGGAAGGCTCAATGTAGGACATCTCCTGGTAGACGGTCATGCGTTTTTCGCTGCCGACTACGCCGACGATCGTGAGCCAAGGGGAGTCGTCACTCACCTTGCCGAGTTTGATCTGCCGTCCGATAGGATCTTGTTGCGGGAAGTAAGTGCGCACGAATTGCTCGTTCACGATCGCGACCGGCTGCGACTCGGCCCGGTCGCGTCCGTCAAATCCGCGGCCACTCAGCCCGGGAATGCTCAAGACGCGGAAATAGTCGTTGCTAATCTCGACCCTGTTGATTGCTTCCAGATTTTCAAACGGAGGCTGTCCTTTGATAGTTAGTTCGCTGGATGAGCTGTTGTAAGGCCCCAGAGCAGAACACAGAGCAGCTTGTTCGACATCGGGAATAGCATCGAGACTCGTCAAAACTTTGGAGTAGAAAGCCGTGCGGTCACTTTGCTTCGGGTAGGCGGCGGTCGGTAACGAGATTTGTGCTGCGAGGAGTTGCTGAGGCTGAATGCCGAGGGGGACCGTGCTCAGCTTCACGATGCTCTCGATGATGAGTCCGGCGGCTACCAGCATGATCATCGAGAGAGCCGCCTGACCAATTACAAATCCTGAGGCAGTGCGGGAACGGCCAGGCAGACCGGTGCGGGCCGTCTGCTTCAATACCTGGATTAGGTCAACTCGCAGCACTCGCCAGGCCGGTAGCCAAGCGCACAAGAAACCCGTCAGCAACGTAACCAATACGGCGAAGCCCAATACATGCCAGTTCACTTCGACCGGATTGCCCGGAGGCAGTTCGATCGGATTCGCAGAGTTGAAATACCGAACCGCTATGACTGCGATCAGGATTCCTACCAACGTTCCTGCAGAGGAAATCAACAGGCTCTCGGTGAGCAGGTAACGGATGAGCCGCGAACGGCCTGAACCAAGAGCGCTGCGTACGGCCAGTTCTCGTTGGCGGTGATCGCAGCGCACCAAAAGCAGGTTGGCGACATTCAGGCAAGCAATCAACAGCAGGAGAGCAACACCTCCGCAGAGAACCAGGACCGAGACTTTCAGATTTCGACCGGCCATCCATGTGAATTCAGAGCGCAGGTCGCGAACGATGGGAGTGATCTGCGCTACCCAGCTTCCGGCTGGCGATTCCTTGGCTACGGGTTGATGCAGCGCAATTAGCTCACGTTCGGCAGATTCCGTCGTGACCCCGGGGCGCAGACGCCCGAAGATACCGACGACCGAATCGAAGGGTTCCTTGGCATATTTGCTTTCGGGAGTGATCAGGGTCCAGAGGGATGTTTGCTTTGGATAGAACTCGAAGGCTGCAGGCATTACGCCCACGACCGTGCAGGGTTTGTCGCTCAAGACGAGGGCGCTGCCGACGATGTCTCGCGGGGCGCCTAACTCGGTGCGCCAAAAGGAATGCGAGAGCACTACGCTGCACCCGTGTTGAAGATCCTGCGGGCCGAAGGTACGTCCCATTTTCGCCGGAGTTCCGAGCAAGGGAAAGAAGTCTTCGCTGGCGGGAATGGCGAGGACCTGATGCGCTGAACCGTGCCACGTGAGAATCTCGCCCGCGTGTGCCCAGGTCAGTGCTGCCAAGCCGTCAAAGCTGTGGCTGCGCGATTTGAATTCTTCGAAATCTCGAAAGGGGGCAAAGAGTTTTGATCCCGGCTGGCGGATTTCGGAACTCCAGACCGCGACCAGGCGCGATGCATCGCGGTAGGGCAATGGTCGGAGCAATACTGCATCGAAGATGCTGAAGACGGCAGCGGTTGCTCCGATGCCAAGTGCGAGGGTTAAAACGGTCAGCGTGGTGAAGGCTGGACTCTTACGCAATTGACGCAGCGCGTAGCGGACATCTTGAGCCACGGGAGTGAACATCTTCGTTACCCTGGATTCTTGTTGGACGAGTGTACTCCACGCCGCGGTAAAGATCTCGGCGCTAGTCTGAGTCCCAGCGTTTCTTTCGCTCCTTCGGAACCTGGTGTTTTCGCAACTTCACACCCACGGCTTATGCCGTGGGCTGTATTCTTTCGCCGCTTCGCGGCGAGGTTCTCGCGCGGCATTCCACTTTTTGCTGCGCAACATAGTGATGACTCCCTCTGAACTCATCTGCTTATTTCTGGAGAGGATCCCGCTACGATGGGTCGGCGCTTCCGGTAGAATCAAATGTCCTTATGAATAACTTTGAACAGATCGCAGAGCGTGAGCGGCAGTTTCTGCTGCAGACTTATAACCGTTATCCAGTTGTGTTGCAGCGGGGCAAGGGAGTGTTTCTTTTTGACATCGAGGGCAAGCGTTACCTGGACTTTGTCTCTGGACTCGGAGTGAATGCGCTGGGGCATGCGCATCCGCGGATTGTGAAGACGATTCGCGAGCAGGCGGCGAAGTTGGTGCACGTTTCGAATCTGTATTATCACGAGTATCAGGGACCGCTGGCCGAGAAGCTATGCAGACTGTCTGGTTTGAATCGCGCATTTTTTTCGAACAGCGGGACGGAGGCGATTGAGGGCTCGATCAAACTGGCGCGGTTGGCGGGACATCGCGCGGGCGGAGAGGCCAAGAGCAAGCTAGTCGGTCTTGAGGGTTCGTATCACGGCCGTACGTTCGGGGCGCTCTCGCTTACTGGACAAGATAAGCACCGCAAGGGTTTTGAGCCGTTGCTCGAGGATGTGACGTTCGTAAAGCAGAACGACATTGACGGGTTGCGCAACGCGGTGAATGACAACACGTGTGCGATCGTCCTC
>Ga0126370_10000085_pt1 | contig 29194 bp, 25 predicted proteins | sample PanSoiMetaPlot_3_FD_92586 | JGI IMG/M metagenome (GOLD analysis project Ga0126370, IMG submission 92586) | Tropical forest soil microbial communities from Panama - MetaG Plot_3 | ecosystem: Environmental > Terrestrial > Soil > Tropical forest > Bulk soil | place: Panama | collected 2016-02-17 | reverse complement strand
GTAACGCCTTCCTGCAACATAGGCGATGGTCGTTTCGTCGGGTGCGACCATCCCTGCTCGCGCACCTGCCTCAATGCTCATATTGCAAAGCGTCATGCGCCCTTCCATCGAGAGCGCCCGCACGGCGGGCCCTGCGTACTCGATCACGTGTCCGGTAGCCCCATCAGTCCCAATCTGCCCGATGATTCCCAGCGCAAGATCCTTCGCCGTCACCCCTTCGGCGAGTCGTCCGCGCACCTCGATCTTCATCGTCTTCGGCTTCTGTTGCGCCAGGCACTGGGTCGCCAGCACGTGCTCGACTTCCGAAGTCCCGATTCCAAAAGCCAGAGATCCAAATGCGCCGTGGGTGCTGGTGTGGCTATCGCCGCACACGATCGTCATTCCTGGCTGGGTCAACCCAAGTTCCGGTCCGATTACGTGCACAATTCCCTGTTCGGCGGAATCCATATCGAACAGCCGAATCCCGAACTCTTTGCAGTTTCGCTGCAAAGCCGCGATTTGATTCGCTGCGATTAAGTCGGTAATTGGAGTTCCGCGCGGCTCGGTAGGGACATTGTGATCGACAGTAGCCACGGTGCGAAGCGGCTGCCGCACTTTGCGGCCCGCGGCACGCAAGCCGTCAAATGCCTGCGGAGAGGTCACTTCGTGCACCAGATGCAAATCGATGTACAGGATTGGCGACCGACCGTCCGGTCGGGCCACCAAGTGCCCGTCCCAAATCTTTTCGAATAATGTCCGCGCAGTTCCCATATGTGAGGATGGAAGAGATACTGGTAGGAACTAGTTTTTCACAGCCGGATGGATCTGGGCAAGGCGTCACCAGCCGATATAACACCTGGGTCAAAAGTGTTATGCCTGCTCAGTGGCCTCGGCGGATCTTCTCCGCGAACCCGGCGGTAAGAGAGCGGAATCCTGGCCTCAGCCTGGAGTCCGTGTGTCAGTAATTTCTCCGGTTGCTTCGAGCAGTGACGGGCCCTGTGAGCGACTTCGATTTGCGATTGGTTCGATTTCTATGTCGAGCCTTCCGTGATGAAATAGAAGCGTGCAACTGAAGGAAGCGCTCAGTAACGCGGTATCACACCTTGCAGCTAACAATGTCCCATCTCCAAGGATGAATGCGGAGCTGCTGCTCATGTTTACCCTGAGCTGCGATCGCGCATACCTGTTTGCACATCCGGAACAGAAGCTAAGCAGCGAGGAGCGGTCGCGTTACGAGTCGGCTTTGGCAGAACGCTCCCGGGGGGTGCCCGCGCAATACATCACCGGACACCAGGAATTCTGGGGGATGGATCTGATTGTCAGTCCGGCGGTGTTGATTCCGCGGCCCGAGACAGAGCACGTGGTAGAGACCGTTCTGGAGCTGATTCGAGCTGAGTCACGTGAGGAATGCCAAGGCAGACATCTCCGCGTCGTCGACGTGGGAACCGGGTCAGGCTGCATTGCTCTTGCGTTGGCAAGAGAGCTGCCCAAGGTGGAAATCCACGCGACCGATGTCTCACGGATTGCGCTAGAGATTGCTCGTGCGAACGCCGCAAGGCTTCAGTTGGAGCAACGGGTTAACTTCCACGAAACAGATTTGCTCGACGGCTTGAACGGCGGGTTCGATATTGTCGTTTCGAACCCACCTTACGTTGGAGAATCAGAGAAAGATACCGTCCAACTGGAGGTTCGGAAGTTCGAGCCGAGGATTGCTGTTTTTGCCGGACCGAACGGGACGGAAGTGATTAAGAGGCTGATTCCAGCGGCGCGGTCAGCACTGCATCCTGGCGGTTGGCTAGTGATGGAAATCAGTGGAACGATCGTAGAAAGGGTCCAAGCCTTGATGAACGGATGGCAGGAGGTCGAGACTATCCCAGATCTGCAGTCGATACCCCGCGTCGTGCGAGCTCGCAAGCCTCTTGCTTAAGATTATCGGCGCACCGTCGCTGGTTGAATCTCTTCGATATCGACGATGTCGGTTGGATATTTTCCGGTGTAACAGGCGGAGCAGTAAGAAATTTTTTCGCCTTCTCCGCAGGCCTTCTTGAGCCCTTCCAGCGAGAGATAGGCCAGCGAATCTGCGCCGATATAGTCGCGGATCTCATCAATCGACTTGTTGGCTGCGATGAGTTGCTTCTTCGAAGGAGTATCGACCCCGTAATAGCAGGGCGAAATCGTAGGCGGGCACGAGATGCGCATGTGCACCTCGGCAGCGCCGGCGTTGCGAACCATGCGGACAATCTTGCGGCTGGTAGTGCCGCGCACGATGGAATCGTCGATCAATACGATTCGCTTGCGTTCCAGCAGAGACCGCACCGGATTAAGTTTCAGCTTCACCCCAAAATCGCGGACGCTCTGGCTGGGTTCAATGAAGGTCCGCCCCACGTAATGGTTGCGAATCAGGCCGAACCGGAACGGGATCCCGCTTTCGGCGGCGTAGCCCACCGCGGCCGTTACACCCGAATCCGGAACGGGCACAACCAAATCAGCGTCAACTCCTGCTTCGCGAGCCAATTGGCGGCCTAGTTCCTCGCGGCTGGACTGCACCGACCGCCCAAAGACAAGGCTATCCGGGCGTGAAAAGTACACATGCTCGAAGATGCAGCTCGATTGTGGAGCCGCGGTTGAATAGAAGCGAGAGCTGACTCCTTCGCTACTGACAATGATAAGTTCGCCGGGCTTCACGTCACGGATGTATTCGGCTCCAATCAGATCGAAGGCACAAGTTTCAGAGGCGAAAACGATCGTGTCGTGCTTCTGCCCTTCAAGAGCTGGGATGCGGCCCATGGCGAGCGGGCGAAAGCCGCGAGGATCACGCACTGCGAAGACGCGATCATTGCTCATCATCACGAGCGAAAATGCACCTTCTACGCGCCGTAGGGCGTCGGCCATCGCTTCGGGCAGCGTGTGCTCTTTGGAAAGAGCGATCAGATGAACGATCACCTCGGTGTCGCTATTGGTCTGGAAGATCGACCCTTGGCTTTCGAGACGCGCGCGAAGTGGCGCGGCATTCACCAGGTTTCCGTTGTGCGCCACCGCGATTGCGCCTTTGTTGGACTGCACCAGAATGGGTTGAGCGTTCAGTAAAGCTGAGTCGCCAGCTGTCGAGTAACGCGTATGGCCAATGGCGAGGGTGCCGCGCAACTTGGCGAGCACGTCTTCCGTGAAGATATCGGCCACCGTTCCCATAGCTTTGTGAGAGCGCGCCGACAAGCCATCCGAAGTTACGATGCCGGCGGATTCCTGGCCGCGGTGCTGCAAGGCGTGCAGGCCGAGGTAGGCAAGCTTTTCGGCCTCGGGATGCGAAAAGATCGCTACCACCCCGCATTCATCGTGAAATTTGTCGGCAATATTCATTCGCTGTTGGCCCTTGAGTTTCTCCAGTGCGCTGATTGTTAGTCGGCTGCAACCAGTTCTGGATCGGTTTTCAGTGCAGACTGCAAGGCTGACTCGTAAGGCTCGTTCAAATCGGAGATCGCCGCGGAAATAACGCTTTTGCCATCAAGAGAAACCTCAAGCCGACTTGCGATCGTCTCTCCGACCACGTCCGCGGCGACGCCGTGATTCCCGCATATCTCTTTGATTCGCGTAACCCCGCCTGGGTCGCAAGAGACCAAGATACGACTCGCGTCCTCTCCGAAAATGGCGTATTCCTCGAAAAGGCCATGGGACGTGAGATTTACCCGGGCGCCTATACCTTTCGTGAATGCCTTTTCCGCAAGAGCGACGGCAATGCCTCCATCAGAGCAATCATGCGCCGATTCGATGAGACCCTGTTGGATCAATTCAATCATGGCCTTCTGTAAGGCGGATTCTTGCTCCAGATCAAGTTCAGGGGGATATCCCCAGGCAGCGCCCAGGATCTCCTTTGCGTATTCCGAAGAGCCGAACTCGCTTTCCGCATCGGTCATATCTCCGGCATCGAGAGTGTGCAATAGCACAATCGTGTGTCCTGCGGCGGAGAAGTGCATCTTGGCAGACTTGTGCACGTCTTCCAGAACTCCTACCACTCCAAGGACTGGGGTCGGATAGATACCCTCGCCGAGAGTCTCGTTGTAAAAGCTGACATTGCCACCGGTGATAGGGATTTCGAGTTCCTCGCACGCCTTTGTGATGCCATCGATCGTTTGGGAGAACTGCCACATGATGTATGGCTTTTCGGGATTTCCGAAGTTCAGGCAGTTAGTCGCGCCCAATGGTGTAGCGCCGGAACAAGCTACTTTTCGAGCTGCTTCGGCCACGGCGTGCATAGCGCCGAGACGGGGATCGAGATAACACCAGCGTCCGTTGCCATCGAGGGCCATCGCGAGGCCACGTTCAGTCCCTTTGATGCGAATGACACCAGCATCACCGGCACCGGGAGCTTCGACGGTATTGGTCTGCACCATGTGGTCATACTGCTGCCAAACCCAGCGCTTGCCGCAGATGTTCGGGCTGGCAAGAAGTTGCTTGAGCGTTGCTGTCCAGTCGCGTCCTTGACCGAAAGTGATGTCGCCCGGTTTTTCGCGGGGCACTGGGGGTTCCCACCGCGCCAGCGGACGTTTATAGACTGGGGCTTCGTCGGTGAGGGCTTGATTCGGAATTTCGGCGACAACCTTGCCGTGTTCGAGGACGCGTAGCCTGTTGTCTGAAGTGACGCGGCCGATTTCTGCGGCATCCAGTCCCCACTTTTCAAAGACTCGGTAGACTTCGTGCTCACGGCCTTTCTGAGCGACGAGAAGCATGCGCTCCTGCGACTCGCTGAGCATGATTTCGTAAGGAGTCATGTTCGTTTCGCGCTGTGGGACGCGGTCCAACTCGATTTCAATTCCAACGCCGCCCCGACCACCCATTTCACATGTAGAGCAGGTCAATCCAGCGGCTCCCATATCCTGAATACCGACAATCGCGCCGGTCTGCATGGCCTCCAGGCAGGCTTCGAGGAGCAGCTTTTCGAGGAATGGATCCCCAACCTGAACGTTGGGCCGCTTGGCTTCCGATGCCTCGCTGAATTCTTCGCTGGCCATGGTCGCGCCGTGGATGCCGTCTTTGCCGGTCTTTGCGCCGACGTAAATTACGGGATTGCCTTCACCAGCGGCGCGGGCATAGAAGATTTCGTTCTTCTTCACCAGTCCGAGAGCAAAGGCATTTACGAGCGGATTGCCAGAGTAGCAGGGCTCGAATTTCGTTTCGCCCCCGAGATTGGGCACCCCAAAGCAGTTGCCGTAGGAGGCCACGCCACTCACCACCCCTTCGAGAATGGAATGGTTCTTATGCAGCTCCTTTTGCGAAGTGTTCTTGGTGGCTGAAATCGGGCCGAAGCGCAAGGAGTCCATCACTGCAACCGGCCTGGCGCCCATGGTGAAGATGTCGCGCAGAATTCCGCCCACACCTGTCGTTGCGCCTTGGAAAGGCTCAATGAACGATGGATGATTGTGCGATTCGATCTTGAAAGCACAAGCCCAGCCATCCCCAATGTCGATGATTCCGGCATTTTCTCCAGGACCCTGCAGAACCCGTTTACTGCGTGTGGGTAAACGCTTCAGGTGAACGCGCGAGGATTTGTAGGAGCAGTGTTCGCTCCACATCACGCTAAAAATGCCGAGTTCCGTAATGGTCGGTTCCCGGCCTCCGAGAAGCTGTTTTATTTTCTCGTACTCATCGAGCGTGAGGCCGTGTTGCCGGATAGTCTCCGGCGAGAAAGCAGAGGTCAAGGAGGTAGGCATGAAGGAACTTCTATTGTCGCATTTTGGGATGCGGCAGGTATAGGGGTTTACAGCCCAGGCGCGGGGCCATTTTTGCGAGATCCTGCTACGATTCTCAAGGATGAAATCGATCATCGTCGGTACGGCGGGACACATCGATCATGGGAAAACAGCGCTGGTAAAGGCTCTTACGGGCATTGATGCCGACCGCCTGAAAGAAGAAAAGCGGCGTGGGATCACAATCGAACTTGGTTTTGCCCACACGGAACTCACCGGGGCGGATGGAGAGAAAATACAAATCGGACTCGTCGATGTGCCCGGGCACGAGCGGTTTGTTCGCAACATGCTGGCTGGTGTTGGCGGCATTGATCTCGTTCTGCTGGTCATTGCCGCGGACGAGTCGATCAAGCCCCAAACCAGAGAGCATTTCGACATCCTGCAGTTGCTGGGAGTCAAGCGCGGAATCACTGTCCTCACAAAGTCCGACGCGGTGGATTCCGAAACCATGGAGGTCGTTCGACTTGAAGTAGAAGAATTCCTGCGCGGTACGTTCCTAGAGCCGCCAACGTCCCCGATTGTGCCTTTAAGTGCATTGACAGGGGCGGGGCTGGAGGACTTGAAACGAGCCTTGATTACGGCCGCGGCGCTGGTCGAGGCGAGAGATCCACAAGCCATTGCACGCCTGCCAATTGATCGTGTGTTTACAATGAAAGGCTTCGGCACCGTGGTCACTGGAACATTGATCTCGGGCACGATTCGCCAGGAAGATGAAATAGAAGTTTTTCCAACAGGCCGCAGGGTCCGGGTGCGGGGGGTGCAGGTACACGGGCAGGAGGCAGACTACGCAGTGGCAGGCCAGCGCACTGCGCTTAACCTCTCCGGTGCGAGCACAGAAGACCTGATGCGGGGCATGATGCTGGCTCCGCCGGGGGTCTTTACGGCGACTCGGTCAGTTGACGTGCACCTGCGGTTGTTGCACTCGGCTCCGCATCCGCTGAAAAAACGTGCGAGGGTTCGATTTCATGCCCATTCCACGGAAGCCATTGGCGATGTTTCCTTCCAGCCTTCGATCCAACTCAATCCCGACTTGGTCCAAAAAGAAGGCAATGTGCAAATGGCTCCGGGATCTCAAGCGTTTGCACGAATTCGTCTGCGCGAGCCTACGCTGCTTTTGCCCGGCGACCGATTTATCACCCGTCAGTTTTCTCCGGTTGTGACGATTGGCGGGGGAGTCGTTCTCGATGCGGCTCCGATTCCCCGACTGAAGCAACCCATCGTAGACACGTTGTTGGAGCACGCGGTCAAAGGAAATGTGAAGGAGTCTCTGGGGATTCGGATTGCGAGGCGTTGGTATGCGGGACTGACGTTGGAGCAAGCGGTTGCGGAAACCGGCTTGCGGAAAGAGTTCGTCGTTTCGTATCTCGCGGACGCGATGGCAAAAGGCGGGGTGTTGAGATTTGGCAACCTGTTTGTTCATTCCGACGCTGTTTCCGCCTTGCGTCAACTCGTGCCCGAAACCCTAACTTCGTTCCATCAGAAAAACCCGTTGGTTCCCGGAATGGGCAAGGAGGTTCTCAGGGAGAGGCTCGACCTCAGTCCAGAAGTCTTTGCCGCCGCAATCGACCTGCTCCTAGGCGATGGAAAGATTGAGGTGCAGGGTGATTTCGTGAGGCTGCCCGGCCGTGGCGTGTCGATGAAAGACGAGGAGGCTGAGTCCAAAAAACAGATTGAAGATGCATTTGCCGCGGCGGGCCTGAAGGTGCCGGGGCTGAAAGAAGTGCTGACGGGGCTAAAAGTTGATCGTAGTCGCGCCCAGAAGATCGTGACTTTGCTGCTGAGAGAAAAAATGCTCGTCAAAGTTTCTGAGGAACTTGTGTTTCATCGATCGGCGCTGGAGGAACTGCGCCGGCTTGTCGCGACCCAAAAAACGAAATCACCGAAAATGGATGTGGCATTGTTCAAGGAAATGACCGGAGTAAGCCGAAAATACGCGATCCCTCTCTTGGAATACCTGGATAGAGAACGTGTCACTCGTCGCGTGGGCGATATTCGTGAGATTCTGTGACGCTCGCTAAGTCCTTTCTTCCGGGAACTCCAACTCCAATCCAAGCGGATCGGTAAAGCGATTAGTAAGGTTTGCCAATCCGGTTAGCAAATGGATGTCGACAATCTCTGGGTCGGAGTAAGACTCCTTCAGCGGGACAAAATCCGCATCGCTTACGTCATGGGGGGTGCGCGTCAGCTTTTCAACATAGATCAGAGCGCTGCGTTCTTTTTCGCTAAATCGCGAATAATCCCCGTCCCTCAAGGCGGACCAGTCTTCCGGCTTAAGACCGACACGCTTGGAAAAAGACACGTGGTGCTGGCTGCAATAGTAGCACCCGTTAATCATCGAAACCCGGAGGTAGACGAGTTCGTACAGCTTGCGATCGAGCGAGCGCCCCACGCTCCCGTAAAAGCTCAGAAAATTCTTCAGCATCTCCGGGCGGTGAGCGAGTGCCTTCTGCGCATTTCCCGGCTTCCCCCGGAGCGTCTTCTCGTAGATCTCCGTTACCTCTAGCGATGCGGTTTCCGGTGAGACCAGGGCGATGCGAGCCATCAAATCCTCCTGAAGAGAGTTTTTCATCATAACCGAAGCTGTAGAAAGCAGTGGACGATGAGGCAAATCGGTCGGGACTAGCCTTCGACAGCCGCGACCCAACCAAATGCGTCAGAATAGTTGTTGAATGGCAACCATCAAAATCGTAGGAGCGGGACTTGCGGGATCGGAAGCCGCGTGGCAGTGTGCACGGCGAGGAGTGGATGTTGAGTTATTTGAGATGCGCCCGGAACGGTCCACTCCGGCGCACCAGACCGCGGATTTTGCGGAGTTGGTTTGTTCAAACTCCCTAAAGTCAGATAGCGAGAGTACGGCGCCTTGGCTCCTCAAGGAAGAGATGCGGAGGGCAGGTTCTCTTCTGATGGAGATCGCGCGCACCTGTGCAGTTCCAGCTGGGCACGCACTGGCAGTCGATCGCGTGACATTCGCAGCCCGCGTAACAGAAGCGATTTCACGTGAACCGCGCATTGTAGTGCGTCGAGAAGAAGTTAAGAAGTTGGACGAAACAGAGGACGTCACCATCATTGCTACAGGTCCTCTCACCTCAGATGCTCTCACCCTTGAAATCGCGCGCCTTAGTGCGCTAAAGAGCGGCGCAGAGACCGAGCCCACTATATCCTCCATTCCGCATTTGTATTTCTACGATTCGATCAGTCCAATTGTCGAAACGGATTCGATCGACATGTCGCGTGTGTACCTGGCGGCGCGTTATGACAAAGGGTCGGCCGACTACATCAACTGCCCGATGACGCAGGAGGAATACGAGAACTTCTACAACGCGCTCGTCTCCGCACAATCTGTCGAAGAGAAGGATTGGGAGAAACTCAACTATTTCGAGAGCTGTCTGCCGATCGAAGAAATTGCCCGACGGGGAAAAGACACTCTGCGATTCGGTCCAATGAAGCCGGTTGGATTGCGGGATCCTCGTACGGGCAAGATGCCTTATGCCGTGGTTCAGCTTCGGCAAGAGAATCTGCGCGCGGACTCCTACAATCTGGTGGGATTTCAGAACCACTTGAGATTTGGAGAGCAGGCGCGCGTTCTCCGGCTTATACCCGGCCTGGAGAATGCGAGATTCCTGCGGTATGGACAGATCCACCGCAACACGTATATCAACGCCCCAACTTTATTGCGTGAGACGCTGCAGATGAGGCAGCATCCTCGGGTCTTTTTTGCCGGGCAGATTTGTGGGGTTGAGGGTTATGTAGAGTCCATTGCTACCGGCCTGCTGGCGGGGGCCCATGCCGCCGCCATCGCTTCCGGTTCCGAGTTAGCAGCTGTCCCGCGCGCCTCCGCGTTTGGATCGTTAACGCACTATGTAACTCATGCGGATCCAAAGAACTTTCAACCAGCCAATATCACATTCGATTTGCTGCCTGCCCTCGATAGGAAGATTCGAGATCGCAAAGAGCGTCACCGCCTCCAGTGCGAGCTTGCGCTCAACGAATTCGGTCTCTGGCTGGCAAGTGGCGCGACTCCTGTGCAACTTCCTGCAAAAGACTTAGGTTCTCAGGATCCCCGGGCCTAGGATCCGGAGCGATTTTTCATGAACAAAAAACGCTCCGATCGCGTATCTCACGCTAGCGGCGTAGCGGATGACTTTCTCTGGGGCGCCACGTCCAAGTTACTGCTATGACACTGCGTGATCTCATCCTGGATGTATTCCGCACGCTGTGGTCGCACAAACTCAGGGCGTTTCTCACCATGTTTGGAATTGCGTGGGGGATTGTGTCGATCGTTTTAATGGTGGCGGCTGGTGAGGGTCTGCGCAAAGGGCAGGAGGAACAGGCCAGAAATCTCGGCAAAGATGTAATGATCGTCTTTCACGGCCGCACCAGTCTGCAAGCGGGAGGTACGCATGCTGGCCGCGTCGTTCATTGGGAAGACACAGATGTTCCTGTTGTTCAAGCTGAGTCGCCAGATTGCGAGTACGCGATACCTGAACTCGAACAGAGCACAGTCCGAACCCACTCGAATTACAACAATGCCGCACTTACTGTAACGGGTTCGTATCCGCCCTTTGCCTATATCCGCAGCCTCGACGTGGGCCAGGGACGTTTTTACGACTGGGACGACATGCGAGAAGCGCGCCGCGTGGCGTTCCTTGGCTCGGATGCTGCCAAGCAATTGTTTCCCGGGAGAAATCCGGTCGGCGAATCGGTCTACTTGAACGACTTTCCGTACACCGTCATCGGCGTGATGGCAAAGAAGAAACAGGATTCCAGCTATGACGGGTGGGATGTGAACAAGGTGTTCCTGCCTTTCTCGGCAATGCGCCGCGATTTTCCGGATAAACCCCCTGGGACCGACACGACCTTTGATCAACTCTTGGTTACGCCGAACTCCGTCGAGCAGCATGAGGCGTGCAAGCACGAAGTCAGGGCCGCCTTGGCGCGAATGCATCGCTACGATCCCAACGACAAGGAAGCCTGTCCCATTTGGGACACGGTGCAAGAGGCGCAAGCCTTCAAAACAATGACCGATGGAATGAAGTTTTTTCTGGGAGCGGTTGGCATCGTAACCTTGCTGCTCGGCGGCCTCGGGGTAATGAACGTGATGCTCGTCGCGGTTCGGGAGCGCACGCGCGAAATTGGGGTGCGAAAGGCAATTGGTGCTCCGGCCGGGACGATTCTGCGTCAGTTCTTCATCGAAGCGCTAATCATCGCGCTGCTGAGCGGCGGAATCGGTCTCGGAGTGGCGTTTGGATTTTGTGCCCTTGTAAACACACTACCCATGCCGGACTTTTTTGCCGGCTTGATTCCGAGTTGGAGTTCTGGGTTGACCGCCGCTGGATTGCTCGGCGCGATTGCCGTGGGTGCGGCATTATACCCTGCGCGAAGAGCGGCATCGATCGATCCGATTGAAGCACTGCGCTATGAGGCGGGGGGCTAATGGTGTTCCTTCTGACAGCGGAAAGAAGAAAACGAACGTCTGAGCACTAGGTCTATTGCATGTTGATCGAAATCATCCTCGAAGCTTGGATCGCGTTGAAGCGCAACATTACGCGAAGCCTCCTCACGATGCTGGGCATCGTGTGGGGAATTGCGACCGTCACGCTGCTCATTGCCTACGGGAACAGCTTCCGCAGCATACTGGTCCACGGTTTCGATGCTTTTGGAAAGAGTGTTGTGATTTGCTGGCCGCAACAAACCAGCGAACAGCCGGGCGGACAGCGTGCCGGCAAGAAAGTTGTTCTCGAGCAGGCTGACTTGGAAATGGTCAAGGAGACAGCTCCGCTGGTGAAGCATGTCTGCCTCGAAACGGTGAATCGGCCGGGAATTGCGTACGGCGATCGAATGGTTGGCACAGCACCGGTTCGCGGCGTATGTCCCGAATACGGCGAGATGCGGAACGAAGTGCCATCGGAGGGACGTTGGATCAACGCGGAAGATGAATTGGAACGTCGGCGTGTGATTTTTCTTGGCGGACGCCTGAAGGAACAACTTTTTAGCGGAAGGCCTGCCGTAGGAGAGACGGTGCAGGTTTCAGGTGTGCGCTTCACCGTGATCGGAGTGATGACGAGAAAAATTCAGCTGAGCAACTATTTCTCGAGCGACGACGATTCGTCATGGATCCCGTATTCCGCGGCGGGCGATCTATGGAACACGCGCTATGCCGCGGTGATGGTCTTCGAACCGGTCGCGCCACAGTTCGAGAAGAAGGCGATGGCACAAGTGCTTGCGGCTGTGGCGACCAGGCAGAATTTTTCCCCGACCGATCCAAAAGCGTTTCAAATGTTCGGCCGTGACGAGTTCCGTCCGGTGATCGATGCACTGACGATTGGATTGCAAGTCTTGCTGACGTTCATCGGCACACTGACGCTAGGCATCGGAGGCGTGGGTGTGATGAACATCATGCTGGTATCGGTGGACGAGCGAATCCGCGAAATTGGCCTACGCCGTGCTCTCGGCGCGCGCAAGCGCCATATCAAGCTGCAGTTTCTCGCCGAGACTCTCTTGATTATGTTGCTGGGCGGTGCGATTGGCGTGCTTCTGTCCTACCTAATCGCTTGGTCGGTGGGCACACTGCCCATGATGGGGCCCTTGTTTGAGGATGACTCCGGACAAGGCGACATTCACCTGCGCATCTCAGTAATGACCGTGCTGCTTTCTACAGTCGCGCTGCTAGTCGTAGGAGTAGCGAGCGGCTTAGTACCTGCTCTGCGGGCATCAAAATTAGATCCGGTCGAGGCGCTGCGTTATGAGTGAAGACGCAAGCCGCTCGTCGAGCCCACGCGCCCGACGAGAACCCGTGCAGGAATTGATTTGAGGGCAGATTCGATTTACCTTTACCGATGAGCGGTTCGTGTCGAGGTGAGACATGCCGATTTCTGCGGTAGATACGATCTCGCTGGCCTTCCAGCACACCAAGCGGCAATTATTCCAGCCCTTTCGTTTCGGACAATGGACCAGGTTGGCCATCGTCGGCCTGCTCGCCGGAGAATTGGGTTCCGGCGGCAGCTTCCACTTACCGTCCAATTTCAGCTCGGCCCAGCATGGGAGCCAAGGCCCCCTGAATCTTCCGAAGATTGATCCTGCGTTGCTAGCCGGACTCATTGCGACCATTGTCGTTTCTGGCCTCATTTTCATGGTGGTGATGACATACATCAGCAGCGTGATGCGGTTCATATTGTTCGACGGAGTGTTGAGGAGGCGATGCCACATTCGTCAAGGCTGGAACAGTCGACAAGGCCCCGGAATGAACTACTTCTTCTGGAGCCTGGCACTGGGGTTCGGAACCTTCGGCGCAGTCATTGTCTTACTTGGAGTTCCTCTAGCTTTTGCGTATTCGGCGGGATGGCTGACGCATGCGCGCGATCATTTGCCGCAGTTGGTGCTTAGCGGGATCGTTGTCTTAGGTTTGCTCCTGGTCTTGGTTGCCGCTGTAGCCATCGTGCATGTTCTCACCAAGGACTTTGTGGTTCCGCAAATGGCGTTGGAGGGAATCGGTCCGATCGAGGGATGGAAACGATTGTGGCCGATGCTGCAAGCAGAGAAGAGTGATTACGGCGTCTATGTTCTGATGAAGATCGTATTGGCGATGGGCGCAGCGATCGCTGTTGGAATCGCATCGGTAATCGTTGGAATATTGTTTGCCGTTCCCGTGATCGGAATCTCTATCGGAGCGGTAATCGCAGGAAAAACTGCCGGCTTGACCTGGAACGCACTCACGATTACGGCAGCTGTTGTTGCCGGTTGCATTCTCTTGGCGATCTTCACGTGTCTGATCGCGATGGTTTCGGTTCCTGTTGTTGTGTTCTTTCCGGCATACTCAATTTATTTCTTTGCCGCACGGTATCGGCCTCTGAGCATGGCGTTATATCCGTCGAATGCTCCTGTTGTACCAAATCCTTTGCCACCGGACATCCCACCCGCTCCGGCACCGGCATGATCTTTTGCCCAAGTTCAAACTGCTAGTTAACTGCAGCACCAATTCCTATGGCTTTCCGCGCGTCCACGAAAATCGGCGACCGATGATGCATTTCACCATCCAGTGATCCGTGGAACTCGTTGTCCCGATGCCAACGCCGAAGTTGAACTCCCATTGTGGTCCCAGGTCGAGATCGATGGTGGGAAAGAATTGTTGTTGCTGATCGCGCAACGGATCGAACCCACTGAGCGGGCCGTAGGAGGCATAGTACTCGAGTCCGCCCGCTATTCTCTTGGTGAAGTCGTAGCTCACTTTTACGTTTGGGGAGAACTCCACACCTTTGTTCACGCTAGGCCCATGGAAAGAGCGATCAAGGGTTGGATTGAAAGATAAATACCAGGGGCCAAGTTTCTTGTCGACGATTGGCCGGATCTCCCAAGTCCAGGTGTCGGGTGAGAACTCGGGACGTTGATAGCCGATTTCCTGAGACAAGCTCACTCCCACCGGCCAATGCCAGCTCTCCGGAACGCGGACTCGCGGACGGATGTGATCGCCCACCCATTGCCATCCGCCATCCGATTGAATGCTGCTGAAGACGTAAAAGCCCACCTCGGCCCAGGAATTGACTCCCTGCGTGAGTTCCAAGGTCTCGTGCATGGCGTGATTTGTAGGGAGCACCCCATCCTGCACAGTTTTCGTCCCTTCAAAAGTGAAGTTGGAGTGAATTTCCGCCATCGTTGTGCGCGGCGGAACAGTGTCGGACCCATAGACCTGAATTTCGTAATTGCCTTGCGCGCTCACGAAAGCGGTAAAAACAGAACAAACCAGAACTAGAAAAATGGCGGGTCGCGATATGTGAGTCATCAGTGGGCTGGGATGTGAATGTGGTCCGCTACTGCCATCCATGATGCCTGCCCGCGTCAGAAATTAGCAACAGACCCAGGCGGAAAGAAAACGCGATCTAAATGACGCCGATAGGAAAGTGCCTATTCTCTGGAGATGCATGCAGGAACATCGAGAGCAGTTCAGGTGTCTGATCTTGCAGACACGCGTGCCCGAGAGGAGCAGTCAAATATGGCTTTCTCAATGGCAGGCGGAGGTCCGTCTGGACCGCAGATCAATGTCACACCTCTGATCGACGTGTTGCTCACGCTGATCATCATGTTCATGCTCGTCGTGTCGATGGATCCGGAGTATGGCGAGAAGGCGCAGATTCCACAGCCGAACCCTGCGGACAAGACGACACAGGCTCAGCCGCGTACCGTAGTAATCGAGGTGGTGTGGACGGCGAAGGATCAGGTGCCATCAGTAGCGATCAACAAAGAAAACGTTCCGTGGGGAGATTTGGAGTCACGCCTAACCAGAATCTACCTGACGCGGGTTGAAAAAGTGGCATTTGTTCGCGGCGATGCAGACGTGGATTTTCAGTACGTGGCCAGCGTGATCGACTTGGCACACCATGCGGGTGTGCAGCGGATTGGGTTGATGACGCAGGATCGAACGGTAGCCGGAGAGTGAGTTCCTGCTGCTGCAGAAAAAGTACGACGGTAACCTCTTCATCTTCGTTTAGCGTGGTGAAATGAGGGCAGTGGACGTGGCTATGTTGGCTAGATGGCGAAGACCCCCAAAGTTGTTCAGCGACTTCAACACGCTTCAGTTTGCGTGCGTCATGAGCATGGTGGTGTTCGTCATACTGCTGTTTTTCATGACGGCCCCAACGTCTCACCACAGCATCTCCTGCGACCTAGCCAAGGTGAATCATCCCATTCCTATGCCCAGCGCCAATCGAGAAGATGCAATAAAGATTGTTATTACGCGCGACGGAAAGCTCTTCTTTAGGACCGAACAGGTGGATCCTGCCGACTTGTCCCAGAAGATAGTCGATAGCCTGAAAGATCGCAGCACTGAGCGGAAGGTCTATGTCGTTGCCGATATGAGGGCGAGATGGGGATCGATAAAGAATGTTCTTGACGGAATACGCAACGCTGGTGTTTTGCGCATTGCGTTCGTTGTGGATCAGCGCCGAATCGCTCCCCACATTTAGGCTGGCGAGCCTACTCTCTCGCTCGGTTCTTGATCCAGATCGGCGTTCCCATAAATCCGAATGCCGCACGAATCTGGTTCTCCAGGAAACGCTGATACGCGAAATGCAGCTTCACGGCCCGATTGGTAAAGAGGACGAATGTCGGCGGAGCCACCGAGGCCTGCGTCATGTAGAGAATCTTCACTCGCTGGCGCATTGGAACCGAGGCACGATCAAAATCCACGCGCTCGAGGAAACGGTTCATTCCCGAAGTAGTAACTCGCTTTCTGCGTTCAGCCGCGACCTCTTGTAGTAGAGGAAATATCTTATCTATGCCCTTGCCCGTCTGGGCCGAGATGAACACCATTGGCGCATAGCTCAGGAATTTCAGCTCGTAACGAAGGCGCTCTTCGTAAGCATTCTGGTCTCCCGGGCGCTTGGTCTCGCGAATGCGTTCCGCCTTTGTAGGCCGGCCTTGTTTCTTTTGACCGCTCAACATCAGATCCCACTTGTTGACGACGATAATGGTCGAGCGTCCACTCTCGTGCGCATAGCCGGCGATCGAGGCGTCAAGCTGGCTTACACCTTCCGTTGCGTCGATCACGAGAAGCGCGATATCGGCGGCTTCGAGGTGCTTCCGGGCCATCACGACCGAGAGCTTTTCGGCCATCAGGTGAGTCTTGCCTTTTCGACGGATTCCGGCAGTATCGATGAAGCGGAAGCGTTGCCCATCGCGTTCGACAACCTCATCGACAGCATCGCGCGTGGTTCCGGGGATTGGCGAGACTATCGCGCGGTCGGAAGCGGTCAGGCAGTTTAGCAAGCTCGATTTGCCAACATTCGGATGGCCGATGATCGCAACTTTGATTTCAGATGGAGATTTCTCTTCCGCTGATGCCGATTCCTCACTGGGGATCTCGGCGACATCGATGGCCGCGGGCTCAGGAAGGACTGCCACGACCGCATCGAGTAGGTCGTCGATGCCGCGGCTGTGCTCGGCTGAAATGGGGAACATCTGCTTGACGCCAAGGCGGTGGAAATCGTCGATTAGTCCCGACTGCTTGTCTGAGTCGACTTTGTTTACGGCCACGAAAAGCGGGCGATTGGCCTTGCGCAGAAGACGAACGAGTTCGAGGTCGGGAGATGCCAGTTCAGAACGTCCGTCCACTACCATGATGATGGCCGACGACTCGTCGAGAGCGACGCGAGCCTGCCGAAAAATCTCAGCTGGGATCAGGGCCTTCTCGTCAGGCACGATTCCGCCCGTATCGACAATTCGCAGCTTGCGGCCATTCCATTCGGCGTTGCCGTAAAGGCGATCGCGGGTGATGCCAGGCTCGTCTCCGACGATTGCTCTCCGAGAGCCCACGATTCGATTAAACAGGGTGGACTTGCCCACGTTGGGGCGTCCAACGATAGCCAGAACTGGCGCATTCGAAATGGTCAAATCTTTGGTCGAGTTGTAGACGGGTTGAGCCAAACGGGTCTAGCGTACCGACAAATCGCCGGCTTGGCTCGACGGAGCCAGACGCCGCGATGCGGACGATCCAGAATCGCTATTATAGAGACTTCCGTGACATCCTCGTTCCAGCCCGCATCGCCCGCAGTTCCCAGCCGGGCCGCAAACGGCAGCAAGCCGACTTCGCTTCACCAATTCTTTGCCCCTGGAGGCGTCCTGTCTCAGAAGCATCCCGCGTATGAGTTTCGGCGCGGGCAGCTGCAGATGGCGCAGGCCGTCGAGCAGTCGTTGAGCGAAAGGCGGCACCTGATCGTCGAGGCAGGCACAGGAACCGGCAAGACGCTGGCCTATCTGGTGCCGGTCATCCGATCAGGAAAGCGCGTCATTATCTCGACGGGCACCAAGAATCTGCAAGAGCAGCTTTTCTACAAAGACGTGCCGTTTCTAGAGCAGGCTCTGCTTACAGATTCCGCTTCAGGTTCGCGCCTTTCAGTCTGCTACATGAAGGGCCGGAACAATTATCTGTGCCGCAAGAAACTTTACGACCTCACTGATCAGCCAGTGCTGAGCGGCCTCGAAGAGATCGAGCAATACCGCGCCATCGCTGCCTGGGAAAAGAATACGTCGACGGGCGACCGCGCTGAACTTGCGGAATTGCCCGAGGCGAGCCTTCTTTGGCACAAGCTGGATGCCCGCGCGGACGCTTGCACTGGGCAGAAGTGCAGCCAGTGGGAGCGGTGCTTCATCACCGAGATGCGGCGCCGGGCGATGGAGAGCGACATCATCATCGTGAATCATCACCTGTTCTTTGCGGATCTGGCAATCAAGCTCCAGGCGGACGGAGCACCCGATGCGGGAATTCTTCCAGAAGCAGCAGCGGTGATTTTTGATGAAGCTCACGAATTGGAGGACGTAGCGGGAAATTATTTCGGCATTTCCGTGAGCAATCTTCGCGTCGACGAATTGGCCCGCGACGTGGAGCGCTCGATCCAGCAAAACAAAATGACTTCGGCGTCGTTGTCTGGCGCACTCGGAAGTCTGCGCGAGCGTGCGCAGTTGTTTTTTTCTCTGCTTCCTGCCGGAGAAGGGCGTTTTGCCTTTCAGAGCCGACGCGAATTCCTCGAAGAAAACGGCGACGAATTCGTCGCTCTGAATCAGGCCTTGACTAGGCTAGCCGGCGAATTGGAAGGCTTGCAGCAAAAACCAGAAGAAGTCTTCAACTTCATCCGTCGTGCGCAGGAGATTCAGGTGCAGTTGGGATTCGCGCTCGAATCGGAAGATCGCAACACCGTGTTCTGGATCGAGCGGCGCGGGAGATTCGGCGCACCGCGCAGAAATACAGCGACAGAGAACTCCCGAGACCAATTTCAAGGACGCCAGCATGTATTTCTTCAAGCCACCCCAATCGATGTCGGGCCGATTCTGCGGGAGTGCCTCTGGTCCAAGCTCGAGTGCGCCGTCCTTACCTCGGCAACTCTCGCTGTGGGAGGAGGCTTCGAGTACATTCGTCGACGACTAGGGATGGAACACGCCCGCGAAATCGTTTTGCCATCCCACTTTGAGTACGAGAGACAGGCGGTGATGTACGTTCCGCCGGACCTCCCGGATCCGCGCACTCCGCGGTTTACCGTCAAAGCGGCGGAGCGCATTCGCAAGCTGCTGGAGATCACCCGCGGTCGGGCCTTTGTTCTTTTCACCAGTTACGCGCAGATGAATGACATTTATCAGCGACTTCTGGGCGAAATTGAGTTCCCCATGCTGCGCCAGGGAGATGCACCGAAGAGTGCACTGCTGGAAGAGTTTCGCCTAACTCCGAATGCGGTTTTGTTTGCAACCTCCTCGTTCTGGCAAGGCGTCGATGTACAAGGCGAGCAACTGAGTTGCGTGATCATCGATCGGCTGCCGTTTGCTGTCCCGAGCGATCCGGTCGTGGCAGCACGCGTGAAAGCGATCGACGCAGACGGAGGCAATGCGTTTTTTCAGTATCAAGTTCCAGCTGCCGTCATCACGCTGAAGCAAGGTTTTGGCAGGCTCATCCGGTCACTCCACGACCGCGGTCTGCTGGTCCTACTAGACAACCGAATCCTAAAGAAACAATATGGCCGAACCTTCGTCGACAGCCTGCCAAACTACAAGAAGACGACAGAGATGCGGGTGGTTGCAGAATTCTTCGGTGTAGGACAGTAGCGCCTTACTTCAAGTGCTCCTCGGCGCTTCCCGGATCTTTCAGCACCTGGACAACAATCCCAGACAGATCTTCCTTTGTGTGATAGACGCGCTGGGTTGCTTTCACGAACTCGGATGGCTTCGCGTCTGGAATATTCACGAACGTCTGCGGATTGCGATCGGTGAGAGGGAACCATGAACTTTGAATCTGCACCATGATGCGGTGACCACGCCGGAATGTGTGGTTAACATCCTGCATCGTGAAATCAACCTCTTCCATCTTGCCGGGAGTAAAAGCTTCTGGCTTTTCGAAGCTGTGACGGAACTTGCCGCGAAAAGGCTCGCCTCGTACCAGTTGCTGGTAGCCTCCCATGTCGAAGCTCGGCGGCCCAACGTCCGCCCTTCGCCGGTTGTGGTCTTCTGATTTCAAGGCATCGAGTTTGCTTTCCGGGTAGTCGGTGGGATACACGTCGATCAATTTGACGTCCCAGTCGGAGTCGGTAGCGCTGGTCGAGACAAACAACTTCGGCGAGACTGGTCCCACAATCGTGACATCTTCCTGCAAAACCGGTGTCGAGTAAACGAGAACGTCGGTACGGCTGTCGGCGAATCGCTGATCAGAGACCATGTATTCCTGCGGAACACTCTCTGCGCTGTAATTCACGAACGGAACGGGCTTTGCCGGATCGCTGATGTACTCGTCGAAGGCAGAGGTGCCTGACGTGGGTGGATCGAAGGAAAGCACATGATTTGGCTCCAGGTAAAGCGTTCGCGCCTGTGCTTCCTGCGGAGGCCACGCTGCGTAGCGGCGCCATACATTCGTTCCCGTCTCAAAAACGTAGGCCTTTGGCAACTTCGCCCCAGGAGTTCCCTTCAAATGCTGTTCAAAGAATGGAAAGAGAATGTTCTTCCGGTAAAAGTCACCGGTGTTCGAAGCAAAATCGACGCGGCCAAGATGTTCGCCGTCAAAGCGCGCCCATCCCCCGTGTACCCAGGGGCCTACCACGAGCGCATTGAAGATCCCGGGATTGTTCTTGTCGATGGAATGGAAAGTAGTGAATGGGCCTTGCAGATCTTCCGCATCGAACCAGCCACCCACCGTCAGAACCGCGCAATGAATGTTCTTCATATGAGGAGCCAGATCGCGCGCCTTCCAGTAATCGTCGAAGGTGTCGTGCCTCATCTGATCGTCGAAAAGAGCACTCTTGCCGTCGAGCAACGTAGATAAGTTACCGATTGGTCCTACGCCCAAGTAGAAGTCATACCCGTCATTGGTTCCGTAATCGAAAGACACTGGTGCTTTCGGAGGGAGTTGCGGATTCTCCTGGGGCTTAAAGAAGGCGTAGAACCCAAAGTTGGCGGCGAGCATAAACGCACCACCGTGATAAGCATCGTCACCCATGAACAGGTTGGTCATCGGCGCTTGCGGCGAGGCCGCTTTCAGCGCCGGGTGAGAATCGATAATGCTGGCCGATGTGAAGAATCCTGGGTACGAGATTCCCCAGATTCCCGCATTGCCGTTGTTGTTCGGCACATTCTTCAGCAGCCACTCGATGGTGTCGTAGAGATCGCTGGAGTCATCCACGTCCTTGTTGGACTTCTTGTTGTCGATGTGTGGCCGCATCTCGACGAAGGTGCCCTCCGACATGTAGCGTCCGCGGACATCCTGAAAAACGAAGATATATCCAGCCTTGTCGAAGTCTGGAGAAGGGCCAAGCTGAGTACGGTATTGATCCACGCCATAGGGACCGACGCTGTATGGCGTACGGTCAATGAGAAATGGATAGCTCCGGGAGCTATCTTTCGGAACGTAAACAGAGGTGAACAGATGCACGCCATCTCGCATCGGGATGCGGTATTCATACTTCGTGTAATGCTCCTTGACGTCAAACTCTGGAGCTTCCGGGCGGCTTTGTCCGGCAAGCCACGTTGTAACAACAAGAGTGAACGAAATCAGAGTAGGAATATGGCGCCGCATGATGCTCCCTGGAGGCATGTAGCCAATCGGCAAAGCTACATTTCTAGCGCTCATCGGTCAAGTCTGGGCGCTCAGGCGCGGTACAATAGAAATTTGTAGAGCTGCGGCCAAACGCACTGTAGAAGGCGCGTCCGCAGGAGGACCATGTTCGAGGTTACAGTAGAAGATTCGTTTGCTGCAGGACACTACCTGCGCAACTACAAGGGCAAGTGCGAGAATCCGCACGGCCATAACTACAAGATTCGCGTCACTCTAGCTGGGACCGAGTTGGATAAAGCCGGCCTGTTGCTAGATTTTAAGGATCTTCGCGAAGTAATGAAGCACGTCATCGAACGCCTGGATCATCAAATGATCAATGACATCGAGCCGTTCACGGTGATCAATCCGTCGGCTGAGAACCTGGCAAAGTATTTCTATGATCAGTCGAACACTCGATTGCAATCGGTAACGAACGGCCGCGTGAGAGTGAAAGACGTTACGGTTTTCGAAACCGACAGTACAACGGCGAAATACTCAGAGTAGCCGGTCACCCCGGAAATGCTCGCGCGATAGCCGCCCCAACGGGCGGTTTTACTATGCAGATCACAGAGATCTACAAATCCTTGCAAGGCGAGTCGACTTACGCCGGTCTGCCTTGTGTCTTTGTACGCCTCACCGGCTGCAATCTGCGCTGCACCTGGTGCGACAGTGAATACACGTTTCACGGTGGACGCAAAATGTCGCGGATGGAAGTGCTGGACGAAGTCTCCCGGCTCAGCCCCGGTGGCGGACTGGTTGAGATAACCGGGGGCGAGCCGATGCTGCAGGAGCGAGAGGTCGTTCCCTTGATGCAGAGCTTAATTCAGGGGAGCTACACGGTTCTACTGGAGACCAGTGGAGAACGGCTGCTGCAGACCGTACCGGCGGCCGTGATCAAGATCGTGGACGTCAAATGTCCAGATTCCGGTGAGGGAGACACTTTCCGAGATGAGAATCTGGACGCTCTCACGGATCGCGACGAGGTCAAGTTCGTCCTCAGTAGCCGTCGCGATTATGAGTTTGCGCGGGAATTTGTGAATCGGCACAATCTGGCACAGAAAGTAAACGCAGTTCTCTTTTCGCCGGCGTTCCGGAAAAACGCCAGTGGCGCACGTGACAGCTCGCAGTGTCTTCTGGATCCTCAGGAGCTTGCGGAATGGATGATCGCCGACAACGTTCCGGCCAGGCTGGGATTACAGTTGCACAAGTTTATTTGGGATCCGGCGCTCAAGGGTGTTTAAGAAGACGACTCTCTGATACGACATGTCTACTCTGAACAAATCACGAGCAGTGGTCTTGCTAAGTGGAGGGATGGACTCCTGTGTCTGTGCGGCACTAGCCGCGCGCGAGCATGAGGCCGGGGCAGTGCATGTCAGCTACGGGCAGCGCACTGAGGAACGCGAGCGGCAGTCCTTCCTCGCCATCTGCCAACGCCTCAAAATCCACGATCGCTTGATGATTCGCAATGAAGCATTGCGGCAGATCGGTGGTTCAGCGCTCACGGACGAGTCGATCGATGTTCCGGAGGCTGAGACGATAGGCCGAAGTATTCCAGTCACCTATGTTCCATTTCGCAATGCGCACTTTCTGGCGGTTGCAGTGAGCTGGGCTGAGGTCCTCGGAGCCGAAAAGGTATATATTGGCGCGGTCGAACCGGATAGTTCGGGATACCCCGACTGCCGGCCCGCTTACTACAAGGCATTCAACGAAGTTGTGAAAGCAGGAACAAAAGAGGGACGAATTGAAGTCGTTACGCCGCTGATCGCCATGCATAAGGCCGAGATTGTGCGGCTTGGCCTTGAACTAGGTGCGCCCTTCGATTTAACTTGGTCATGTTACAGCCAAGAGGATCAGGCCTGCGGGGTATGCGACAGCTGTGTCTTGCGCTTACGCGCTTTCCAGTCTGCTGGAGCCCAGGATCCGATTCCGTACGCGGCGAGATAGTTCTGTTTGGCCCGGTACCTTCTGCTGAGGTGTTCGATTGAGCCTTACATGGTGCCGACTTTCTAGGAGACATTCTTTTGCCGGGAGGCAAACAATGAAGAAGCACTTGGCAATTATTGGGAGTCTGATTCTTGCGCTAGGACTGTGCTCAGTTCCGGTCTTCGCGCAAGCCTCAGGAACCGTGAAGGGCGCTTGCAAGGATGCAGAAGGCAACCCGATCGCGGGCGCAGTAGTTGAGTACGACAATCTGGACAATGGGCAAAAGTACAGCCTCAAAACAAACAACAAGGGCGAATACTTCTCCCTAGGCATCACACCCGGCAAATACAGAGTAGTCCTTTTTAAGACACCGGACGACCAGAAGGCAAACAAGGAGCTTTATCACATTGCTGGTTTCCAGGTTCAGCTCGATGAGAACGTTTTGGATCTGGACCTGAAGAAAGAAGCCGAACGGCAAGCCAAAGGGGAAGGCCTTTCTGCCGAGGAAATGAAGGCCAGACAGGAACAGGCAGCCAAGCAGCAGAAAGAAACCAACACCGTCAAAACGCTGCAGGGCAAGCTGGACGCTGCCAATGCCGCGATCACCGCAAAGGACTACGACACGGCGATCACAAATCTGACCGAAGCTAATCAGGTCGACCCGAGCCGTGATGTTCTGTGGTACCGGTTGGGGGATGCCTACCGGCTCTCAGCGGCGACTCAGACGGATTCTGCTGAAAAGCAAAAACGCTACGACTCGGCAATCGAGTCCTATAACAAGGCGATCCAACTCTTGCAGGACGGGATCCAGAACGGCAAAGAGAAGGACGCGGCCAAGGCGAACCAGAAGCTGGCGGGCTTCTACACGAATCTCGCTGACGCGTATGCTCGGGATCGCAAAATCGACGATGCCGTGAAGAGCTATGAGGCGGCGGCCAAAACAGATCCATCATCAGCCGCGGGCGCCTACTTCAACATCGGAGCTGTATACACGAACGCAGGCCGGGTCGACGACGCAAATGCCGCATTTGACAAGTGCATCGCCGCTGATCCGACCCGAGCTGAGGCTTATTACCAGAAAGGCGTGAACCTCTTGGGCAAGGCGACCCTTCAGGGCGACAAAACCATCGCTCCTCCGGGAACCGCCGAAGCATTCCAGAAATATCTGGAAATGGCGCCCACTGGTCCAAATGCGCAGAGTGCAAAGGACCTCCTGGCCAGCATCGGCTCAAGCGTGGAAACCAGCTACGGCACGAAGAAGAAGCCCAGCAAGAAGTAGACGCACTTTATTTGCAGTTACTTACGGGAAGGGGCGGATATTCATATCCGCCTTTTTTGTGTCGAAAGTGGGGTTACCAAGGGCTATGGACTTAATGGGCTTAGTCATGCCGCGCGGAACGCGATACAGTGAATTCATTCAGTCCTCTTCCATTTCTGTGGTGCGTGCGATTCCGGTATGTGAGGAAGAATGGCAGCACCAACAATTGCTCCGATTTCCGTCGCATTAGATGACTTTTCTGGAAACGGCCGGGTAGCAACCCCGTCACTCCTTGGAGCCATGTTGCGCGCCGCGGAAAAGATCAGCGATCTGATCTTTTCTCCCGGACGCCCGCCCCAGGTCCAGGTTTACGGGCAGATGATTCCGGTTCAGGTGCAGGGGCTAACTGTACTGAACGCGGACGATACCCGTCATATTGCCGCCGATCTGATTGGTGACAATAAGCAGGCAATCACAACCCTGCGCGAGCACGGAGCTTGCGACATTTCCTACGGACTACCTGGTTTGGCGCGCTTCCGGGTGAACATTTTCATCCAGCGCGGAAGTTGTGCGGTGGTCATGCGTGTGATTCCGACGACGATACCGGAATTCGCTTCGCTGCGACTTCCATCTCAACTCTCTGACATTACGAAATTGAGAGACGGGATTGTTCTGGTGACGGGAGCGGCCGGATCCGGGAAATCGTCCACACTGGCTGTTTTGCTCGACGCCATCAATCGGGAGAAGTACTACCACATCATTACCATCGAAGATCCGATCGAGTTTCTCCACAATCACAAGTGTTCCACGATTCACCAACGTGAGCTCCACAGCGACACGCCCAGCTTTGCCCACGCATTGCGGTCGGCGATGCGGCAGGCGCCCAAGGTGATCCTCGTCGGTGAAATGCGCGATCGCGAGACCATCGAAATTGTGCTTGAGGCTGCCGAGACCGGGCACCTCGTCTTTTCCAGCCTGAATACGATGGACGCTTCCAAGACGGTCGAGCGCATCGTGAGCTCGTTCTCTCCGGCGGAGCAGCAATCGGTGCGAGAACGGCTTGCGAAGTCATTCCGCTACATCATCTGCCAACGACTCATGTCGAAGACCGATCGCACCGGACGCGTAGCCGCATTCGAGATATTGAAGGCGAACTCGCGTACCCGCGAATGTATCGAAAAAGGGGAGCGTGAAAATAGTACTCTTCTTGATGCAATGAAGGCCGGAAATTCTGAAGGAATGCAACACTTCGACTCTGAAATCGCAAAGTTGGTTCAAGACAGGGTCCTCGACCTGGAGATGGGACTGTCTTTCGCTACCAACCCAGCCACACTCGGCCAAGAACTAGCGCGGTAACCATTCAAGCGGGGACTGGCATTCCCCTATTGGCGGAATCCACTATCATCGTTGCATGTCAGCAGGGCCAATTGTTTCTAATGTCCTGAACTTCGAAGACGCTCGCCGAGTGGTAGAAGAACATGCCTCGTTGATTCGCTCGAGCGAGATGGAATCGGTTGGTCTTCTGATGGCGTCAGGGCGCGTTCTGGCTGCACCAATTGTTGCGGATCGAGACCTTCCGCCTTTTCCACGCTCTACTCGCGACGGCTATGCAGTTCGATCGGCAGACGTCTCAAGCGTTCCGGCGACGCTTGAACTGATTGGCGAGATCAGGGCGGGCGAGAGAATCGAGAACATTCCGAGCAATCTCGAAAAAGGGCAAGCTGCTTCGATCATGACGGGAGCTCCAGTACCAAAAGGCGCAGATGCCGTCGTCATGGTCGAGTACACATCTCAGAACGGCAATCGAGTCGAGATCAAGAGGCAAGTATCAGAGGGTGAAAACATTGTTCCCCGGGGAGCCGAAGCGCACGCTGCCGGACAACTGGTGGCTCGCGGCGTCCGTCTGAATGAAGCGGCTATCGCTTTGGCGGCCTCAAACGGGAAGTCGAAGGTTGAAGTTTATAAGCGCCCGCAAGTCGCAGTCTTAACGACCGGCGATGAGATTGTGAACGTCGATGCGATTCCGGGGCCTACGCAGATTCGAAACTCAAACAGCTATTCACTTGCGGCTCAGATTCAACAGGCGGGAGGCGAGCCAATCATGTTGCCGATTGCGCCCGACGAGCCGAAAGCACTCCGGCAGCTAATTGAAGAAGGACTGAGATCCGATCTCTTGCTTCTGACCGGCGGCGTCTCCATGGGAAGGTACGATCTGGTTGAGCAAGTTTTATCCGAACTGAACGCCGAGTTCTTCTTCACTGGTGCGAAGATTCAACCGGGACGCCCTGTGGTCTTTGGGAAATGCGGTATCGGTGCCGGTGCGAGGCGGCAGGTACCGACATATTTCTTCGGACTTCCGGGTAACCCCGTCTCGACGATGGTCACATTTGAACTCTTTGCGCGCCCTGTCCTAGAGGCTCTAGCGGGGATGTTGTCCCGCAAACTGCAGTTCGTCTACGTGAAATTAAAATCAGAAATTCGCGTGAAGCCGGGCCTGACCCGCTTTCTCCCCGCGATTCTTTCCGGGGAATTCAGCGATGCGAGAGTTGAACTGATTCCTTGGCAGGGCTCGGGAGATGTCGCGGCTACTGCACTTGCGAATTGCTACATCGTGATTGCGCCGGATCGCGAGCGGATTCCTGTGGATGAGTTTGTGCCAATCATGATTCACTAGCCCCGGCGACAGCCATCTCGGCGATGTCCATGTAAGATACGTACAGTTCTAGATTCCCAGATGCCAGGCAAACTCTCGCACTACGATCGCGCTGGGCAGGCCCGCATGGTAGATGTCTCCGGAAAGGCTGCTACCAAGCGCGAAGCTGAAGCTAGCGGTTTTGTGGCCGTAAACGCTGAGGTGTTGCGTGCGCTTCCAGCGAATCCCAAGGGCGATCCGCTCGAAGTTGCGCGCATTGCAGGTATCATGGCGGCCAAGCGCACTGCCGAACTGATTCCGATGTGTCATCCGCTACCGCTCTCGCTCATTGATGTCGACGTTCGCGTGTGCGAAAATGGCGTCGCGATCACCTCGAAAGTCACGACGACCGCAGAGACGGGTGTTGAAATGGAAGCGCTTACAGCTGTAAGCGTCTCTGCTCTTACGATCTACGACATGCTTAAGGCGGCGGACAAAGGCATTGAGATTCGGGACATCGTTTTGCAGCGAAAGACCGGTGGCAAGAGCGGCGAGTACAGACGACGGGAAAAGTAAACCTTCAACGAACCCATGGCCGATAGCGTCAAACTGCTGCTGGTAGACGATAACCCGATGGTGCTGGCGATGTTGCAGCAAGCGCTCTCGTCACTCGCCAGGGTGACGACCGCAACCGACGCCGCCGATGCACTCCTGAAGGCCGTGGACGACCCCCCCGATCTACTGGTCTGCGACTACCGAATGCCGGGCATGGACGGCCGTCAGCTCGTCGAAAAGCTGAAGAGCCGACCGGCGACCGCGAATTTCTCGAGCGTCCTGATGGCGAGTAAGGCGGACATTGCCGAACGCCTGTCTCCGCAGGACGCCGCCGATGACTATCTCGAAAAGCCATTCTTCTTGAAAGAGGCGACGCGACGCGTTAAACGTATGATCGACCGCATCGCGCTCGAGAAGATGGCTAAGACCGCTCCGTCTGATGGCGTGGTGCGGGGCAATCTCTCGCAGATGAACGTGATCGACCTGATGCAGTCGCTTGAAATGGGTCGTAAGAGCTGCCAGCTCTCACTCAGCAACGAAGGCGAGAAGTGCGAAGTATTTTTCGTCGAAGGACAGGTCAAACACGCGACCTACGGTTCGCTGGTTGGCGACGAGGCCGTGTTCAAAGTCTTGCGTTGGACCGGCGGAAACTTCCAACTCGATTTCGAGGGCAAGACCGATAAGGAGACCACGCAACTGAACACGCAAGGCCTGCTCATGGAAGGTCTGCGGCTGCTCGATGAATCTAGCCGCGAAGGTGGTGAGGGCGAAGCCACATCCGAGCCGCCGACTGAAACGCCGGCTGCATCTGCGCCGCCTCCCGTTGCGGCGCCTCCAACCCGCCGCAAAGAAGAAGAGGAAGACGTTCTCCTCGATGGCTGATCCCGGGCATCAGTACACTGCGGCAGTCATAACCGTGAGCGATTCCTGTTCGCGCGGCGAGCGCGAAGACCGTTCTGGTCCCGCAGTCGCCCAACTTCTCGAACAACTCAAGTTTTCCGTTCTCACTCGCGAAGTCATTCCCGACGATAAGATCCAGATACAGAACGGACTGATTCGACTCGCACGGGAAGCACGCTTGGTCGTTACGACGGGAGGCACCGGCGTTGCTCTTACAGACGTCACTCCCGAAGCTACCGTTGCCGTCTGTGATCGCTTGTTGGATGGCGTTGCGGAAAAGATGCGAAGCGACGGACTGAAGAAGACACCGTTTGCGGCACTGAGCCGCGGAGTCTGCGGAGCGCGTGGCTCGACGCTGATTCTCAATCTGCCCGGAAGCCCGGCCGGTGCGGTCGAATCCTTACAGTCGGTCGCCGGCTTGTTGCCTCATGCGCTCGATCTCCTGAGCGGAAACACGGAACACGTCTAGATCGATTTAGGAATTGCTGTATACGATTCCGCTTTGTCATCCTGATGGCGCCGTTTTTTGGCGCCGGAGGACCTCTGCAACTCTGCCTGCAGTGCTCGTGAGGCCGGAGACTGCATAGGTCCTCCGGCCTGCAAAAAAGCGCAGGCCATCAGGATGACAGCGCGGTGGATTACGTCAAAAG
>Ga0126370_10000082_pt1 | contig 29366 bp, 24 predicted proteins | sample PanSoiMetaPlot_3_FD_92586 | JGI IMG/M metagenome (GOLD analysis project Ga0126370, IMG submission 92586) | Tropical forest soil microbial communities from Panama - MetaG Plot_3 | ecosystem: Environmental > Terrestrial > Soil > Tropical forest > Bulk soil | place: Panama | collected 2016-02-17 | reverse complement strand
TCGCGCAGATTCATGTTGATGCGGCTAGAGAACAAGCCGCCTAGCTCCGTGTTCACCACTTCCAGAGACGCATAGTCGGGCGTCGAACGTGCGGCACCGAGTTCGTAGCATTCAAGCGCCGTTTGTGGGGCGCCTGGGCGGTCCACGATAATCAGGCGCGCATCGGATTTGTCCATCGCTCCGGCTGCAGTGGCTTCCGGCCGGCCGGGTTTCCACGCGCCAAACGCTCTTTCAAGCAACGGCTTCAGCGTTTCCAGTTTGACATTGCCAGCAACAATGATCGCTGCGTCATTCGGGAAATAGTGCTCTTGCCAGAATTTCACCAAATCTTCTCGTGAAATGGACTTCAGGGAATCCGGGGTGCCAATGTCGGGGTATCCATAAGGATTGCGAGCGCCGTAGAGCGCGTTCCTCATGACGCGCGTGGCCACAGAGAAAGGATCGTCTTTCTCCTGCACCAGCGCGGCCTCCCGCTCCTTCCGGACGCGATCAATTTCGTCCTTGGGAAAAGTAGGATGCAGTGCCACGTCGGCCAGGAGTTCCAGCGCCTCGGGAAAGTTCCTTGTGAGCACTTCTGTCCCAACACTGGAACTGTCCATCGAAGCGTGGGACCCGAATGAGGCGCCTAAATCGGCGGCGCTGTCGGCAATCTTCAGCGCGCTGCGCGTGGCGGTTCCTTGCTGGAGCATGCGCGCGGTAAAACTGGCCAAACCCGGCTTGTCCGGGGGATTCGCGCCGCTCCCGGAGCGCAGCACCAGGCTTGCGGCCACCACAGGCAGGCCCGGCCGTTCGTTAAAGAGGACCGTCAGTCCGTTGGAAAGCTTGAAATCCTGGGGAACCGGCAAATGCAATGGGATTGAGGGCCCTGGCTTGGGCGGATCCTTGCGCCACTCGGCGTCTGGGTTTACCGGCTCGCCGCCAAGCTTTGCGGTGTCTTTTGTTTCGGCCTTTGGAGTTGGCACCTCGGCGCCAAGGTCCTGTTTTCCGGGCACGCCGTAGACCACCACGCGCTGGTTGGTGCCAAGCTGGCTTTGTGCAAAGGCCTTCAGCGACTCCACGGAAGCGTTTTCATACCGCGCAATGTCGGCCGCAAGAAAGTCCGGCGTACCCAGATAGTGGTTGTAACTGTTCAAGCGGTCCGCAACACCGCCGAATCCGCCGAGCGTCTCCAATCCTTCGATGATTCGCGACTCGAGGACATTTCGCGCGCGCTTAAGCTCTTCCTGCGTCGGACCGTTGGTGCGAAACGCTTCCAGTTCGGAATTGATCGCTTTTTCCAGATCCTCGGGCTTCACTCCGGGACGCGCGGTGGCCTGGATCTGGAACTCCGAGCCCAGCATCAGCGATTGCTGATTGGCCGCTACCTCGAGAGCAATTTGCTTCTCGTAAACCAGCTTCTTGTATAGCCGGCTGGATTTCCCGCCTCCCAACACGGTTGCCGTAAGATCCGCTTCGGCATCGCCAGGCTTAAAAATCGGCGACGTGAGCCAGGCTTCATATACGCGCGGAAGTTGCACGTTGTCCTGAATCACGGCACGGCGCTCAGTGGTGACCGGCGGAGTTTTCGCAGCAATTCGAGGAACCTCCTCGCCGCGCTTTAGCGGACCGAAATACCTTTCGACGAGTTCTTTGGCGCGTTCGGGTTCGAAGTCTCCAACGATGGCGAGGCTGGCGTTGTTCGGGGCGTAGTAAAGTTTGAAAAAGCTCCTGACGTCTTCCAGCTTGGCCGACTGGATGTCTTCGTGTGAGCCAATGACCTCGGCGTAGTACGGGTGCCCCTTGGGAAAAAGCAGATGGAACATCCCTTCTTCTACGATTCCGTAGGGCTGGTTCTCCACGCTTTGTCGCCGTTCATTCCGAACGACGTCTTGCTGATTCGACAAGTTGGCTTGATCCAGCTTATCCGGCAGATAGCCCATGCGGTCGGACTCCAGCCAGAGCGCCAACTCCAATTGATTCGATGGGAGCGTTTCAAAGTAATTGGTACGATCGAAATCGGTCGTCCCATTGATATCACTCGCCCCCGCTGCTTCGAGGTAGTGAGAGTGAGAACTCCCGGGCACATGTCTGGAGCCCTCAAACATCATGTGCTCGAAAAGATGGGCGAATCCTGTACGCCCTGGAACCTCGTTCGCTGGACCGACGTGGTACCACAAATTGACAGCGACCATCGGCAAACGGTGATCCTCGGAGAGGATGACAACAAGTCCGTTCTGCAACTTGTACTTTTCGAATTTCAGCTGCGGCGCTTCCAGCGGAGCGGGCTTGGGAACGACCTTCTGCATCGGCGCCTTTGCTGAGGATTTTGTCGAGCTTTGCGCAGTGGGCTCCGAAGGGGCCGGTTTTTGTCCTACGGCCACGCCTGCCAAAATAAAGAACCCTGCCGCTCCGAGCCGAAAGACACGCTTCTCAAACGCCATCATTAAGGTTTCCTTTCCAATGGATGCACACGACACAAATGATGCTTAATCGCCGGACCACGCTCGCAGGTGTCCCCGAGGAACCCCACTTAGCTTACCTAGCTGCTGGCAGAGTGCAAGGGGTTTGCCTGACAAGATACTTTGAGGGTTCAAGACGCCGTTAGGCTAAAAAAACGTTGGTCGTCAAAGGCGGACTCGCGAATCTAACCCGCCAAAATAGCGGGCGATTCGCGCCGCGCGCGCAAACCTCGTATACTGTACCCAGTGCCTGGTCAACGGCTCTTGGCGTCAAGAAAAGGGGGAGCTGGGCCAGGCTGCGATAGGCAGGCTCCCGCACTCCAAAAATGAGAATTGTCAATCAAAAGACTGCTTGAGGGCATAGCGTGTCCCCTTCCGTCCTGAAAACTGCTGCGAATCGTAAATCTCCGGAATTTGAAAAGAATACGCGCCGCGTCGTCGAACTCCTCACGGAAATCAAGAATCAGGAAGAACAGATTTGCCAAGGCGGCGGAGCCAAGGCCATCGAATCGCAGCACAAGAAAGGGCGCCTGACTGCACGCGAACGCATCGCCGAACTCCTCGATCCGGGAACGCAGTTTTTCGAACTGGGCATTTACGCCGCTTTCGAAATGTACCAGGAATGGGGCGGCGCGCCGTGTGCGGGCACTATCACGGGACTTGCCAAAGTCTGCGGGCGCACGTTCATGATTATCGCGAATGATGCGACGGTGAAAGCTGGGGCGTTCTTCCCCCTGACCGCAAAGAAAGTCATTCGCGCTCAGAATATCGCCATCGAGAATCACATTCCGACAATCTATCTGGTTGATTCCGCAGGCGTTTTCTTGCCGCTCCAGGAAGACGTTTTTCCGGATACGGATGACTTTGGGCGCGTCTTCCGCAACAACGCGGTGATGAGCGCCATGGGCATTCCGCAGATTACCGCGATTATGGGTATGTGCGTGGCAGGAGGCGCGTACCTCCCAGTAATGTGCGATCACATTCTCATGACCGAAGGCTCAGGGTTGTTCCTGGCAGGACCTGCGCTTGTGCAGGCGGCAATTGGACAAAAGTCCTCGGCGGAAGAACTTGGCGGCGCAAAAATGCACTCGCAAATCAGCGGCACGGTGGATTTTCGCGAGGCGAATGACGAAGCGTGTATCGCGCGGATTCGAGCGCTTGCGGACAAAATGGGCGCGCCTGACGCGTCTCCGTTCAGCCACGTAAAGACAAGGGAGCCGCTTTGCTCGGCTGAGGAAATCTATGGGATATTCTCGGGCGATCCCGCCAAGCAATACGACATGAGAGAAATCATTGCGCGTTTTGTGGATGCGGGTGAATTCGAGGAATACCGCGCCGAGTATGGCGAGACGCTGCTTTGCGGCTATGCTCGCATCGGTGGCTGGGCGGTCGGAATCGTTGCGAACCAGAAAAAGCACGTGCAGACTCTCGCGCGCGGCTCCGACCAGAAACGCATCGAGTTTGGTGGTGTGATCTATACCGAGTCGGCGGAGAAGGCCGCGCGCTTCATTCTGGACTGTAACCAAAACCGCATCCCGCTTGTGTTTTTGCATGATGTGAACGGCTTCATGGTCGGCAAGGATGCGGAATGGAGCGGGATCATTCGCGCTGGCGCGAAAATGGTGAACGCAGTAGCCAACAGCGTTGTGCCCAAGATCTCCGTTATTTGCGGGGGGAGTTTTGGCGCTGGTCATTACGCCATGTGCGGTAAGGCCTATGACCCGCGATTCATTTTTGCCTGGCCGACAGCGCGCTATGCGGTAATGAGCGGCGATTCTGCCGCCGGAACACTCGTTGAAATTAAACTAAAGCAACTCGAACGCGAAGGCAAGAGAGTGGACGAAAAGCAGAAGAAGGAGTTGTACGAATCTGTCCGTAGCACCTACGAACACCAAACAGATCCTCGCTACGCCGCCGCCCGCCTTTGGGTGGACGCCATTATTGACCCCGCGCACACGCGTGAAGCCCTGATCTGGGCGCTAGAGGCCGCCGCACTCAACCCCGAAATCGCCGAGTTCAAGACTGGCGTGCTGCAAACGTGAGTCAGTTCGAAACGATGCTCCGCGTCCTGATCGCCAACTTCATTGTGCAGGTTTTGCCGCTTATGATGATTGCCGCCGCGATCTTGTTTGTACTCGCGGCGCGAAAGGGCGGACCTGCAAGTTCGTGGAAACATTACCTGGGAGTTTCACTCGCGGCGCTTCCCGTTGGAATTGTTGCTTACATCGCGGCAGGCATTGCAGCTGCAAGAATCCGGGGCGAGGGCCACTTCTATAGTGTTCCGTTCGGCGGTTATACCGTGGACAATGGGCCCCTTGGTGCCAGCGTCGTCTTATGGGTCGCAGTCGCCTTTGTTGGTTTGGCCGTAGTTGTGCGTCCGCGCGGTTAAAATGAAATAGAAGAAGTGAGGAGCGGTGGAAGAGACGATAAAGATCATCGAATGCCCCAGGGACGCCTGGCAAGGGCTCGCGGAATTCATCCCCACGGAGTGCAAGGCCGAATATTTGAAGGAACTTGTTCTCGCCGGTTTCCGCCATATTGACGCGGTCAGTTTTGTTTCCCCAAAACATGTGAAACAAATGGCAGACAGCGAAGAGGTGATGAAGAAGTTTAACTCGTCTCTGCCGCCGCAAGCGGCGCCGCTGGAAGTCATCGGGATTGTCGTAAACGAAAAGGGTTTGGAGCGTGCGCTGACCACGCCAGGTGTGACTACCATTGGCTATCCATATTCCATCTCCGCCTATTTTCGCCGTGCCAACGCCAACATGACGCGCGACGAATCCAGGTCGCTCGTCGAGAAACTGAAAAAACAAACGACGGCAGCCAATCGCGGCCTGGTAATTTATATTTCCATGGCTTTCGGCAATCCCTACGACGAACCCTGGGGGCCGGAAATCGTGGCCGACACCTTGGAGTGGCTGAAGGACACGCGAGTTCGGACGGTTTCTCTGGCGGACACCGTGGGCACAGCACCGCCGCAGCTCGTTGGCGATTTGTATCGCCAGGTGAAGGATCATGTTGCGGGGATCGAGCTGGGTGTCCATCTGCATAGCCGGCCCGAGAATGCGGAGGAAAAAATCCTTGCGGCGTACGAAGCCGGGTGCCGCCGTTTTGACAGCGCCCTCACAGGCCTTGGCGGGTGCCCGTTTGCCGGAGATAATCTGGTCGGCAACATCGCTACGGAGGACGTGCTTGCGGCCCTGCGCAAGGCAGGCGCTGATCCCGGGGTCGAAACAGCGCGGCTTGTAAAGGTGCTCGAAATGACCAACGAGGTTCGCGCAAAATACGCCCATGCTCCGCTCCTGAATTGAGAGGAGATTCCTGAACTTATGTATTCCACGTTGACTCTCGACATCGCAGGACAAATCGCGACCATCACACTAAACCGCCCGGACAAACGTAACGCCATGTCCGCCGCCATGATGGCCGAGTTGCAAACGGCGCTTGATGAAATTGAGAAAAGTCATGTGCGCGTGGGCATTCTGACGGGGGCGGGCAAAGCATTCTGTGCCGGCATGGACCTGGAAATGCTTGCCGCCATCGCGCAGCAATCTCCAGCGGAAAATCAAGAAGACTCCCGGCGCATGGCCAAAATGTTCCGACGCATCTGGAGTTTTCCTAGGCCACTGATAGCGGCAGTAAATGGCGCGGCTTTGGCTGGTGGATGCGGAATTGCGACACTTTGCGATTTTACTTTGGCGGTTCCTGAAGCCAAGTTTGGGTACACGGAAGTGAAGATCGGGTTCTTGCCCGCCATTGTGTCAGTATTTCTGACGCGCCAGATTGGTGAAAAGAAAGCGCGAGACCTTTTGCTTACCGGCAGAATCCTCGAAGCGGCGGAGGCGAAAGAGTTTGGACTGGTGAACGAAATCGTTCCGGCAGAGAATCTCGTCGCGCGGTCAAAGGAACTTGCCGATTTGCTGATCGCGGCAAGCCCAGGGAGTCTCTCGCGTGCAAAACGCTTGATGACCTCTTCCGCCGCGCCGAGCATCGACCACGATCTCGAACGCGCTATTCTCGAAAACGCGCGCATCCGCTGCACTCCCGACTTCAAGGAAGGCCTTGCCTCATTCCTCGAGAAACGCAAGCCGGTGTGGCAAGGCAAGCCGGAATAGGCAGAGATTCGCATGCTTGAATATCACGATGCAAAAGTGCGCGTGCGTTATGCGGAAACTGACCAGATGGGAGTCGTGTATCACGCGAATTTTCTGATTTGGTTTGAAGTGGGCCGCGTGGAGCTCATGCGCGCCCTTGGCGTGGAATACAAGAAGATGGAAAAGGAAGATGACTGCCGGATTGTGGTCGCGGACGCGCACTGCCGCTACCATGATTCCGCGCGCTATGACGAAGAACTGCGCATTCGAACGCGCATCGCCGAATCCAGAAATCGCGTGATCGTCTTTTCCTACGAAGTGATTCGTGATACCGATGGAAGGGTCTTAGCTAATGGCGAGACGACTCACGTGATCTGCGGAAGCAACGGCCGCCCAAAATTGTTGCCAGAAAAATACCGCAAAATCATGGTCGCGGCCGGAGTGCCCGAGCCGCAGCGGAGCCGTGCATGAGCGTCCTGTTGACGGGCAACGACCTGACGTTTTCGCAGCTCTACGCGGTGGCTCTGCGCGGCGAAAACGTGGGGCTTGCGCCCGCGGCGGTTGAGCGCATGAATGCTTCACGCGCGGTTGTGGATCGCCTGGTCGTTTCCGGCGCAACGGCTTACGGCATCAACACTGGATTTGGCAAGCTCGCTTCCGTGCGCATTTCTCCCGAGCAGGTTCGGCAACTCCAGGTTAATCTTGTGCGTTCCCACGCGAGCGGAGTAGGCGCGCCGCTCAGTGAAACCGAGACGCGTGCGCTGATGGGTCTGCGCGCAAACGCGCTCGCAAAAGGGTTCAGCGGCGTGCGGCCACGCGTTGTGGAAACTCTCTGCACGATGCTGAACACAAGAGTCCATCCTGTAATTCCCTCCCAGGGTTCGGTCGGCGCCTCCGGTGACCTGGCGCCATTGGCGCACTTAGCGCACGTGATTATCGGTGAAGGGTATGCCGTATTTGGCGGTGAAACCCTGCCCGGCGTTGAGGCGATGAAGCGCGCGGGCATTGCACCGATCGAGTTGGAAGCAAAAGAAGGCCTTTCACTCTTGAATGGCACACAAGGGATGCTGGCGCTGCTGAGCTTGGCGTTACGCGAGGCCGACATCCTGGTGGACTCGGCTGACGTGGCCGCTTCCCTTTCACTCGATGCACTTCGCGGCAGTCCCGGCGCATTTGACGCGCGCATCATGCACGCGCGCGCATACGCCGGCGCCGCAACGACGGCGCGCAACCTTGCCCATTTGAACGATGGCAGCCAGATACGCGAATCGCACCGCGCCGCCGAGAGAGACCCTCGCGTACAGGACGCCTACAGCTTGCGCTGCACGCCTCAGGTTCATGGCGCGGTCCGCGACGCGCTGGCACAAGCGTGCGAAATCGCTGCTGTGGAATTGAACAGCGCTACGGACAATCCGCTGGTCTTTGTACGCGACGAAAAGAACGGTGACATTATTAGCGGCGGAAATTTCCACGGGCAGCCGCTGGCCATGGCCGCGGACCAGGTGGCAATTGCTCTCGCCACGCTGGGCGGCATCGTCGAGCGACGCGTCGAGCAGATGACCAATCCGCTTACCAGCATGCTGCCGGCATTCTTGACGCCGGAGCCGGGGCTGAATTCCGGCTTTATGATCGCGCAGGTGACCGCGGCCGCCCTTACCAGCGAGAACAAGGCGCTCGCCACCCCTCATTCTGTGGACTCGATCTCTACGTCAGGAAATCAGGAAGATTACGTTTCCATGGGCATGAGCGGCGCCCGGCGACTGGATCGCATGCTGGAGAATCTGCGCAATGCGATTGCGATTGAGTTGCTCTGCGCGTGCCAGGGGATCGATCTGCTCGCGCCGTTGAAGACAGGCACACTCGCTACGAAAGCCTACGAAGCCGTCCGGACGAAATCTAGGATGCTTTCTGTGGACCGCCCACTTGCGCCAGACATCGAAGCTATTTCAACGTTGATCGCCGACGGAGCCATCGCAGCCGTCCTGCACTGAGGAACCACCACCCGCGATGAACCTTCGGACTGTTCCCGATTCTGATTTCAAAAAGCTATGTTCGCTTGGATGTGAGCAGTTCAAGTTCGTCGAGTGTGTGCGGCCAGTCCTCGCGGAGGAGGCGCGAGAGTGCACGGTCAGCCAAAAGCTTTCCGCCCGTTTGGCACGTGGGACAATAATTGGTTTCGTTGGATGCATATCGGATGCGTTGGATTTTCGTCCCGCAGCGCGGGCAGGGCTGTTTGTAACGGCCGTGAACGGCCATCCCTTCCCGAAAAGCCGTCACGTTTTCAGGGAATTTGCCTCTAGCCTCGGCCCGCAGTGTATCAGCCCACTCCGTCAGTGTTGCCCGAATAGCTTCGAATAGACGCTGAATCTCCGGCGCAGACAGTTTCTGCGTGAGCGCCAGCGGCGACAGCTTTGCCTCGAACAGGATTTCATCGGAGTAAGCATTTCCGATGCCGCTAAAAATTCGAGGATCCGTGAGAGCGCGTTTCAGTGTGTGGTTGGCGGAAAGAAGAGCCGCAGCGAACTGCGACGCATCGGACTCGAAGACCTCGATCCCGCCGGGATCTAAGCCCCGAAGACCGGCTTCGCCTGAAACAACGTGGAGCGAAGCGCGCTTCTGTGAACCGGCTTCCGTCCAAAGGAGCGAGCCGTTCGGAAAGTCGAAGGCCGCTAGCCCGCGCGGCCGGGAAACCTTGACGCCACGGGCGCGCCAGTGCAGGCGTCCCGCAATCATCAGGTGCAGGACGAGCCAAAGCTCGTCTTCGAGGGCAATGCAAATGCGCTTTCCAAGCCGACGCAAGCCCAGAACCTTCTTGCCGCTAGCGCTCGACAGCGGCGGAGTCGCGGTACGCAACAGAAAAGGGCTAACAACACGCACTCCTTCAAGCGTCTGGTTAAGGATGCGCTTCTCGAGCGCTTCGATGTAAACGACGATGTCGGGGAATTCCGGCAAGCGGCCCTCGCGCCTGCATTAGGATACCGCGGCCTCTATTTTTTGCGGAAATACGGCAGCACTTTTTCACCGAAAAGACGCGCTTGCTCCAAGCGATCGTCGCCCCATAGCTCCAACATCATCTGCGTGCAGCCCGCGGCGTGATATTCCTCGAGTTTCTCGATGCACTGCTGCGGCGAGCCCGCGACGGGACAAACTTTGCTTAGCGTCGAGTCGGAAACCGCGCGAGCGGCGGCTTTGCGGCCACCTTTTTCCATGGCGTCGGCAATGGGCTGAATTTCTTCACGCGTAAGGCCGGCGCAATCGAGGAGGGTGTCGGCGGAGCCCTTAATGTTTTGCACCTTGTTGGCAAGATACATTGCAGCCATTTCGCGCGCGCCTTCGCGTGCAGTTGTCGGATCCTCGCCAACGCTGCCAACCACGACGCAGCCAAGATCCAATCGCGAGCCATCACGCCCCACCTTCTTCGCACCTTCCTCCATGATCTGGCGCGAGTAACTCGCAAACTTTGGCGTGGTAATACTCGCAGTGAGCAATCCCTGTGTCATCGCGCCGGAAAGGCGTTGCAAAACCGGGCCGGTTGCGCCGATGTAAATCGGGGGTTCCCAGCGCGGCGCCTGCGTGTCTCGCTTCAGCTCGGGCGCGAAAGCCTGAAAAGCTCTGCCTTCATACTTCACTTCTTCGCCGGAAAGCATGGCCCTGATAATTTCGATGCTTTCGCGCATGACCGTCGCGGGGCCGACTTCCCTCCCCTTTTCGCCTTCGCCGATTTCTTTCATGAAGATTTTCGAGGCGCCAAGGCCCAGGAGAAAGCGCCCTTCTCCGGCGGCTTCCTGAAGGACGCGCGCTTCCATGGCAATTTGTACCGGATGACGCGTGTAAGGTGAGATGATGCCCCACCCGATAGCAATTCTCTTGGTTTCGCGGGCGATGATGGCAGTGGTCGCGGTGGAAGAACGCGCTTCCATCGAGTGCTTGCGCCACCACGGATACGCCTCCGCCAGCCAGAAGACGTCAAACCCGGCAGCTTCGCACGCTTGCGCCATGCCCAGGGTTTCGTCAAGCGGCTCCATGCTCAACTGCAGAACACCTATCTTGAAGGGCAAGGTCATGAATTTACGTTCTCCGAAGGCTTAGCGCCCACGGCATCTCAGCATTTAGTTTCACGCTGGATCGCTCCAGGAATGCTCGAGTCCCTTAATCAACTGCCACATGGCGCGATTCAAAGGTGTGGGGACACCTGTCTTCTTTCCCCATTCGACAATCGCACCGTTCATGAAATCCACTTCGGTCTGCCGTTTGGCCAAAACGTCTTGCAACATGCTGGCGTTGTGCTTGCCGGGGGCGTTGGCCCCCTTTTCTACCAGTGCGCGCGGATCACCATGAAGTTCGATGCCCAGAGCCTTTGCGACCGCTTCGCCCTCAGCGATCAGTTCGTTGAATAGTGTGCCAGTAGCCGGAAGGCGAGTGGCCGCTCGATGATGCAACAGCGTGAGCGCGCCAACGGGATTTGTCGAAGCGTTGAAGATCAGTTTCGTCCACTGAGCACCGCGCGCGTCCTTGAGCGGAATTACGTGCATGCCGCTGCGATTGAGCAGGGTGGAAAGCTTTTCGACAAACTCGTAAGGCGTGTTGGTGGGCTCGAAGGGACCGATCCAGGTGTCGCCGCTGATGTCAAAGCCGACGTGGCCGGGTTCAATAAGGTGTCCAGCCGGAAACGTAGTGCCGCGAATCACGTACGTAACGTGCTTCGCAAGAATTTCTTCATTGCCAACGCCGTTTTGCACTGAACAGATAGCGCTACCTGGTCCGAAAATGTGCCTTGTTTGCTCGATCGCAGGAAGTGTGTGGGTGCTTTTTGTGGCAACGATGCCGAAATCGCATGCGGGAATTTCCGATGGGTCACCGGTTGCATGAAGACGCGCCGTGAAGTCTGCAGCGCCGCTGATGCGAAGGCCCCGTTCATTGATTGCGGAAACGTGACCTTTGTTGACGTCGTATGCATGCACTTCGACGTCCCGAAGCCGGGCAAGATGCGCTCCGAAAATGCCGCCAATTGCGCCGCAACCAACGATGCAGACTTTCACGCTCATGCGGTCTTGCGCGCCTCCGCTCCCGAGTAAAACTTCCACGGCACGGTGGCCAGGCACTCGCCTTCTCTTTTGCCGATGCGGTAGGTGTCCTGCGTGTAGAGGCACACCTGCCCGTCCTGGTCCACGACTTGCGGATGAAAGCTGACGACCATGTTTTCTTTCAGTTCAATCTTTGTATTTGCCCCGATCGCGGGATGCTCGATCATGGTCAAGCCGATCGAATGGCCGGTGAGATGGCCGAGAGCAAAACCCGCGCGCTGGAAAACATCAGCGGCCGCTTTGTGAACCTCGCAAGCGAGAACGCCTTCGTGCATTTTCAACCGCGCCGCCTCCATGGCTTCGGGGTAAACGTCGCTCATCGTGCGAGTACGTGCGCTGGGCTTGCCTTGAATCAGCGCGCGCGAAAACTCCACCCAGTAGCCCGCCTCACCGGTAACTTCGAGTGAATAGAGCAGCAAGTCGTCTGCCGCAACTGTGCGAAGCGAAGGGATTTTGAAATGCGCTTCGGCTTCGCCACCCGTTCCGCTGAGAACGATATTCATCATGCGAGGACCGGCGCCCCGTGCAAAGAAGCGCTCGACAGCCGGAGCCATGATTTCCGCTTCGGTCTTGCCAGGCTGATACGATTTCAAGAGCGCCTCAAACCCATCGAGAATGATGCCCATCGCGTCGCGAACGCCGTCAAGCTCTTCTTCGCTTTTCACCGCGCGCGCCATGTCGAAGTGAAAATCAAAAGGAACCAGCTCGAAGGGCCTTTGTTGTAACTCGCGGTAATCGCGCACAGCCATGACAAAATCCAAGCCGTAAACTCCGACCCGCTTCCATTTCTTCTCTTCGATTTTCTCGCGCAGCCATTTGCCGGGAATCTCGGCCCAAATCTGATCGCGAACCCAGGGCGTCTTTTTGTCTCCAATCCAGCGGGCTTCGCGAGGAAAGACCAGCGTTGGTTCCCCGGAAAGCGGAAGCAGTACGTAAACATAGCGATGAACGATTTCGAACCCCGAAACGTAACGGACCGCGCCTTCAAACCCCGCATATTGATTGCCGCACACGATGAGGGCGTCTAGATTATTTGCTGCCGTGGCTGCGCGGATATTTGCATAACGGCGGTGGATTTCTCTTGGGGAGGGCATGATGGCCTTCGTTCGCCTCGTTTCTATAGGTGCGCGCCGCAAATCTCGGCCGCGGCCAGGGCGTAAACTTTTGTCGTGTTAAGAAGTGTTTCGATGGCAACCTTTTCGCCTTCGGCATCGCGAGGGCCGCTGGACGGCCCATAGTTCAGTGTTTCGATGCCGAAGCGCGTCATCACCGAAGCGTCCGAATCCCATAAAACGGTGGAGTGCTTTGCGGGTGTGCCCAGGACTCTTTGATGGCAAGCTTCGACTGTCTTGACGAGCGGATGCTCCTTGGAAATCTCTGCGCCAGGAACGGAAACAAAGGTTTCGTATTCTACGCCACTATCAGGATGCTTTTTGCGAAGCTCAAGAACGAGCTGCTTGATGGAAACGCGGACCTCCTTAAGCGGCATGGTAGGAGGCACGCGAACATCGAGAAAAACGTCAGTTCGGTCCGGAGTGCGGCTCACGCGCCATGGATAGCCGCCGCGAATACATCCAACATTCACCACGCCGGCCTGACCATCATAAATAGCTCGCTTCTCCCATTGAGCAATCCATTCGTAAATGGCAGGCAGAATTTCCTTCATGCGGAACACTGAGCTCAACTCTTGTTTCCCTCGCGTAAAGCCGGTGTGGACATAATGGCCATGCACAGAGAGGCGCACCCACACGGTGCCGTAGTGCCCCAGGACCAACTGCAAGTCCGTGGGTTCGCCGAGAATGCACATGTCGGGCAGCACGCCATGGTTAACCAGATGATGTGTCCCGACTCCGTAACCGCGAAATTCCTTGCCCACAAATTCGTCGCTCCACTGCGTTTTTTCGATTTCGCCTACCACTGCGGCGATGATCAAGTCTCCTTCGAGCCTTATTCCCGCGCGCTGCAGCGCTTTTACCGCCTGCGTATAGCAGACTAGTGCGCCTTTCATGTTGTAGATGCCCAGCCCGTAGATCAATCCGTTCTGGATAGTTGCGTTCGCCTTGTAGCCAATTCCCTTGAGAAATTCTTCTCGGCCCGTATTGGACGTATCCATGTGGCCGTTGAACATCAGGCTCTGTCCGTTGCTTGTGCCTTCCCAGAGACCAACGACGTTGCCGCGGCTTTGTTCGACTTCCTGCCACGAAACCGAAAGTCCCGCTTCTTCGAGCGCACGGCGCATGTAGCGCCCCATTTCGAACTCTTCGCCCGTGGGGCTGGGAATATTGACAACGTCGCTGCACATGGCCACGAGTTCGTCTTCGCGAATCTGCGCAAGGATGGCTTTTGCGAGTTCCTCGTTCATTGCGTTCTTCTTTCCTCGCGCTGATGTCATCGCCATCGTTGCCTCAAGAGCGAAAATCGTCCGGATAGGAGCATAGCTTTTCGCAGCCGCTCTCCGTCACAAGAAAATTGTCTTCCAGGCGCAACCCGCCGCCGCCTTCCCAGTAAACGCCCGGCTCGATCGCCAGTACCATGCCAGAGCGCATTGACCCCGGCGCGGCTTGATGGGAATACGGTGGCTCATGCGCGCGGGCACCAACTCCATGAGCCACCGGATGCGACGGCTGTCCCGGATAGCCGGCGGCGTCAATCCCTTTACGTAAGATTCGGTCGATATCGCCCAGAGGAGCGCCTTCACGGACACAGGCGATGCCGTCTGCGAAAATCTTTAACAGTTGTTCAAGCAGCTTGTTGTACTGGGGCGTGAGACGGCCCGGGCAAATATTCTTCGTGAGATCGGTCCAATAGCCGTCGGCACAAACCCATATCTCCACCAGCGTCGGCTCATTCTCGATGACCGGCCGATCTGTGGTTGCCGTGAACGTCGCGATGCCTTTCCCCGACCATACCAGGGTAAACGCGCGAGCCATTTCCACTTTGTCTTTGTAGCCCACGCCTACGGCATGAATGTGGCCTTCAATCATGGCTGCCACTTCGCTCTCTCGCATTCCCGGCTTGATGTTCTCCCGCGCGTACTCCATGCCGATGGCCGCCAACTCGTTGGCTAGTCGCATACGCTCGATTTCCTGTGGCGTTTTGATCATGCGCACTTCGGCCAGGAGCGGTGCGACATCGATCACTTCGCGGCAGCCAGCGCGAAACGTATCGTAATAGCCCTGCCAATAGACCGTGGGCTCGCCCACCATGCGGTCGCAAATCTGCGAAAACTGCGAAAGCTCTACACCTACGCGGCCGTCCAGTTTCCGCTCGTGCAAGACTTCGACCGCCATTTCCGCCGATCGCACCATCGGCGGCCGAGGGTCTCTTGGATCATAAAAATGGAAGTAGCGGACGTCTTTATTCCACGCCGTGCGCTGTGCCTCGTGAAATTGTGGCTCGATGACCAGCAGTGTCGGTTCGCCCTCGCGCGGAAAAATCACGACGTCGTAGCCCTTCATAGTCCAATAGTTCGTTAGATAAAGAACATTGTCCGGTGCCCGCGCGACCAGCGCATCCAGCTGGTGTCGGTCGAGTATCTCGCGCACACGCTGCAATTTCTTCTCGTCGACCGGATACCTCACTTGGCAGCCGCCTTTTCCCTGCCCTCGTACACCCAAGAAACTTCCCTGGCTTTGACAAGCTGATAGAGCGCAGTGTGGAGCGGTGCGGGAATGCCCGCCCGATTTGCTTCCCTGGCGATCGCGCCCCCGAGAAAATCCACCTCCGTTTTCAGTTTGTGACGGATGTCGTAAAGCATCGAAGGTGGATGATCGGTCTGTGAGCCCACCTTATTCATTTCCCAGGGATCTTCATACAGCCCTATACCGAGCCCCTTGGCGACTGCCTTTCCTTCTTCGATAAGCGCATGCAGCAGGTGGCCAAGGTCAGCAAATTCTCTCTCCTCTGCAAAGTGAAAGCTGTGGGGAAGCCCCGTCAGTGCGGCCACGGCGTTCACGGACGAATTGAAAATAAGTTTGGACCATTGTGCAGGGCGCGCATCTTCGAGAGCTACTGCTTTGAGTCCCGAGGAATTAATAAGGGCCGCCGCTTGCTGAACTAGGGCAAATGGCGTTTTGGTCGGCTCGAACGGCCCCATCCAGGTGGCGGTGTCGAGTTCGTAGCGTACGTGAGTGTCAGTGATGCGCGTGCCGCTCATAAATGTCGTTCCGCGCATGACGTAGGTCTGCGCAATGTCCGCGATGACTTCTTCGCTTCCAAGCCCGTTTTGCGACGAGAGAATTACGCCGTTTCTGAAAAGATGCGCGACCGGAGTGATTGCTTCGCGAGTTTGCGTGGCCTTGCAAGAAACGATTCCCAGGTCAAACTGCGGGAGCTCCCTCGGATCGCTCGTTGCTTTCAAAATCGCGTGGAACTCATGGGTTCCCGAAACGCGAAGTCCGTGCTCATTCAGATCCCTGGCGTGATCTGTGCGTCGTACGAAGGCCCAAACCTCTGCCACGCACGCGAGATGCGCAGCGTACAAGCTGCCAATGGAGCCACACCCGATAATGCAAACTCGCTTCATCTAGGCTTTCCTGACGCATGAGCAAACCTGTTTCGCAGACAGGTCACCGGGACGCGTGGTGTTCAACACGAACCATTCCCGCATATCCGCCGCTCTCCGCTTTTTGCACCGAGCGAAAGAGCGAATCGCCCGTGTTGTGCGAATCATCGATAATTATGCCGCTCGGATACAAAGCGTCCTGAAGCGCTGCACACAGGGTGTGTACTGGCGCCGCTCCGCCTTCACCCATGCCCTTTGCGCCATTCAGCGTGAAGGGCGACGGCGTCTCCAAGTGCCCGCACACCATGTCCGGGATGTTCATTGCGGTGATCGGCGTGTAATCGCTGAAGGTCGCGGCGAGTAAATTGCCGTCCGAATCGTACGCGCAATTTTCCAGCAGCGCGGCGCCAATGCCGTGCGCTGCGGCTCCGTGCACTTGGCCTTCGACGATTCGCGGATTTACTGCCTTCCCGCAATCGTCTACACAAGCATAAGCAAGAATCTTCGGCTGAAACGTTTCGCGGTCCACTTCCACCACGGCGACGTGAATCTGCGCCGCATAGGTAAGCGTCAAGTTTCCATATTTCCGCTTCACATCAGGAATTTGGAAATTGGCGTGAAAAACGTGCCGGCAATTCAGCGTGATATCCCAGAGCGCTTCCGGCATGCCCGCGTTGTTCACATTGACCAGATTCGCCAGCGCCCAGTAATTGATTGCCTTCTGAGTCCCTCGCACGCGCACTTCCGGCCCTTGCCCACCAACGCCAAACTCCAAGTCTTTTTCTTTCGCTTGGAGCTTCCAAGCTGCCAGCCGCCTCAACTCTTTCCTCAGCTTCACAGCAGCGCCATGAATCGCTGTCAAGCCCGTCACGGCAAACTGGCTCGCGTACGTTCCCGTATGCCCTGTGTATGCATTGTGCGCGGTGTCAAATCCCGGGCGCACATTCACCAAATCCGGAGTGATGGTCAGTGCATCTGCAACCACCTGTGCAGCCGCCGTTTCGTGCCCTTGTCCCTGCGGCACTGAGCCCATGCTCACCACAACTTCTCCGTAAATATCGAGCTTCACAATCCCAACTTTGGATTGTCCCGAAAACGGGGCATCTGGATTGATAATGCGTGCTTGTCCAAAATTATTCGTTCCCGAATCCAAGGTCGAGCCAATTCCCAGCCCCATCCATCGCCCTTCGTTTCGCGCGGCAGCTTGTTTTTTCTTCCATTCGTCCCAACCAACCAATTTCTTCGCCATGCTCAGCATGCTTGCGTAATCGCCGGAGTCATAAACGCAACCATTCGGCGTTTTGTAAGGCATTTCATTTTTGCGAATGTAATTGCGCGCCCGCATCTCGTCCGCAGGAATCCCCAGCGTTTGCCCACAAATGTCAATCACCCGCTCCATAAACCACAAATGCTGCATGCGCGAATACCCCCGGTTCGGTCCGACGGGGCATTTGTTCGTCACCACCTGATGCATATCAATGCGAATGTTCTTCACGCGATATGTGGCGGGCAGCACCTGCGCCCAAATTACGCAACCCAGCGGCTCATAACGCGGAAACGCTCCGCAATCGTCCACATGTTTCGAATCAATCGCTAGAATGACGCCATTCTTGTCTAGAGCCACCTGCGTATCCAGGAACGTGCGCTCGTTCCCATGCGCGCTCGCCTGCATATGCTCGATTCGCGTCTCCACCCACTTAACCGCGCGGCCGCCCGCCTTCCGCGATGCCAAAGCGCACACCGCCATATATGGATAGCTGGTGATCTTGATTCCGAAGCCGCCGCCAATGTCGAAGCTCTTCATGTGGATCTGATCAATGCGCACGCCGAGTGCAGGCGCTAAGAATTGCGACGCAAACGAAGGAAACGTATTGTTGCAGTGATACTCGATGTCGCCTGAACGCGGGTCCCAATTGGCCAGAATCACGTTGCACTCGAGTGGTGTGCTCGAAAAACGGTGAAAGTGCAAACGTCCAATATGTACAACGTGCGCTGCCTGCTTGAACGCCTTCTCGACGTCGCCGTACTCAAAGACGCCGTGCCAATTCCGGTTCGTTCCCATTGCGGGATGGAGCAGGCTTTCGTCCTTCAGCGCGTCTTCGGCGGTAACGACCGGCGGCAGCGCCTCGTAATCCACTTCCACTAACTCGGCAGCATCTTCCGCAGCCATTCGCGTCTCCGCCACAACAGCAGCGACGGGTTCGCCCTGGAAAACGACTTTATCCACGGCCATTGGGTAATCGGCAATTTTCTGAGCACCACCCGGCCCAATTTCGATGAACGGCCGCACTTGTTTTTTGATCTCGGCGCCGGTCAGCGTGCACACGACTCCCGGAAACTTCTCTGCCTTAGAAACATCCAGGCGCGTAATCTTCGCGTGTGCGTACGACGAGCGCACAAACCGGACGTGCAGCATCCCGGGCATTTTTTCATCATCAACGAAAATACCCTTTCCGCTCACAAGCCGGTTCTCCTCCTTGCGACGAATGGGTTGGCCCACCCACTTTGCAGCCGCGCCACGCGCGCCATTCGTTGACGAACCGTGTGTCGTCTCACGCCGCGACTTCTTCTTCGTCTTCGCGTTTGCTTTTGCAGCCATTTGAATCTTTCTTCCTAAGCCAGTGCTTTCTGCAGCCCGTCAATCAGCTTTTGCACATTTCTCTTACCGAGCGGCTCGAGCAGCCCGCCAGCCAGCGAAATCACTCGCCCCAGCACCTTCGACTGCCCCGCCCACTTCACCTTCGTCTGGCCCTCCCGCAACTCTTCCAGTTGAAACTCCGCGCGAATCGTAGCCGAGCCTCCCGGAACCTCACCCTTTCCTTCATACGCCGCTTGCTCCGGCCGTTGCTCGTCCACTAGCGTCATCTTCACCGCCGCGGTTCCCCGGATGTGCGAAATACCTACGCTCAGCTTCACCAAGAAATTCCTGGAGTCTACAATTTCCATTCCCTGAAAATCCGGAAGCAGCGGGCAAAACCGCTTCGGGTCCACCAGAAAGCCATACACTTCTTCACGCGGTTTCCTCACGATGAAGTCGCCGGCAAGCTTGATCTCCATCGCTTACCGCTTCTCCATTTCCGCAGCCGCCAGCCGGATGGACTTAAAGACATTCTGGTAACCCGTGCACCGGCAGGTATTTCCCGCGATGCCCTTGCGAATCTCCATCTCGGTCGGTTTGGGATGCTTCTTCAATAGTTGCAACGTAGAAAGCAAGAGCCCCGGCGTACAATAGCCGCACTGTAAGCCATGGCACTCGGCAAACGCTTCCTGGATCGGATGCAGCTTGGCGTCTTTGGCCAGCCCTTCGACTGTGGTGATCTCTCCCCCGTCCGCCATCGGCGCAAACAATGTGCATGACTTCACCGTGCGCCCATTCAGAATCACCGTGCACGCGCCGCAATACGTCGTATCGCATCCAACATGTGTGCCGGTCAGATTCAGGTGTTCCCGCAAGAACTCCACGAGCAGCGTCCGCGGCTCGACTTCCGCCTCTCGCGCTTCGCCGTTCACGCGAACTCGCACAAGAATTTTCCTAGCGTCCGGCATACTCGTGTCCCGCCGCGATGGTTTCTCCCCTTGCGCGTCGCACGGCAATCCCGACGGCGCGTTTCACAAGTGTTCCCACGATCACTCGCTTGTAGTCCGCCGATCCGCGCATGTCGCTCTGTGGATCTGCGGCAGCCCGCGCCGCATCGACCGCAGCACGAATATTGTTCTCTTCGAGCGGCTTCCCTCGCAGCGCGCCTTCCGCCTCCTTCGCCCGAATTGCCGTAAGACCAACGCACCCCAAAACAATGCGCGCGTCCTTACACATATTCTTGCCATCTAGCGTCAGTTGCACCGACGCGCTCGCCGTGGGATACACCGGAGCGCTTCGCTTGAATACCAGATGCGCCCCGCCGCTGCTTTTCGCGGGCATTTTTACGCGCACCTCGGTGACAATTTCCTCATGTCCCAGCGCGGTCGTGTATGCATCCTTAGTGAATTCTTCGAGCGGCACCGTGCGCTCGCCGTCGGGACCCAAGCAAACCACAGAAGTTTCCAGCGCCAAAAGCGCCGTGCCCCAATCGCCGCTCGGATCCGCTTCCGCCAGCGATCCACCGATGGTTCCTTGATTCCGCACCTGCACGTCCGCAATTCCCGCCGCACAATCGTGAAGAATCGGAACGGTCACGCCGGCCGCGGAATGTTCGAGGTCCGCATGACGCACCAAAGCTCCAATCCGCAACTCTCCCTTGGTGTTTTGGATGTCGCCGAGCCCAGGGATAAAATTGATGTCAATCAACGCCGCCGGCCGCGCCATGCGCATTTTCATCAGCGGAATCAGGCTCTGCCCGCCTGCGATGACGCGCGCTTCTTCGCCCAGTTCCTGCAACAGCTTCACCGCCTCTTGCAACGAGGCGGCGCGGTGATACGAAAATGGCGCGGCGTACACGTTATTCCCCGCTTCCCCGTTTGCAAGAAATCACAATGCCTCGCACACAGGAAGTGTAGTTCGTAGGCTCTTGCGCGGTCATTCTAGTGCTCTGTGATTGGCGTTTGCAAGGCGACGACCCGCCCTGGCATTGCATTCGTGCGCTTCAATTCCTACTCCCATTTTCATACGGAACGGTTCGTCCCCTTCGCATCATTCCCAGCGTCACCAACGCCAGGGACGCAATCACCAAGGCCGAGCCCGCCACCGCCACCGCGCGCGGCCAGTAACCGTGGCTGAACGTTTGCAACAGCACTCCCAATGGAAACAGCAATGCGCCTGCAATCAAACACCTCGCAAGCGCCATCTTCGCCTTCTTCTCAAACCTTACTTGGTCAAAAGCAAATCCCAACACGATCAGGACCATCGCGAGCCCAATCCAGTGCCCGTGCACATCCACGTGCCTGTCGTACGAATACTTCAATTCTTTGTACTGCTTCAGAGCCGCCTCGGCACCCGCCGCGTCTCCTCTCGCCGTCGCGCTAAAACTCGCTGTCAAAGACTTTCCGATCCCATCCAGCTCTTGGTGCTCCGCAAAAACCGCGTACCACGCGCCATAAATCATTCCCAGCAGCGCCAGTGCGATTCCGCCAGCAATCAGCAGCCTCCGCGCCGCGCTCATCGCTTTTCTCCCTCGCCTCGCGACAACGACGCATCTAGCTCTCCGCTGTAACGCACAATCCCAATCCACATCGCAAGCAGCGCGACAATCACAAGCAGTCCACCGGCATCTGCGATTCCTCCGGCCAGCAATCCCAGCCTCAACTCCAACAAAACAAATACCGGCAGCACCAACGAGCCAAACAAAAATACCCACGCCCAATTTCGCTTCCAGCCGTCACGCAAACTGATATACGGCTGAAAGAACGCCAGCAACATGGCCAGCAAGCCGAACTCAATCGCGTGCGCATGCACGGCGATATTCACTGCCTTTTCCCCGCCCAACTGCCCGTATCCAGCCAAAGCGCTGTCGAGCGCAGATGCGTTTTTCGTGGATGCCGTGATGGTCATCTGCGAAAGCAGAGAATAGTCCAGGGCTTCATGCCGGTAGAGATCCACGCCCGCATAGTAAGCCCCGTGAAGAAAGCCGAGCAGAATCAACATCAACCCGCCTGCCAAGAGAACCCGTCCCGCGGTACTTCGGTCTTTGAACAAAACGTCTTCTACTTCTGGACGCTTTGACTCACGAAAGGGCCGCGCGATTCCCACCAGGCAAGCCAGCGTCGCCCCCATCACCAAGGCCCCGCCCAAATCTGCAAAAATGCTGGCCCACCCAATCGCCGCTAGTGGGCTATACGCCAGGCCAACGTAGTGAATCAGGAACACGCCCACAGGCAATAGCCACGCCCCAATCAAAAGCATCCATGCTGCCTTCTTTCTTGTGCTTTCCCGCAGCGCCACCCACGGCTGAAGGATCGCCAGCATCAACGCTAGGTAGCCAAACGCAATCATGTGGACGTGGGTGTCCACTTTCGTTCCGCGGTTCTCGAGAAAACTCCCCACGGATCGCAAGCTGCCGGCGACCGCATTGGCATCTCCCGCCATCGCAGCGTGTGACGCCGCCGACAAGCTCTCCCCCACCTTGGCGGCATTTTGATGCAAAACAAAAACTGCAAAAATGTCTCCGACCAGCATCCCCACCAAAATCAGCCCGATTCCCCCAAGCGCTAGCAGTCTCCGCGCGCTCATCGGAGCAAACGTGATTCTGGCCTCGTCTTGCGCAGCGGTGTTTGAACTCGACGGGACACTTGTCATTCCAAGAAATCCTCCGTGGGAAGGCACTGGAAGTATTGAAATCTGGCTGTCATTCCGCACAGCCGGATCGTCTCAGTAATTTTCCAGGTTTCGCCTAGAAGTTAAACTTCAACGCCAGCTGAATCTGCCGCGGATTGTTCACCGCGCGCGGCGTCCCATACAACGGATTCGGCGAGCCTTCGAGGAGTCCCGAGGGAGCCGCCGGACACCCTTGTGCCGCCGCGTTAAACGGACAGAAGTCCGCTGCTCCGTAAACGGTATTGAAGAAGCGCACGTTCAGAGTGTTCGCCAAGTTGAAAGCCTCGACAAAAAACTCCAAGCTGCGCTTCTCTTGGAGGGCAAACTTGCGGCCCAGGCGCAAGTCCACCGACCGGAAATTGTCGCCAGCAAAGGTATTGCGCGGCTCGATTCCCACACGGTCGTTATTTCCAAAAATGTCCCCGTTCGCGTCGAATCCCGCAAACTTCGCGAATCGCTGCGGCGACTGAATCGTTGCAATGAGGCCGAACTCGAAGTCGCGCGCAAAAACATTCCAGGCCTTCGGCGTTGTCACTGTTCCATTCAGCACCAGACGGTTCCGCACGTCGTCGGACGAAAGCGCCCTTTCCTCTCGGAAATTCTGGCTGTCCTGCGGAATCAGCACGAAGCTCGGGTTCGGCCCGTCGTCAATGGTTTTCGACCAGGTATAACTTAGCCCATAGGAAACGCTGTGAGTGAGCCGCCGGTTCACGTTAATCAGCAGCCCGTCGTACTGGGAATCCCAGCGCGACGTCGCCTCAAAATACACGGCATACAGCGTCGGAAAACCGGGTCCAGCACTGCGCGAGCCGGGAATTCCCGGCGCCGCGAAGTAAGTATTCTTGACCCCAGATCTGCCCTCCGAGTCGTGTACCGTAACCTGCCCTGACGGATCCGGCTGATTTACGTTGAAGAAACTCCCCAGATGCACTCCTCGTACGTGGAGCCCGCTAATACTGACCACAGTATCGGGGAGCGGCTGGAATTCCACGGTCACGCTACCCTGGATCCCATACGGATTCTGGTGGTTCTGAACAAAGCGTACGATCGTTGCATCGCCAAAAAATCCGCAACCGGAAACGGTTCCGCCTGGGCAGAAACCCAACGGAGCCGCATCGGGATAGGTTCCCCCGAGCATGTCACTCAAAGCGATGGAAGTGATATTTGGCGCGCTCGCGAAGGCAAAAAGCCGCGTCTTTGCATCCAGAGAGTCTTCAAAGGGCCGCCCGGGATACTTGCCATTGGTGCCGCCGCAAGACGGCAACTGACACGCCAGCAGCGGAGCGGGGATCATTCCATGGAATAACCCGAAACCGGCTCGCACCACGAGATTTCGTTTCGTGCCAACGTTGTAGGCGAGGCCCAGGCGTGGATCAAAGTTCTTCCACTGCGTTTTTAGCACGTTGGACGGCCAGGTTTCCCATTCCCATCTGAGTCCGCCGTTCAGCGTCAAGCGCGTCGTTGCTCGCCACTTGTCCTCGATGAACAACCCGTCATAAGTGTGGTTTAACGTTCCTTCCGCTTCATTGCGAATAGCAGATGAGATTCTCCCGCCCTGAAAGACAGAGGTATTGAAGGTTGGTTCGGTGAAATTCGGAGCCTGGAAGCGCTCGAAGAACAATACAAACGGAGAGCCCGCTTGCAAGCTAAACGGACATTGAGCCGAGAAGATACAGCCAAAATCACCCTCAAAAGGATAGAAAAGCGGAAACGACTCCGTGGTTTTTACAAAATTGTAGTTTCCGCCAAAGCTGACCGTGTGCTTGTCGTAGCTGTGCGTCACATTGTCCACCAGCTCGAACCGCGATTCCCTATAAAAGTCCGGGTTGCCTCGATTGACTCCCGTTGTGAATGTATTGGAGACCTCCAGGTGAGGTTGTGTTGTAACCGTGGGGAAATCAAACGAGCGCCGGGCAAACTGTACGCGCAACTCATTCACAAGCTTGGGATTGACCACTGAAGCCAGCGTGCTTGCAATGGACTGGTCACGGTAGAAGTTGTTCTTGAACGAGGAAGGCAAATCGAATCCGTCGTTCAGCGGTGACTGATTCAGCAAACGTCCGTCGTTAATGAAATAGCGCACGAACAACTGTTCGTTGGGGTTGAAGCTGTGGTCTACGCGCAGGAATCCGTTGTCCGTGTCATTCGTCCGAAGTATGCTGCCAAGACTCGGCTCGGCAGGAAGGTTAAAGTTAGCCTTGAATGTGTTGATGGAAGCGATGTTATTGAGAACCGCGGAGTTGTAAAATGGCGACTCCCCACGCCGCTGTAGCTCATAATTTGTGTACAGAAAAGTCTTGTCTTTCTGGATTGGCCCGCCAATCGCTCCACCAAACTGGTTTTGCCGCAGCGTGTGTGCCCCGCTGGCTTGCAGCAGATTGATGGCGTCCATCTTGTCGTTGCGAAAATATTCGTACAAGCTGGCGTGCCAATCGTTGGTTCCACTGCGCGTAATGATGTTGACGATTCCTCCCACCGCGCGCCCGAATTCTGTCGAGTAATCCGTATTGATAACCCGAAACTCCTGCACTGATTCCTGCGGCGGTGTCCCGCGCTGAATTCCTGAAGCCGTGGAGATGTCGTCTGCTCCATCCACAGCGATGAAATTGTAATGAATGTTCTGTCCGGCGAACGAAAGCTTCGTCACCGGCTCCACAATCACGTCCGTGCTTCCCGAGGTTGTGTCGCCGATTTGCACAGCTGGCGACAGCAACGCAAAATCAATGAATTCACGCCCATTTACCGGCAGGTCCACAATCTGGTTTTGCGTGATGACTGTGCTGACTTGCGTTCGCGTAGGCTCTTGCAGCTCGGAGGTTGCCTCTACTTCCACCTTCTCCGCCACGCTTCCCGGCGTCAGGTTGAAGTCCAGCTCCGCCGATTGGCCCACCTGCAGCGTTATCGTTTTCGTTTGCTTCCCGAATCCCGAATAAACTGCAGAAACAGAATATTCGCCCGCAGGCAGCGCCGGGATCGTGTACTCGCCGCTGTCCGAAGCCTGCACCGAACGCGAAAAACCTGTTCCCGTATGCGTCGCCATCACCGTGGCCTTGGCAACGCTTCCACCCGAAGCATCGACTACTTTTCCCGAAAGCGTCGCATTCACCGCTTGTCCGTAGGAATCTGAAACTTGGAAGAGTGCGAGGCACAAAATCGCGCACACCACAGCTACTTGCAAGCACACAAAATTCTTTCTGCTCACTCCACACCCCCGCCCGCCTAACGACAATCCAGGAAGGACTGCGTGCAGCCTATTCCCCGGCAATAAGCCATGTCAAGAGATGGCCGTCACAAGAGGAACAGTCAAACAAACCTTTCAGAATGGCTTTTTGGAATCAGCGGAAATTCTAATGCCTGGTTTCGCACCATTCCGGCAAGCCGTTTGGAGCGGCAGCCTGCTTGCCGCAGGCAGGCCCGCTGCCGCTTTTCTTAGTACTCGAATCCCACTATATTGGCAGCGATGGTTTAGGCTAACGATGAGCAGAAAAATTGGCATCATCGGCGGGACCGGGCCTGAAGGTTCGGGGCTCGCGGCGCGCTGGGCGGCCGCAGGCGAAGGCATCATCATCGGTTCACGCGACGCGGACCGCGCCACAGAAACGGCGAAACTTCTGCGCACGCGTCTTGGCTCCAGTGCCAAGATCGATAGCGCCGAAAACACCGCCGTCGTCGAGCAGTGTGAAATTGTCGTGTTGACCGTTCCATTCTCCGGGCACGCCGCGCTTCTCAAGCAACTGAAGCCGCACTGGAAGCCAGGGCAGATTCTCATAGACACGACCGTACCGCTTGCGGCAGCCGTCGGTGGCGCACCATCGCGCATGTTGAGCGTGTGGCAAGGCTCTGCCGCGCAGCAAACGCGCGAACTGGTTCCCGTTTCTGTCGGGATCGCCGCTGCGTTTCACAATCTCAGCGCAGAATTGCTTGCAAAAGAGGGTCCGGTCGATTGCGACATCCTGATCTGCAGCGATGACGACGAGGCAAAACGAGTTGCCAGCGAACTCGCCGCCAAAATTCCCGGCGCGCGCGCACTCAATGGCGGCAAACTCGAAAACGCCCGTATCGTTGAGTCCCTCACCGCTTTGTTGATTGGCCTCAACGTCCGCTACAAAGTTCACACCGCCGGCATCCGTTTCACCGGTTTGCCCTGATCCCCCTCAAGTAATCGGCACGACGCGCGTCATTCTGAGGTCATCCGATGAGGATGGCCGGAGAATCTCAGCCTATACTGCGAAGACAAACGACGCTGGGATCTCGGTTGGGCTGAGGGGGAGCCACGCTTACCTGGCAAAGCCGGCTGCATCCGCAATTCTACTAAGTTTTTCTCCCACGCGCGGCGAAACAAACTCCTCGCGCGCAACGAACTCGGGATACAGCGCCAGCCTCTCCCGGAGCACGAACCCTTTCCCCTCAGTTTCTTTTTGCAGCCGCGAAATCTGCGGCCACGCCGCCTCTGGATTGATAAAATCCTTCGTCACTGGTGAAATCCCGCCCCAATCATTGATGCCTCCAGCCAGCAATCGCGGAAAATCTTCGTAACTTAAGTTTGGCGGCGCTTGCAGATTCATGCGCGGCCCGAGAATCAGCCGCGCCAACGCCAGCGTTCGTAACATATCATCAAGCGACGGCTCCGCATGTTGCGCCATGGGAATATCCGGCTTCGCGCGAAAATTCTGCACAATCACTTCCTGAATGTGCCCGTACTTTTCGTGCATCCTGCGAATTGCCAGCAGCGAATCAATGCGCTCTTCCATCGTTTCGCCAATCCCGATCAGGATGCCCGTGGTGAACGCGATCGAGCGCTTCCCCGCTTCTTCCATTGTGCGCAGACGGAGCGCGGGCACTTTGTCCGGCGCATTCGCATGCGGCAGTCCATCGCGCATCAGCCGCACACTCACGTTTTCCAGCATTAACCCGACGCTTGCGTTCGATTCTTTCAATTTGTCGAGCGCCACACCGTCCATCACGCCTGGATTCGCATGCGGAAGCAACCCCGTGCGCTCCAGGACCAACTCGCACATTGCCGCCAAATAATCCAGCGTGTGCGAGTAACCTTGGCGTCGCAAAAACTCTCTGGCCTCAGGGAAAATCCTCTCCGGCTGATCGCCCAGGCTGAAGAGCGCTTCCTTGCACCCAGCGTCCCGTCCCTCTTCCGCCAGCGCCAGCACTTCCGCCGGCGTCATGAAGTGCGCGCCCTGCTGCCCCGGATCTTTGCGAAACGTGCAATACGAACAATAATCGCGGCACAACGTCGTCAACGGAATGAAAACCTTCTTCGAAAAACTGACCGTCTTGCCTTTTCCCTGCTCGCGCACCTCGCTTGCGGCCTCAAGCAATTCGTCAAGCGAGGCCGCTGCCAGCGCCAACGCCTGTTCCCGCAGCACACGGTGCCCCTGAAGCGCGCGCTCTAACGCTATCGCAACGACTACTCCGTTAGCAGTTCCCCGTGTCATGTAGCTTCAAATAAGACAGGCAACCTTCATTCTAAGCTATGAGCCTACGACCAAACGTAAGCAACGATTTCGTCTCGCTCGTCACTATCCATCAGATGCCTTTCCGGCCAGGGGCCGATCCTGCTCAGGAGAAAGCTTATGGATCTGAACGGAATGATGACCTATGTCGCAGCGCTCAGCGTCTCCACGGAACGCGTCACGGAATTCATCAAGCGGGTTCCATCCTTTTCGAACTTCCTTTCGACACCAAAAGCCGGAAAGCAGGAGGATGTTCGGATTCTCTGCGTCCACCTACTGGCCGTGGTCATAGGCGGAGTCATCTGCGGCTTCTTCCCTAAAGCGCTGGTTCCTGACGGAATCACGCTCCCCACCGAGGTTTGGGACAAGGCCGCGTACTGCCTCCTGTTTGGCATCCTGGCCAGCGGCGGCTCGAGTTTCTGGAACAGCGCGCTCGACACCCTGCGCAACGTCAAAACCAAAATGGGCAGCCCTACTCAACCCTAAGCCTAGAGTCCACAGCCAGTGGAACGCCTGCTGGCTTCATCATCATCTTGTTCGTGGCTTCTTTTCCTGCTTTTTGTTTTTCTCTGTGCCTCTGTGGCCTTCCACTCTCTGCGATTTACTTCGCCCCGGCTGCTGGCGCTGTAACCGACCAGTGCGCGTTGCGGAATTGCCATTGCCCCTGGCGATGTTCCGCCAAGCCGGTAAAGAACCCGGCGTCCGTCGTTTGATGGCCTTCCTTGTCGATCTGGATTTCGTGCCACGAACTGGCCACGACGGCGAAATCCGGCGTGAGCAGATCGACGCGCAAATCGTCTCCCCAACTCAACTCGATGTGCTGGACCGTCCGCTTGAGTTCCTCAATCGCCTGCGTCGCCGCCTGCCGGTTGGGAAACACCAGCTTGCCTTCCGACGCCATGAAAAACGCTGGGCTGGCAGCAAAATGCTTCTCCCACGCAGCTGGCCCTTGCTGCGTAATATCTCTCGATACCGCAGCGGCAAACTGCCGCACCTCCTGCTCGACCGCGTTGCCCGCCGCTGTGAGCTGTGCTGGTGTGAGCGGTGCTGCGCAGCAACCCGCCAACCCCAACAATACAGCGGCCGAAACCGCGGCCATGTATCGAGCTAAGCGCATCTTTCACCTCTCCAAACCGAAATAGACCTGCAGGTCTGCAACATGCTGTCTGAAAAGCAGTGTCGAATGGCCTTGTATTTCTGGTGCGCAAGAATAGCATTCTCTTGCTTTCCCGCTCCTCGGTTTTGGAGGTAAGCTGTCCTCTCGCAAAGTCCATACATAAGCAGGAAGATGTTGGGGCCGGAGGTGACTTCATGAAAGCAAATTGGAGGACAGTTGCTGGGATAGGTGGCGTTGGCGCGCTGGTTGTGGCGTGCGCTGCGGGTGTAATGGCAACCCGAGCTGGGCAAGGGGTCCAGACACCGCCGGTCCGCGTAACGCCTGTCTCGGAGCGGCGCAAGGAATCCCCTCGAGCGCTCACGGTCGGGGAACTGCACGTCGCCATCAAGGAATGGGACGTGCCGACGAAGGGCG
>Ga0126370_10000081_pt1 | contig 29389 bp, 21 predicted proteins | sample PanSoiMetaPlot_3_FD_92586 | JGI IMG/M metagenome (GOLD analysis project Ga0126370, IMG submission 92586) | Tropical forest soil microbial communities from Panama - MetaG Plot_3 | ecosystem: Environmental > Terrestrial > Soil > Tropical forest > Bulk soil | place: Panama | collected 2016-02-17 | reverse complement strand
TGGTGCCGGATGATCCGGGCGTGACCGCGGAAGGGGAGAGGCAGCGGGCGATTCAACTTCATCTTGAAATTCTTTCCCTCGCGGGCGCCGTGCAGGATCTCTCCTCAGCCGACCAAAATCAGCTTTCTTTCCAACTTGCCGGATCGTTGCCGCTCGATCTCGACTTCAAACAACAACTACTAGCTATGCGCTCAGAAGCGAAGCGCATTCATGCAGTCGCAGCATACCTGGAAGCTGTTCTGCCAAAGTTGCGGCGTGCATCGAAGACGCGCGAGAAGGCAGGCGGCAACGGACACGTTCACTGAGGTGCCTACTTCCCTTTTAACTCCGCAATCAACTTTTGAAATTGCGGGTCAGTGTTGAGCACCTGCAAGCGCCGATTGGATTCTAGCGTGTCCGCGTCTCTTAGTCCGCGACGAATGGCCTCCCTTAGATCCTTCAGAGCCTGTTTCTTATTGCCCATCGCTGCACGGGTTTCGGCCAACAAGAGCGTGGGCCAGGGATCGTCTGAAATCTGCTGCATGAGATCAAAGCACGATTCGGCCTTGTCGAAGTGTTTCGCTTCGAGTTCCTGCTGACCATTTTCCATGCCCTCGACCATCATGTCCTGGAAAGCTCGCTGCAGAACCAATCGCTCCTCTTCGTGCTTGGCATGAGCGGCTTGATCTTTAAGGCCATTCATTGCCTGCAGAATCTCAACGCGAAGTGCATTGGGGTCGGCTACGTCACCAGATTCGTAGGTGCGCAGTTTAGGAGAGATCTCCCGCTCGATCCGTAATTGTCGGGAAATCTGCTCCTGTTCAGCCTTAAGCGCAGATTTCACTGCGGGAGACTGCTTCAACGCCGCCACCTTGCCAGATGTGGAGTTCACATCTCGAAGACCGGCGAAGTCAGAGACTATGTACTGGTACGCGTCCAATTGAGCAAGCGCGTCGTGCTTTCCCTCTGCTTCGTCAGCTCTCCTTTGCAGGCTCTGAAATTGCCGATCGATGAAGACGTTGTCGCGGGGCAGATCACCCGATTGCATCGCCTTCAATTGCAACCACTGCACCGCGTCTTCCATGACAGAAGCAGGCGCCCACTGATGTGAACCTGAGTACACGTTCACCCGGTATGGCAGGCCTTCCCTCTCCCGCTCGTGCCCAACGGTGATCACTTCTTGCCAATTGAAGTCTTTGTCACCAACGGCGAGGTAATACAGCAATTTGTCGTTGGAATTGTGACGCACGCTCGGATAACCAGCCCCGTGGGCGATCACTCCAGAAATCTGTCCCGGACTGCTGAGCGCCATGGCTCCGGCGACGCGTGCTCCGCCGGAAAAGCCGCTGGTATAAACACGTCGATCATCGAGTGAAAGGCGGACGTGCGTGTCCTGCCAGATCGCATTCACGGCCTCCGACTCATTGCCGGAGAAATTTCGCGAGTTATTGGATCCGGCGAAGACAAAACCATAGGCCTCTGCAAGATCTTTGTAGAGATCGAGTGGGCGGCGTCCGCGCCCTCCGGGATCGAAGAAGTAGATGATCGGCCAGCGCTTCGTCACCGTGTAGGCGGACGGAAGGTACAAAGCATAGCTCTGATTTGCGTCGGAGGCACAAACGACATTCACAATTTGACCGGGGGATGGCAGGAAGACCGGCTTTTCTGCCTGGCCTTCAGAAATCTGCAAGCAAAGCGAGAGCAGGAGAGCTTCCGCTGCGAATTGCGCAACCGCATGGGTAATGTGGCGCATCTAGAGTGTATGGTAGCGCCCTGCGGCGTCGAACTATGCCGCGAAACGGGGGCGTATAATCACACCATTGTAGTTCTGTGGGGGTTCCTTTCATGAGTCTTCCGCGCACGCTCGGTGAACTGCGCCGCAGTGACTTCTCCGAAGAGCGGTTGTGCACCCGCCGAGTGAAAGACGAATTGCGAGACAATCTGGTAGCGCGTCTCCGCAAAAGCGGCGATGCATCGGTGTTTCCCGGAATCGTAGGTTACGACGACACTGTTGTTCCGCAGATCATCAACGCAATACTCTCTCGGCACAATTTCATTCTGCTCGGGCTGCGCGGACAGGCGAAGAGCCGTATCCTGCGGGCGCTGACCACGCTGCTTGATCCTCAATTGCCGTACGTCGCGGGATGCGAAATTCACGACAATCCCTACGCCCCTGTCTGCAAGCACTGCCGCGACGAAGTCGCGCGACTTGGTGATAGCACCCCGATCGCTTATCTGAATCCCGATGACCGCTACGTCGAGAAGCTCGCGACCCCGGATGTGACCATTGCCGACTTGATCGGTGACATCGACCCAATCAAAGCGGCACGCGGCGGACATGAACTGTCGAGCGAACTGACCGTGCACTATGGCCTGCTTCCCCGCGCCAATCGCGGCATCTTCGCGATCAACGAACTTCCCGATCTCGCCGGAAAGATTCAGGTCGGGTTGTTCAACATCATGCAGGAAGGCGATGTGCAGATTAAGGGATACCCGATCCGGCTCCCGCTCGATGTTGCTCTCGTATTCAGCGCGAACCCCGAGGACTACACGGCGCGCGGCAAAATCATCACACCACTGAAAGATCGAATCGGTTCTGAAATTCGTACTCACTACCCGGCGACGGTCGAAGAAGGGATCGCGATCACTGCACAAGAGGCTTGGACTCGGCGCAATGGCAATGCGATGCATTTGCCCAGCTACGTGCAGGAAGTAATTGAGCGCGTCGCTTTTGCCGCTCGCGAAGACAAGAAGATCGATAAGCGATCGGGCGTTAGCCAGCGACTGCCAATCTCGGCTATGGAGAATGTGGTCTCCAATGCCGAGCGGAGAGCAATTCGTAATCAGGAAAAGCTGGTCGTCCCGCGGATCAGCGATGTCTACGCCGCGCTTCCCGCGATCACCGGCAAGCTCGAACTCGAATACGAAGGCGAAATGAAGGGCGCGGATTTCGTCAGTCGCGAACTCATCCGCGCAGCCATCGCCAAAACGTACGATGAGTACTACACGGGCGCCAACGTGCAACAGATTGTCCAATGGTTCGATCTGGGAGGAGAGATTCAGCTTTCCGATTCGATTCCCGCGGCGGAAGCGCTGGAAAACCTGCGGGGTATCCAGGGCCTGATCGACAAACTGGGCCCACTTGGGGTTTCGCCCAAAGAGGGCGCCGAGCAGCAGGTATCAGCGGCGGAGTTCATCCTCGAAGGACTGCATGCGCATAAGCGCATCGGCCGCAGCGAAGAGCGCGTGTTCAAGGCCGGCGAGAAGAAGCCTGAAGCCGTCCGGGAGAAGTCTTTCGAAGCCGAGGACCGGCCGTACCGACAGAGAAGGCAGTTTAATTAGTGAGCTACTAGCTTCTAGCTCCTAGCTTTTAGCTAGGCAGGTTTTTGCTAGAAGCTAGCAGCTAGAAGCTAGCAGCTACCGTGAAACGCATCCGTTACTCCAAATACGTGCCCGATCCTGCGGGCGAAATGAGCATGGAGGACCTGCTCAACGCGCTTTCGGACTATCTGCTGCAGAGCGGGTTTCAGGATTCCATGTGGTACGAAATGCCCCAGGGAGAGCACACGATCGAAGACCTGCGGCGCGCGATCGAAAACGCTCTGATGAACGGCGAATTGTTCGATGAGAATCTGCGTGAGCAGATCGAACAGATGATGGCCGACGGTCAACTTGACGAACTGATCGAGAAGTTGATCGAGCGCATGCAGCAGGAAGATTACATCTCGGTCGACGAACCACACGATCCCGCGAGGAGATCTAGCGTGGGCGGACAGACCGGCGAGGCGCAGCAGGCGCGTTTTGAAATCACCGACAAGAGCCTGGATTTTCTTGGATTTAAGTCGCTGCGCAATTTGCTGGGCTCGTTGGGCAAGTCCAGTTTCGGACGCCATGACACCCGCGATCTCGCGACCGGTATCGAAGCAAGCGGGTCGTCGAAGACCTACGAGTTTGGCGACACCCTGAACCTCGACATCACGGCCACACTTTCGAATGCGATCCAGCGCGAAGGACTGACTCTGCCCTTAAATATCGAATACTCCGATCTTCAGGTACATCAGTGTGAGTACCAGTCATCGTGCGCAACCGTGCTCATGCTCGACTGCTCTCACTCGATGATCCTATACGGCGAAGACCGGTTTACTCCTGCGAAGAAAGTAGCGATGGCGCTGTCGCATCTGATCCGCACGCAGTATCCAGGTGACTCCCTATCGCTGGTGCTATTTCATGACTCGGCCGAAGAAATCCCTTTGTCGCAATTGGCGCGGGTGAAGGTTGGACCCTACTACACCAATACTCGCGAAGGACTACGGCTGGCACAAAGACTTCTGCAGCGGCAACGCAAAGACATGAAGCAGATCGTGATGATCACCGACGGCAAGCCCTCGGCCCTCACGCTGGAGGACGGCCGCATTTACAAGAACGCGTTCGGACTCGATCCGCTCGTCGTCAGTCAGACACTCGAGGAAGTTTCGAAATGCAAGCGGGCGGGTGTGCTGATCAACACCTTCATGCTGGCATCGGACTATGGCCTCGTCCAATTCGTCCAGAAAGTAACCGAGATGTGCCGAGGCAAGGCCTACTTCACGACTCCCTACACCCTCGGACAATACCTGCTGATGGACTACATGTCGCGGAAGACCAAGACTATCCACTGAGACCCTGGATTCACAGCGGCTTCTCTTAATTGGGGCGCAAAGCATCCGTGTGACACTCCTGATACTCTTTTACTAACAACATGGCCAACTGTATTCGATGCGGGCGGCAGCTTCCTCCTTTGAGCTTCGGGAAGAAAGTCTGCCAGTGGTGCGTACAGCACGAAGCCGCCCAACGCGGCGAGGAAAGCGATGGCGCGACACAGCGCGTGATTCCGGCGCCTTGGGTACGGCGGCGCGAGTCGGCATTCAGCCTTACACAAATTCTCTTCGGGGCAAATGTCGCGGTATTTCTGGCGATGGCGCTCGCTAGCGGCTCGGTTTTCGAGTTCTCCGGTCAGGTCATCGTTCACTACGGAGCGAATTTCGGCCCGTATACGCTCTCGGGTGAATGGTGGCGGCTCGTCACCTACATGTTCCTGCATGGCGGGATCATGCATATTGCATTTAACATGTGGTGCTTGTGGGATCTCGGCCAGTTGTGCGAGTCACTCTATGGACGCTGGACCTTCCTCGCAATCTACTTCATCACGGGCATTGGCGGGGGATTGGCAAGCATTGCCTGGAACCCCGGAGTGCTAAGTGTTGGGGCGTCGGGTGCGATCTTTGGACTGGCTGGTGCATTGGTTGCATCGTTCTATCTTGGCGAGTTCTCGCTCCCCAGAATCGCGATCAGCGGGACACTGCGAAGCCTCGTATTCTTCATTGGCTTCAATGTGTTGTTTGGTGCGGGCCTTAACATTTTTGCAGGTAGTTCCGGAGGCATCGACAACGCCTGCCACGTAGGAGGCTTGGTAAGCGGCATGGCCCTAGGCGCCTTGATCGCTCGTCTTGCTCCACAGGCTGATGCTCCAATGCGTAGAGCGAGTGTCGTGGGGTTTGTCGCTCTGCTCGTGGTCTTCGCTGGATTCGGAGTGCGGCAGTGGCGGGGCGGCGTAATGCGGAGCGCGCGCCAGTTCGAAGAGAGTAAGGGTGACCCCATTGCCCGGGGTAAGCTGCTTGTCCACGAAAATCCCAACTTGCCGCAGGCGCACCTTATGCTCGGGGAAGCCTACTACAACCAGCAGCGCTTTCCGGAAGCTGAAGCCGAATTCAAGCGAGGAATCGAACTACAACCCAAGACCGCTGGCGGGCGCTTTTATCTGGGCATGTCCTATCTGGGCGAAAAAGAGTTCGACAAAGCCAAGGCGACGTTTAATGAAATGCTCTCTTTGGGCGTTGGCACTGCCTACGGCCATTACGGCCTTGGTTTGACGCTTGCTGACCAGCAGAACTATCAGGGAGCGATCGACGAGTTCAAGAAAGCAATTGGCGCTGACATCCCAGTTTCGGGAATCTACACGGACCTTGGAAACGCATACGCGAAGTTGAAGATGTATGACGATGCCATCGCCGCGTATCTGCAAGGAAAGCAGAAAGACGGCGATGATCCGGACCTCGAAAACGCCTTGGCGGATGCTTACTCGGCAAAGGGAATGACGCAGCAAGCGCAAGATGCCCGGAACCGCGCTTCGGAGCTAAAGGGACAGGCGCACTAGACAGGTTACCCACATTGGAGTCCGCGTCCTTTCCGCATCTATCAAACGAATGCTCTGGGGCATTCGAAATACTGATTCCCCCTTCGTCCGGGTGATGGACTCAGCAGTTCTATACTGAACTTGTGGACGGGAACGTTAACGCCAACACGCAGATTCGCGAGGTCGTCACCCAATCGGCGGAAGAGACGATCGCCTTCGGGCGGACTCTGGCCGAACTGCTCACTCCACCGAAATTAGTGCTCCTGCGAGGCGATCTGGGTGCCGGCAAGACCACGCTGGTGAAAGGAATTGCCGCAGCATTTGATGCGGCCTCAGAAGAAGACGTAACCAGCCCGACGTTCACACTTATCCACGAATACCGAGGGCCGCGCGCCATTCTGTATCACATCGATCTTTACCGCATAGACACGCCGCGCGAACTGGATACTCTCGCACTCGACGACCTGCGCAGCGAGAACAGCATCCTGCTGATCGAGTGGGGGGAAAAGTTTCCACGACTGGTGCGCGATCGCGATGTGGAGATTTCGTTAGAACGCCAGGGCGAGAGCGAAAGAAGAATCACAATCAGCGGAGTCCAGTAGGACACCATCGCTGCGTTTCGCTGAGGCGCAGGGATTACAAACCTAGCTCCTTCACTTCCCCTTCATCGTGGCCGAGCCAGTGAGCAACCTCGTGCCAAACGACTCGCTTCACCTCGGCTCGCAGGTTGCCTTTCGAACACCGCAAGATGGGACCGCGGAAAACAAAAATCACGTCGGGCGCGGTTCGCAATACTGTGGATCCGCGTTGAGTGCGGAATACGCCGCTATAGAGTCCCAGCAGTTCAGTGCCCGGCTTGCGCCCTTTCAGAGCCTCCCGAGGAGGCTCATCGGCCACTTGGATTCCGGGAAAGTCCGGCAGGTCTTTGATCTTATCGGGCAGTGTGCTATACGCCCACTCCACGATCTCCTCGAAGCTTTCGGAATCTGTTGGCTCTTTCATCAAACGACCAAGCGGGTGAGCTGTGCCACCAGATCAGCGCCGGGGAAGATCCACACGACTCGCAATCGATGCACGATGGGAGTTTGATGGCTCGATTGTAATTCTCGCGCAGACCGGTGGTGCACTCCATTCGCGCACGACTGAGAACAGGATCGCCACTGCGAATACCACGAAGATGAGGCGCGGTCTCTTCATAAATCTGATTATCCCACTGGCGAAACACTGCGGTTTAGATCGATTTATGAATTGCTGAATACCATTCCGCGTTGTCATCCTGATGGCGCCGTTTTTTGGCGCCGGAGGATCTATGCAACTCTGCCGCAGTGCTCATGCAGCCAGGGACTGCATAGATCCTCCGGCCTGCAAAAAGCGCAGGCCATCAGGATGACACCATGGAGAAATTCATGCCTTCCAAGGCCCATATCCTGCAATTGTCATTCCCAGCGGAGCGAGGAATCCCTAACCCGCGGCAGTTGTCTTAAGGTAGGATGCTTCGACTCCGCCGGAGTTCCGCTTCGCTACACTCCGGTTGCGCTCTGCCTGACATTATTCTGGGTGACCCCTCATCAGAATCCCATGATGTTGTAGCCGCAATCCACGTAGATCACTTCGCCAGTAATGCCGCTGCTGGCATCAGAGGCAAGGAACACACCCGTCGAGCCGACTTCGGCGACTTCTACGTTGCGTCCTAGGGGAGAGCGCTCGGCGTGAGACTTCATCATCTCTCCGAGGCCGGAGATACCGCGGGCGGCAAGAGTCTTCAATGGTCCTGCAGAGATAGCGTTGACGCGAATCTTCTGTTTTCCGAGATCGCTTGCCAGGTAGCGCACGGTGCACTCAAGAGCTGCCTTAGCTACGGCCATGACATTGTATTTTGGAACCACTTTCTCGGCGCCGTAGTAAGTCATGGTGATAATCGACCCGCCATCTTCCATCAGGGGAGCTGCAGCGCGTGAAACCGCAATCAGAGAGTACACGCTGACATCGTGTGCGATCCGAAATCCTTCGCGAGTGGTGTTGATGAAGTCTCCCTTGAGTTCTTCGGCGGGCGCATAGGCGACAGAGTGTACCAGCGCATGCAGCTTGCCGTGCTTCGATTTCAATTGTTCGAACAGGCGAGCAATATCTTCGTCTTTAGAGACGTCGCACATATAGCCTTCGGCACCGGGTAGCGAGAGAATCAAGTCTTTCGCCTCTTGCTCGAGACGCTCATTCTGATAGGTGATAGCCAGTTTCATGCCGGCGGCGTGCAGTCCCTGAGCGATCGACCAGGCGATCGAGCGTTTGTTGGCAACTCCGAAGACAACGGCGTTCTTGCCCTGCAAATCAGCAGACATAAGTCTCCTTGAGGAAATGGCAAGGATACCAGCGACGGGCGTCATTTTGCCATCCACGGGGGCGAACGGCCGCTTCTCTCGGCGCTCTCAGCGGATGTTCTCCGCGACCCTCAGCGATAAAGCCTCTACCGCTGAGTTCGCGAAGAACTGCCGCAGAGTCCGCAGAGAGCCAACGCAGAACAATCAGTTTTCTTGGCGCTCTCTGCGGATGTTCTCAGCGTCCTCAGCGGTCAAAGGCTTTTCATCTCCGAGGCCAAAGAACCGTCGTACAGTTCGCGCAGACGAGTTGGCTCTGAAGCCGGAATTTCAGTCGGCTGCGATTTCCTGGCTGACCCGGTTCGCCACTGGCCAACTAGCGGCAACGAAAGACAGGCCGTACACGCAAGCCAGGATGGCGAAGCCGACCACCAGACTGACATTGTGCGCGACTGCACCCACGCAGATCGCAAGTACAACCTGCAGGAAAGTTCCGCTGAAATAGAACGTGTTCTGTACGCGTCCCATGAGGTGTTTAGGGACCATTTCCATCAGGCTTGTGTTCATCGCGACGCCACCAACTCCGCGCCCCGAGCCCATGGCGAAGTAGGTCACAATCGCAAGAATCAGAAAGCCGGATATCGGCGCGAAGGCCATGCATATTGCCAAGACCGCCATCGAGAACGCAATCGTGCGGCGTCCGCCAAGGCGGGCAATGATCCGGGGCGCATAGAGTGCGCTGACAAAGGCCCCAGTACCCCACCCGGCGTTGAGCCAGCCATATCCTTTGGCTCCGGCGTGAAACACACGATCACTGAGCGAAGGCGTGACGACTACACCAGTCACCATCGCACCGATGAATAACGCCCAACTAATACCGAGCATGACCACCGGGCGGTGATCGCGCAGAAAGTGGAGCCCTTCCTGCATCTCGCGCCAAAAACGCTCGAGCTGACTTTCAGCCGCGACAATGTCGGACTTCAACTCGTCCGGCCGAATAACGACATGGCGCCCCTTGCGAACAGCAAGATAGCAAAGGAACGAGACCACATACGTCGAGACGTCGAGCATCAGCACACCGCCGAGGCCGATGTGATCATAGATAAAACCGACGATAGCGCCAGCAATAAGAAACCCGCCCTGCACGCCCGCAAGCAGAAAAGTATTCGACTGAACAAACTCGCTTTCGGGTGTCAGTTCCTGAATCAGCGCAGTAATCGTCGGCCAGAACATCCAGAATCCGGCCGCAACGAGCGTGTTCATCAAGTAAAGCTGCCAGACTTGAACTTGCTCGCGGAAAGCGAGAATCGCCACCGTAACGATAATCAATGCGCGTATCGCGTCCAGCCACATTACGAGGCGTCTGCGGTCCTCGCGGTCGATGACCACGCCTGTGAACGGAAGCATCAGCATGGCGGGAATAGTCTGCAGAACAGCAAAGGTCCCCAGCGCTGTTTCGGAGTGCGTGGCTTTGAGGATGTACCAGGCCACCGCGGCAGAGTTCATCCCGCTGCCGACCATCGAAATCAGGTTGGCCGCAAAAACGAACCGCAACGGACGATGGCTGAAGCTGGTACGCATCTTTCTACTTTAGCTGAAAAGGGAGGTGTGAATGTCGGTGCGGCCGACACCAGGTTTCAAGGTTTCAAAGTTTCAGAGCTTCAGCCTGTCAGCCGGACCTATGCGTAATTCTTAGTTCGAATGTTGCTTTTCCGTGTCGAATGTCAGCCCCCCTGTGAGGCAGGCCCTTGCGCAGCGCCGCATTCAGCGCTACGATTCGCGTGCTACTCAAGAGTCGAGTCATCTTGCGTGTACGCTGGAGGCGGGCTATGAGACAGTGCAAGGGATCGTTGCTGCTTGTGGTTTTCTCTTTCGCATTTTCCTTTTCTCAGGCGTGGGCCCAGGTAGATCACATTGTGATCGCGGCAGGAACCGACGAAGATCACGCCCTGCAGGCTATTTCGAGCGAGCAGGATGCTACTAAGAAATCCGCGATGTACCAGGATTTCGTTCAGAAGTTTTCTTCGAATCCTCAGGCGGTCGCGTACGGAAATTGGCAACTGGCTCAGACCTCTCAGGCAAGCGGCGAGTTAGATAAAGCGCTCGATTATGGCGACAAGGCACTGGCGGCGTCACCGCACAACCTCGACATTCTGGTTTCACAGGTGAGCGTCGCGCAGCAGGCGAAGAACAATCTCAAGTTGATCGACTATGCCGCGAAGGGCGGCGAAGTCTGCCATTCGATCGCCAAGCAGCCCAAGCCCGAGGGCATGAGCGACGATGACTTCAAGCAAAAGATCAATCAGGAAACGGCAGCCGCACAGAGCAATTGCGATTTTCTCGAGACCAGCGGCTTCAATGTCATCACCACCGAGACCGATCCCAAGAACCGCATGACCGAGATTGAGAAGTACACCGCGGCCTTTCCGGATTCAAAGTTCAGCGCGCAGGTCTCGAACTACGCCATGTACACCCTCGGACCGGGACAACTGAACGACCAGGCCCGATTGGTTTCTTTCGGCGAGAAGATTCTGGCCAGCGATCCAAACTCGGTGCCCGCCTTGTTGCTGCTGGCCAGTTACTACGGAGAAGACAAACAGCCGGGAAGTACGGCCAAGGCGATTACCTATGCCCAAAAGGTTATTGACGTATCGAAGGCCGATGCTCCAGACGCGGATAAATCCCGGAAGGTAGCAGCTGGCGCCGCCTACAACACGATCGGCTGGGCTTATCTGAAACAAGAAAAAACAAATCCCGCCATTACCGAACTGAAATCGGCATCGACGCTACTTAAGGGGCAAGATGATCAGCAGTATGCACGCGCTCTGTATGGATTGGGTTTTGCCTATGGCAAGTTGAACAAATTGACGGAGGCTCGCGAAGTTCTCACCGAGGCGGTGAAGATCCCCGGACCGTTGCAGCCGATGTCACAGGACTTGCTGGCCAAAGTCAACAGCGCACGTGCAAAAGGAAAATAGAAGGCGATAAGGCTGGGTTCACTTCTGCGGCTGAACCAGATCTTCGGAAAGTAGCTGAGCTTTCCATGCGAGCGTCTTGCCGCGCTCCACATCTCCTGTGGCCAGTGCGTCTTTCGACTGATGGACAAACTGGCGAATTTGTACGACGGTGTCCTTCTGAGCCTCGCTGAGCTGCAGTCCAGAAATTTTCTTCAGGTTTGACTCAGTCAATCCCAACAACTGATTGGCGTCAGTCCTTTTTTGCGAGGCTTGATCGCCACCCGCTAATTGAATACTCGGCTCCGCAGTTCCTCCCTGGCGTACAACGATCTTCGGTGGCGGACAGTCCTTTGCTGGCGGAGTTGCGGACGCATCGCCCGATTGAGGAGAAGAGGATGCATTTGCTGTACTAGAGACGCCCGTTTGCCCCGCTGAGTTTGTAGCATCGCATGGAGCAATCGATGCCTTCTTTTTTCGGCCTCGCTTTTTGGCAGGGGACGCCTTGGATGGAGCCGTTGCCTGTCTTGCAGATGGAGCAGTCGCGGGGATGGCTGGGCTTTGGTTCTGCACTGAATTGGACTGGCTGCTTGAGGCGGAGCTTGGTGCGGACACCGCCTGGGTCTGAGCGGAGTTCTCCTGCGAAACCAACCCGGTGGAGTAGATACCGAACAGCAGGATGGCAGCGGCCAGAATCATGCGGGTCCCGTGGTCAATACCAATTTACCCTCCATAGTACGCTGTTGCCCTAAGGGACTGCTATGGGATCTTCCCATTGCCAATGGATTCAACTAGTCACCACGATTCGACGTTGCCTCGTCCGGGGCATAGTCCAGATGAGGCTCTGGCACGGCTCCTGCGGCCGGTATATGGAAGCGGAATACAGTGCCGTTCATTTCGCTGGATTCAAAATCCACTGAACCGTAGTGCCATTGCAGGATCTGATAGGTCTGAGCCAGGCCAATGCCGCTACCGTCTTTCTTGGTTGTGAAATAGAGTTCAAAAACCTTGTCGTGCATCTCCTTGGGAATCCCGGGGCCCTGGTCCTGCACCTCGGCGACCACGATTCCGTTCTCACGCCGCGCGGAGATCGTAAGAATCCCGCCCTGCGGCATGGCCTGGACTCCATTGATGACAACGTTGAGGATGGCCTGTTTCATCAGGTCCGTATCTACTTTGACCGGCAGCCAGAGGTTGGGCATGTGTCGCTCGATGGTGACCCCGTGTTGCTCAGCATCGGGCCCAGCTAACTGTGCGACGTCTTCCAGTAGTCGGCGCAGATCAACTTCTTCCAGATGCAGATCGCGCGGCCGGGTGAAGTCGACGAGCGTTTGCACCACACGGTCGAGGCGGCGGATTTCGCTGTCGATGATATCCATATGCCGCCGTGTGTCAGGTTCCTGTTGCGCCAGCTTGTTTTGCAAAAGCTGTAAGTGAAGAACGATGGCGTTGATCGGATTCTTCACTTCATGCGCCACGCCGCGGGTAAGGCGACTGCTGGCCGAGAGTCGCCGTGACATTTCGATCTCGTCGCCGATGCGCCGAACGGGTTCCGTGTCACGCATGATCAACAGCGCGCCGATCTGTGAGGACTTCTCCTGAACGAAATCGAGCGACACCTGCACGCGCTTTTCTCCAGCAACGTCGAACTCGCGTTGTGAAATCGGATGCCGGCGCTCGAACGCATCCAGCAGCGCCGTGCCAAGCAGCGACTTCCTGTCGAACACCTCTTGCACTGTCCGGCCCAGTAGCTCGCTGCGTGGACGTCCGAGGAAAGCCTCAACAGGCGCACTCACCAGTACAACCCGCGAATCACGCGCAAACAGCATCAAGCCATCTTGCAGCTTTGACATTAATTGGTCGACGTTATCCTTCAGTGCAGAGAATATTTCTTTGCTGTCGCGAATCTGGCGGCCGAGATTGGCAATCTTGAGAGTGACCAGTCCGTACTCGTCGTGTTTGGACTCGGTGCTGGACAGATCGGTATCGCCAGCGCTGACGCTGTCGAGATTGCGGCTGATTTCCTTGAGGGGCCCCAGGGCCAAGTTGGAAATACCGGCAGCCAGGAAAAGGGATAACACTATCGACGCGATTGAAATATAGAGTGCCCTGATCAGCCGCAGTCGCACTTCGCCGCGGAGAAAGTTAGGCTGTACTCCAATGCGAATGGTTCCAAATGGAGTCCCGTTCAAGTCTAACGGATAGGTGACGTCATATACGGTTGCAGGTCGGAAGACCAAGCGAATCTGATCACGAAACTTAGCTCGAACGACCTCCCTGAAATCCGGACGGGGGGAAATGATCTTTCCCATCAGGCCGTTGTTTGTATGCAACAAGGCCTTGCCGTTTGTGTCGACGATGGCGACGTCATAAATGTACGGCCAGTCACCGGGCCCGGACTGCAGGAGATTGTTCAGATTGACGTCGGTTTGGAGGAATTCTGTCAGCGCGCGCCGTACGGCCACCGGGTCGTTGGTATCAATCTTCGTGCTGCTGAAATCGGGAGGCTCGTTACTCGCCGCGAAGGCAAGTTGGTGGGTCAGACTGGTCGCAGTGTCGAATGCACCGACAATCCGCAAACGAAGAATCTGAGAAATGTAGAGATAGGAAAACGCCGTGACCATTGTGGCCACCATGAGAGTGATGACCAGCACGATGATGGTTTTCCGTCGAAACATGATCAACCAGCAACAGCAGCCTAACTACTGGGTACTTCTTCCTTCCCCGGAGTCATTTCCGCCGCGGCGCTTCCATATTCTTTCAACTTATTGTGGAGCGTCTTTAGACTGATACCGAGAATTTCCGCGGCTCTAGTCTTGTTATTGCTAGTCGCCTCCAGCGTCTTGAGAATCAGCATCTTCTCGGCCTCTTCGACAGTAGTACCCACCCCAAGCCGGACCGCATCCGGGTCGTTGGCCGCAGCGCGCAATGGGGCTTGCCCAAATCCAGGCGGCAGATGCTTGGTTTCGATCACACCGGTGTCGCATACGATGACAGCGCGCTCAATTGTGTTGCGTAGTTCGCGCACATTCCCCGGCCAGGAATAATTGTTGAACTGGTTCAGAACCGCCTCGCTGATCGCCGTCACCTTGCGGCCATGCTTTCCGCTCATTTCCGCTAGAAGCAACTGCACCAGTCCGGCGATGTCTTCTTTATGTTCGCGCAACGGAGGCATATGGATATTAAAGACGTTCAGTCGGTAATAAAGGTCGCTGCGCAACTCTCCGCGGGCCACTGCCTCGTCTGGAATTTTATTGGTGGCCGCGAGAACGCGTACATCCACCGCAGTCTCGACCTTGCTTCCCAGGCGTCGAAGCTTGCGATCCTCGAGTACCCGGAGCAGCTTGGCCTGAGTCCCGACCGGCATCTCGCCGATTTCATCCAGAAGCAGCGTTCCCCCTTCCGCCAGTTCGAAGCAGCCAGTACGGCGTTCGAGAGCTCCAGTGAAAGCGCCTTTCTCGTGGCCGAAAATCTCGCTCTCCATCAAGGTTTCTGGAATGGCTGCACAATTGATTGCGACGAATGGACGGTCCTTCCGGGAACTGAGCTCGTGGATCGTGCGCGCAACCAACTCTTTTCCGGTTCCGCTGGCACCTGTGATCAGAACTGAAGCGGTGCTCGGCGCGACCATCTCGATGAGCCGAAAGATTTCCTGCATTTTGCGCGACGAGCCGCTCAGGCGGCCCAGAGAACCCGTATCGCGCAGGCGGCGTCGGGTAGCTTCCAATTCCGCTCGCGTGCCGAGCAGGGCCGAGGCATTCGAAAGAATCGTACGCAGCCGATTCGTGTCGATGGGCTTGGTGATGTAGTCATACGCACCCATCCGCATCGCTTGCACCGCACTGTCGATCGTCCCCTGTGCGGTAACGAGAATCACTGCCATGGTCTGAGCCTGTTCGGCCAGCCGCTCCAGCAGATCAAGTCCCCCCATTCGCGGCATCTTTAAGTCGGTAATAACGATAGACGGGGACCACTGGGTCGCCTTCTCAAGTCCTTCGGCACCGTCGCGGGCTGTCTCTACGCGGAATCCCCAAGACGTGACCAGTTCCGCCAGACCGGAACGCTCGTTTTCTTCGTCTTCTACGATCAGTACTTTTTCGTGGCTCATCAGTTCGCTCGTACGTCAGTCAACCTTACGCTGCTTCAAGAGCTCTAATACCCGGCGTGGAACCCCGCGTTAGATCTTCACGATACGCGGCCAGCTTCCTCCGGAGCAAGGTCCGGAACGTGCACCGTTTAGCCGCGGGATGATATGACCCTGAATGTCACTATGAGACGGCAATCGGACGGTGAATACCAAGAGATATCTCTAGTCTACCCTTTTGATTTAGTCTGCTGTGAGATAGAATTTTTGGTTCCCGAAACAGGCCCGCTTCATCTGCTGATCTGGCGTTCAACATTCCCGTAATTTTTAGCCTACATGGAATCCTAAAAACTAATTTCTGGAGGTTGTGACAATGGGAAGCGCAATCGGCTTCCGCGGCAGGGTCATTGCTTTTGCTTCGGCACTCTTCTGCGTTGCTCTCATATCGGGATCGGCTCTGGGGCAGAGCGATTCCTATCCGAAATGGGATCTTTTTGCCGGGTACCAGTGGCTGCATCCCGGAGCCACTGTTCCAATGGCGGGAAACCCAAACAACCCTACCCCTTACAAAGTACCCGACATGCCCGCCGGTTTCGGCACCGCACTTACCTACAATCTCGCCAAGAATTGGGGAGCCGAAGCGGACTTCGGATATAACTGGGATAGCGGCAACTACGAAACCACCGTTTCGGGTGGCCCACGTTTCATGTGGCGTACCGACGGCGCTAATTTCTTCCTTCATACCCTCCTGAGCTTTAACCGCTTGTCGGTAAATGCAGCTGGTAACCCCAACAACGGGATCGGAGCCATCCTGGGCGGCGGCATGGACCTTCCGATCACCAAGAAGTTCGCCTGGCGCGTCTTCGAAGCCGACTACGTTTGGGGACACCACAACTATGCCAGCATAGCTGCACCCCAGTTTCCGAACCTGCGGCGCGTGGATGCGGAGGGCGTCAGACTGCGGACCGGGATCGTCTTCAGTTGGGGCGGTGAAGAAGCTGTCCCACCCGCGGCCTCCTGCTCAGTCCAGCCGACGGAAGTGATGGTCGGCGAGCCGATCACGGCAACAGTTACTCCCAGCAACTTCAATCCGAAGCACACGCTCACCTTTAGTTGGACCGCCACTGGCGGTCAAGTCACGGGCAAAGATACCAGCGCGACGATCGACACCAATAACGTCGCGCCAGGCAGCTACGCGGTTACCGCGCATGTCACCGATTCAAAAGCGAAGAAGGCAAACGAAGCCAGTTGTTCGGCAAACTTCACCGTCAAGCCGCTTCCGCCGAAGAATCCTCCGACGATGTCGTTGTCGGCGAATCCGATCGAACTCGCTCCCGGCGGAACAGTGAACCTCTCTGGCAACTGCAGCAGCCCGGACGGCGTACCCGTGTCGGTTGCTAATTGGACGTCCACAGAGGGTTCGGTGTCGGGCAGCGGAAACTCAGCAACACTGAACACCGCGGGGCTGCAGCCAGGCCCAGTCACGATTACGGCAACTTGTACCGACTCGCGTGGCTTGACGGCGCAAGCATCGACACAGATCAACGTTCAGGCTCCGCCACCGCCGCCAGTCGACAAGGCGCTCGAAGCCCGTCTAGCACTACACAGCGTCTACTTCGCAACGGCGCAACCGACAGCGAAGGATCCTAGAGGGGGGTTGCTTCCGAGCCAACAGCAGACGCTGCTTGCGCTTGCGACAGATTTCAAGAAGTATCTGCAAGCCAAGCCGGATGCACGTCTCACGCTGGAGGGCCACGCCGATCATCGCGGGTCAGCCGCCTTCAACCAAGTTCTGACCGAGCGCCGCGTGGCTAGGGTCAAGAGCTTCCTCGTGGAGCAGGGTGTTCCCGAATCCGCGATTGAGACCAAAGCCTTCGGTGCCGAGCGCAACCTAACCACCGAACAGGTGAAAGCGTCGATCATGGAGAACCCGGATCTGACCACCGAGGAGCGCAGGAGAGCTCTTGCGCGAATCAATGTGATTCGGATGGCCAGCAACCGCCGCGTTGACGTGACGTTAAGTGCGGCAGGCCAGACCGAAACCTCGGTACGTCAGTTCCCGTTCAACTCCACAGACGCTCTCAGCCTGATTGGCGGCCGAGAGCCGGCCAAAAAACCAACGGCCAAACGCACCACCAAGAAACCAGTGAAAAAACAGTAAGGTTTTCACCTGGTAACCCATGCAGTATCAATACGGAGGGCACAATCGCCCTCCGTTTTGTTTTGCTCAAACCCCAGCCCGTCGATGGAAGTGCATGGCGGGAACAAGAAAAATCTACACATACTCCACCAAAGTGCTATCGCCAAGCTATTGATTTGATGAGACCTTGAGTTGGTATTCGGGTTGCCACTCCCAATTGAAAGAAAAGCAGCGCGAAATATGGCTGTAATGGGTGAATTTCGCAAGCCCTATATGCGGGTCGTGTTCGCGTTATCTGTGCTGGTGTTGGCTGCCGGATGTTCTCGATCCCTCCGGGTTCCCGATGGGGGATCAAATCAGGCAGGTCAGGCGCCTTTTCGGACAACCGCCACGGCCGATGGAGCTCTTCCTACCGCTCGCCAAGGTGCCGATCCTGAAGAGGCCGGGTTGCCCTTCCAGGACGGTCAAAGTATCCCAGCCGGTACATTACTCACGGTGCGCCTCCAAGGCGCACTGACTTCTGCTGCCGCTGGCGGAAATGACCTATTTCAAGCGCTCGTGGACCAACCGGTCGTGATCGATGGGAACACGATTGTCCCAAGAGGTACGGCCGTTGTTGGCAAGGTGGAATCGGTTCGAATTTCCGCTTTGAAACCCGAGCGCGGCTATGTCCGTCTTGCGCTCCAGTCAGTTCACTTGGCAGGAGTAGACTTTCCCGTACAAACCGCAAGTCTGTTCGCGCGCCAGGTACCCTCTGCCGACTCGCAACCTTCGACAGTCCGTTTAGAGGACGGTCGAAGGCTGACCTTCCGCGTAATGGAACCCATTGCCCTTCATCCTCATCCCACCCGAGCCAGTCGCTAACTTTTTTGAGTTTTCCACAGGAAGATTTCCCTTTTTAGTGACATCTGCACTTAGCTCGCACAGCCTCGTGTGTCTATAGTGGGCCGGAATGGGAGTTGGACCTCCGACGTCAGGGAATCCAGATTCCCGTTTTGGGAAAACTGAGGTAGCAGGCGACCCATTCTGGCCGCTTCATCTCCCAATTTTCCCGGCACAGTAGGAATGTATGAGTGCTGCTGCTGAGGTCCTGCGGAGATGTGAGAAGTATGAAGAGGAGTTCCCTTCACTTCTACATGATGCTCCATATGCGTTCCTGCTGTGCAGGCGAGATGGCACGATCACGGCTACGAATCCCGCAATCGCGCAGTTTCTGGGAGCAACACCGAACCATCGACCGGGGAAGCGGTTCCCTGATCTGATCCCAGCCGACAAACGTGCAGAGGCAGAGCGTTTTCTTCGTTCTCTGTTCGACGGTGAGCGCCATGGGTTCCAAATCGATACGGAAACGTCGCAGTCAGACCGTCATGCACTGCGCTGGACAGCATGGTTGGTACAAGGGGAGGCTCCCGCCGTGCTCGTCATGGCCGAAGAGATTCCGGAAAAACTATTCGCCCAACAAAGGTTGCGACAATCGCAACGCCTCGAAGCAATCGGCCGCCTCGCCGGAGGCGTGGCTCACGACTTCAACAATCTCTTAACGGGAATCTTGCTCTATTGCGATCTGCTAGTTGCTGGTCTTGAGTCCGGCCATCGTGCCCACAGGTACGCTGAAGAGATCCGCAAAGCCGGCTTGCAGGCGACGGGCATAGTGCGCCAGTTACTCGCCGTAGCCCGGCCGACCAGTTCTTCGCCGCGCCCGTTCTGCCTGAACGATGTCGCAGAAGGAATGCGCAATCTCTTATGCCGCCTGATTGGGGACAGTTTCGAACTGCACTTCGATCTCGACACCCAGTTGGGATTGGTCAACATGGACCCCGCGCAGGCACAGCAGGTCTTAATGAATCTGGTCCTGAATGCGCGAGATGCAATGCCTAACGGAGGGCATATCTCTATTGAGACTCGCAATTGTAGAGTGCAGGTCCTGCCTGATGCGGGAACCGGCAACCACTCCTCTGGCTTGCCATGCGCGCTCTTCGCCGTTTCCGACAATGGGGAGGGAATGGATGAGTCCGTTCGCGCTCACATCTTCGAGCCCTTTTTTACCACTAAGGCTGACAAAGGCACTGGTCTTGGTCTGGCGACCGTGCATGACATCGTAACGACAAGTGGCGGGCTTATCTATGTCGACAGCAAAGTTGGGCAGGGCACTCGTGTGAGCGTACTGCTTCCGCTCGTGACACCAAGTTCAAATCCCGAAAACGTCGGGAACAATTCTCATTTCATGTAAAGGAACACTCAAATGACGTCAGCTGCGTTAAGTCCGATTAGCAGTCCCGCACCCCAATTCGAAGCTGCGAATTTTCTAAATCTTCTGATTATCGATGACGAGCGCACGATTCGAGAGGCGTGCCGGGAAGTAGCACACTCTCTCGGTTTCACTGCTCATGTAGCTGATTCGGCAGAGCAAGCCTATCGCATGCTCGACCTGCAGGCCTTCGATGCAATCTTGCTCGATTTGCGCTTGCCCGGAGCGGGCGGACTCGATGCATTGCGGCGCATTAAGGAGCGGCGCCCCGATGCTGTCGTTATCGTGGTAACGGGCTACGGCACCGTCCAGTCGGCGGTCCAGGCAATGAAGAACGGCGCTTACGACTACGTCACCAAACCGTTTAGCGTCGACGAACTGAAACTGCTGCTCGAGCGCGTGGCCAGCCATCTCAAGCTGAAGTCAGAAAACCGCATGCTGCGCGAAAAGGTAAAGTCAAAACAGGGATTCGGTGGAATCGTCGGTCGCGCTCCCGAGATGGAGAAGCTCTACCGCATCATCGCCAAAGCCGCCAACAGCATTCATCCCGTACTCATTTTGGGCGAGAGCGGCACGGGCAAAGAGATGGTTGTCGATTCACTATTCGGGACCATTTCGCGACAAGCCATTTATTCCCGTAGATTGTGGTTCCCTTGTTCCCACTCTGATCGAGAGCGAATTGTTTGGTTACGTCAAAGGCGCCTTTACCGGCGCCAATCAAAACAAAGACGGTCTAATGGCGATGGCCGAGGGAGGAACCATCTTCCTCGATGAAGTCGGCGAACTACCTGTGGATCTTCAGGCCAAGATGCTGCGCGCGATTCAAGAGAAGGAAATCCGTCCGGTTGGCAGTACGCGACGTGTCCCGATTAAGGTTCGCATTCTGGCAGCAACCAATCGCGATCTCGAACAAGCCGTTACACAGGGAATGTTCCGGCGTGATTTGTATTTCCGGCTCAATGTGCTCAGTTTGCGAATTCCGCCGCTGCGGGAACGACGGCAAGACATCCCGCTTCTTGTCGGACACTTTCTCGACCGCATGGCCCGCACATCCGGAGTGGAAAAGGTGCTCAGCGACGAAGCGTTGAAGGCCATGCTGGCATACGACTGGCCCGGCAACGTACGCGAATTGGAGAACTGCCTGGAACGCACGTACGCTTTCACCAGCGGACCGGTCATCCACCTCACCGATCTGCCGCGTGAGATCGGCAATCTACCGGCGGTCTCCTCCACGAATGGGAACGGCAATGGCCACTTGAAGATCGTCCCGATTGCGGAGCTTGAAAAGCAGACGATTCTCAACGCCATCATGGAACTGAACGGCGACAAGCTGCAGGCAGCACGCCTGCTGGGTATCGGCAAAACAACGCTGTATCGCAAGCTCAAGGACTGCGCCGCAGAAGGACTGAGGACCAATTAAGAACTGGGCTCCAGCCGGAGTGTTCTGTAGTGGAACTCCGGCTCCGTATAGGTTTGGCTAAGTGCCACGTTTTCAGCACTGCGATTTTGGCGGCGCACGTGCTCTGGAAAGGACATGATCCTACTTATCACTCCGCAATCTCGAGGGCCAGAGTTGGCTTCACTGGTCCAGGCCAATCTCAGTCAGGAGACCCAATGGGTGCAGTCCGTGCAGGAAGCGACAACCCGCCTGCGCGAACGCCCCTATTCGGCAGCGATTATCGATCAGTTCTTGCTGGAAACCGAGCCTGAAGAGAGCGATCAAATGATCGAACATCTGGGGACGGCGTATCCCGTTTACATCAACTTCGCGGTGACCGGACTTGATCGCCTCGTTCGTGAGGTACGCTCCGCGCTACACCGGCGCAATCGTGAAGAGCTCGCTGCGCGGCGCGCAGTTGCTGAACAGATGCAGAGCGAAATGCGCGAGACACTCACGGTGATGCTTCTCTCCTGTGAGCTCGCGATGTCGGTGCCCGATGTCCCGCTACTCGCAGCAGAAAAGATCCGCACCATCGATACGCTTGCGCGCGAGCTTAGGTTGCGCCTCGAAGTCAATTGACCCGAAACCCCGGCAGAATAGTGGTTTTGCGCTATTGTGCCCAATCTTTCACTCCGTTAACGTTTCGCTGCTCATTCATTTCTGTGAACGTGGGATCGCAGAAAATCTGAAACATACAGGCAGAATCCTCTGAGCTTGGGTGCCAGCCAAGTCAAGGAGCGATTCTGCCATTTGAGCGTGTTTCTGCGAATCTCTTGGGGAAAAACGTGGGTCAGCGCATAACTGTAACAAAGACTCTAATTTGTGCCGTGGTAGGACTTTCACTTGGCTGGAGTGCGGCTGCGCAGCAGATTACCGGAACCATTCGCGGAACTATAACCGATCCCTCTGCCGCTACTGTACAAGGGGCTTCCGTTACCGCCACGCAGGTAGAAACGGGACTCACGCGTAATGCCACCACCGATCGGGTAGGCGAATACATTCTGTTGGAGTTGCCCGTAGGTCACTACACACTGCGAGCCACCGCCAAAGGTTTCTCCACCTACATTCAGCAAGGAATCGTCCTCGATGTGAATGAGACCGCTACAGTTCCTGTGCGTCTTGCTCTGGGTACGGAGACACAGAAACTCGAAGTGCAGGCGGACGCTCAATTAATCCAGTCGACGGTGACGAGCCTCGGGAAAACCGTGACCGAGCGCGACGTTCTGGAACTCCCGCTGAATGGGCGCAACTTCGCGCAACTCGGATTGCTTCAGCCGGGTGTCGTGCCGATCACTCCGGGACTTGCAGAAGCTGGAGGAACTCTCCGCGATGGGCAGGCGTACGCGGTCAACGGCCAGCGGCCAGAATCCAACAACTTTCTGATTGATGGAGCCAACAACTTCAACGGCGTCGATGGAGGCTTCGTGCTCAAGCCGCCCATCGATTCCATCATCGAGTTCAAGATTCTCACCCATAACGCCAACGCTGAGTTCGGTGATGCGCTGGGATCGACCACCAATATCATTACGCGATCGGGGACGAACGATTATCACGGCTCTCTCTGGGAATTCATTCGCAACGACGCCTTCGACGCGAACAACTATTTCGCCACCAGCCAGGAACCCCTAAAGCAGAACCAGTTCGGTGGAACCTTCGGCGGTCCCATCCGCAAGGACAAGACGTTCTTCTTCGGATACTACGAAGGCTTCCGCAACCGGCAGGGAGAGACACAGGGCAGCACCGTCCCGTCACTCGCCGAGCGCCAAGGGAACTTTGCACAGCTCTGTCCGGAAGGTTTCAATGGCGGCGGAATCTGCAACAATCCAGCGCACCAACTCTTCAATATCTTCGCAAACGCGCCGATTCCATACAATCAACTACCATTCATTAACCCGCTGTCGCAGCAACTCCTAAGTCTGTTTCCAGTACCCAATAGTGGAACAAACATCTACAACACAACGCAAACCCTCCGCGACAATACGGACCAATTCGGAGTTCGGGTCGACCACTATCTCTCGAACGCTGACACGCTGAACTTCCGCTACATGTATAGCAACGGCACGCGGTTCGATCCTCTCTCCACCTCCGGCGCCAGTGTACCCGGATTCCCCGTAGGTGAAGATCATCGCGCACAGAATTTCGTTGCGCAAGAGACGCACACCTTCTCGCCCACGGTTATCGGGATCGCGCGATTCTCCTATCTTCGGAACAAGTTCCTATTCGACGAGCACCTGAATCATGACAGTCCAACCAGTCTAGGCTTTCAATACTCGCCAAGCCTGCCGCTGGCACAAGGGCCTCCATTCATCCAGGTAAACGGCTACACAACCGTGGGTGATCCCATCACCGGTCCGCGGGATACCTATGAGAATGCCTACGATTACTCAGGCTCACTTAGCTGGATTCGCGGAAGACACGAACTCAAGTTCGGCGGCGGCTATCAGCATCTGAACGTCAGCGCATTGCAGGGGATCGCCACCAACGGATTCTTCGTCTTCGATCCCGGATTCCCCATCGCCGGGGATGGGTTTGCGGCATTCCTGTTCGGTCAACCAGTTTTCTTCCTGCAAGGCCGTGGTGACTTCTCGCGTGGCATTCGCGGCGACGGGCTGAATGGATATGCTCAGGACACTTATAAGGTCACCTCGCGCCTGACGCTGAGTTTCGGTCTCCGATATGACCTGCCGTTTCCGTACACCGAGATTCACAACCGGCAGACTTTATTTGTTCCCGGCCGCCAGTCGGTCGTGATGCCGAATGCTCCCCAAGGATTGCTATATCCGGGCGACCCGGGAGTTCCAGCAGGCTTGATCCCAACGTTCAAGAAAGCATTCGCCCCGCGCTTTGGCTTTGCCTACGACCCGACCGGAAAGGGCCAATGGCTGGTGACTTCTGCCTACGGCATCTTCTACGAACCGTATTACACCGGCCAAGGTGGGCCGCTGCAGTCGCCGATCAGCGCGCCGCCGTATCTGCAAACGGCGCAGATTAGTGTCCCGAACTTCTCGGATCCGTTCAACGGAAACCCTCCTGCCCCTGGCACATTTGCCACACCGCTCACGAATCTCACGCTTACACCCAATCTGCCACTTCCCTATTCGCAAGACTGGGATCTGAACGTTCAGCGTTCTTTCGGCTCAGACTTTCTGCTCGAAGTGGGATACGTTGGCACCAAGGGGACCAAGCTTCCGCGTTTCATCGAGGGCAATCCGGCGGTCTACGTTCCGGGCTTTGACAGCGCCGGCCAGCCAAACTCAACTTCCGGCAACGCCGACCAGCGACGACTCTATTCCGGCTGCACCTTGAACGATCCGCCGAGCAGTTGCACGTTCTCATCAACCGGGTTGATTGCCGGCATCGCTAATTCCTCCTACAACGCACTTGAAGCCAGTTTGCGCAAGCGCTTCAGCCATGGCATGGCGTTTCTCGCTTCCTACACGTTCTCGAAAACTATCGATGACGCCTCGTCGTTCAACATGACAGGGTCGGCGTCGAAGCCGGTTGCAGGCGAAAACGATCTCGCCCAAGATCCGTTCAATCTCGCTGCCGAGCGTGGACGTTCGTTGTTCGACTCACGGCATCGTTTCGTGCTGAGCTACGAGTGGGCTCTTCCCATCTGGCGTCAGCCGCATGGCTGGTATCAGCAGATTCTGGGAGCGTGGCAACTGAACGGAATCGCAACCATCATGAGTGGAACTCCCTTCACCGTCTTCGATTCCGTGGACGTATCGCAGCAAGGCGGCGCGCCTGAGATCACGGGCTTCTCCGCCAGCCGGCCGAATCTGGTTTCCGGACAGAACCCCAACAGCGGCCCCAAGACTACGGCTGCATGGCTCAACCCTGCGGCGTTCCAGCGTATCACTCCGGACGCGACTTCACCCGTTCAACAGTTTGGCACGGCGGGTCGCAACATCGCGCAAGGCCCGAGTTATGCCGACTGGGATTTCTCAGCCTTCAAGAACATTCGCCTGGCCGAGGGCAAGCAACTCCAGTTCCGCGCCGAGTTCTTCAATTTCTTGAACCACACCAACTTCCGGCTACCGGACAGCGATATCAGTTCACCTACGTTTAACCAGATTCTGGCGGCAGAGCCGCCTCGACTGATTCAGCTTGCATTGAAGTTCCAGTTCTAGCTGAATGTTGTAAGAAGCCGGATTTTGTTACTAGAAAAGCCTTCCGCCAGCGGGATTTCGCTTCCCGCTGAGCGGGATTGCATTAGAATGGTGCACGGCGGAAATCGCCTCTCCCACGGCTTTCGCGCCCGGAGGTTCTGTGCACGTCCTGGTCACTGCCGACTCGATGACGAGTTCGTGGACCTTTGCCCGCGAGCTGGTCACTGGACTTGTGACTCGTGGCGTCCGCGTAACCCTGGTCAGTTTCGGTGACATCCCACTCCCCGATCAGACCTCGTGGATGGATCACCTTCACGGCCTCGACTATCGGCCCACCGCATTTCGTCTCGAATGGATGCAGGAAGCCGAAGAGGACCTTCCAGAATCGTCGGCCTTTCTTCTGTCCCTCGTTCGGGAGCTTCGCCCCGACGTTTTGCATCTGAATCAGTTTTGTTACGGCAACTTGCCCGTCGACATACCGCGCGTCATTATGGCTCATGGCGACCTGATCACGTGGTCGCAAGCCGTACACGATCGTCCTCCGCAGACGCCACGTTCACTAAATTGGTATCGTCGGACGGTCCTCAACGGGCTGATGGGCACCGATGCAGTCGTTGCTCCTTCCGCATGGATGCTCGACCGCGTCTGCGACAGCTACATGCAGCCGCGGCGGGGAGAAGTCATCTATCCCGGACGTAATCCGATCTTCTTCAATCCTTACGTCAGCAAAGATGATTGTGTTCTGGCGGTGGGACGCTTGGTCGATGCGGGCAAACAGGTCTTCCTGCTCACACAGCAGCAGCATCCATTACCGGTCTGCATCGTGGGAGCGGAACAAACGGTCCCGATGCCCCGTATCCCAATTCGTGCGGACGTGAAAGTTGCGACGGAAGAGACATCCGTCGCGATTCGCGGCCCGCAGACGGATGCGCAACTGCGCGCGCTCTATAGCCGGGCGGCCATCTACGCAGCCACATCGCGTTACGAGCCTCTGGGCATGGCCGCGCTGGAAGCAGCTTTTTCGCGTTGTGCAATCGTTGCCAACGATATCCCAAGCTATCGCGAGATCTGGGGTGACGCTGCGCTGTACTTCCGCACGAACGACGCCGCGAGTTTGGCAGAAAATATTCGATTGCTCAACGAAGACCGTTCCATGCGCCGCGCCTATGCCGAGCTTGCTTATACGCGCGCTCGCGAGCGCTTCACCACCAAGCGCATGATCGATCAGTACCTGCACCTTTATCGCAGTCTCGCATCGGTCCGGACTGTCGCAGCATAATCCTCGAACTCTTTTCGCTGTTCGTTATCGCTCACATTTTGTTAGTCGAGACGTCACTCGCCTAGGCCGCTAAGGATTCTCTATGCAGATCGTCTTTCAAGAAGTTCGCTACGCTGTCCGCCAGTTGATCAATTCTCCCTGGTTCACAGTGACCGTCATCTTCACTCTGGCGCTTGGGATTGGCGCCAACAGCGCGATCTTCAGCGTGATGAATGCAGTCCTGCTCAAAGGCCTTCCTGTGCCTAATCCGCAGGAACTCGTTTACCTGCATGTCCCGACAGGGCAGCCCGACGGTGCGTCGAACACCGGCGACTCCACAACTTCATTTTCCGAGCCGGTTTTTGAAGCCCTTCGCCAGGACCATCATGCCTTTGCAGACTTGATTGCATTTGTGCCAATTGCCATTGGCAAAGTCGCCGTACGGTATGGCGACACTCCGGAAGAGGCCGAAGGCGATATGGTCAGCGGTAATTTCTTTTCGGGGCTCGGCATTTCCCCGGCTCGCGGTAACGGATTCACACTCGAAGATGAAAAGTCCCACGCCCAAAATGCCGTGCTGAGCTATTCCTATTGGACGCGCCGCTTCTCGCGCAATCCGTCGATTCTTGGCCAAACCCTCTTCATCAAGGGCAATACCTTTACCATCACCGGAGTTGCGCCGGAAGGATTCTTTGGCATCGAACCCGGACAATCTACTGACTTCTGGATTCCGTTGCAGAACCGGCCTGACATGAATGCATGGGGAAGCGCTCCCGAGTACAACACACTCTACGGGACGCCGACGTGGTGGTGCCTGGAACTGATCGCGAGGTTGGCGCCGGGCGTATCGCCGTCGCAGGCGGTGGCCGAAGTTACTCCGCGCTACCAGCGCGTTGCTTATACCGGGCTGAGTGCACCGGACGCCAACAAACCCAAGGTGACTTTGGCATTCCAGCCGGCAAGAGGAATCGAAGGCCTCGATACCGGTGGCAATTACCAGACTGGCGTGAAAGTCCTGATGGGCCTCGTGGCGTTGGTGCTGGTCATCGCGTGCACGAACGTCGCGATGCTGTTGGTGGCTAAGAAGAGCGCGCGGCAGCGCGAATTCAGCCTGCGTCTTGCTCTCGGCGCAAGCAGTTGGCAGATTTTCCGGCAGCTCCTGCTGGAAAGTGCGCTGCTAGTCGCCATTGGCGGCGCACTGGGATGGTTGTTCGCGCTTGCTTCCACTCGCGCCCTAGCTGCATGGTCGCAGATCGAAACGGGGTTGAGTCCTGATCTCTCCGTTGTGATGTTCACATTTGCAGTGTGCGCGCTAGCGGCACTGGCGTTTGGACTCGCTCCGCTGATTCCGGCCTTGCGCGCTCCCGTGGCGGGGTCCCTGAAGACCTCCGCCTCTACTGCCTACCGCTCTCGTGCCGGCAAATTGAGCGGCAACATCGTGATGGCCACGCAGATGACATTCTGTTTCGTGCTGCTGGTAGCCGCCGGACTCATGCTTCGCACACTCAAGAATTATCAATCGACGAATCTGGGGATGCGGACCGATGGCCTGCTAGTTTTTGGGATCACGCCGCAGAAGACGTCCAGCACAACGCAGAATCTGCAATTCTATCGTTCGCTGCTCGACCGCCTGCGCAGCCTGCCGGGCGTCGAATCCGTTACGTTTGCCGAGAACCGCCCGGGCGGCGGCTGGAGCGACAACAATCAGGCCATGATCGATGGCGTCCTGCATCCTTTCTCCGAAGCTCCGCTTCGCTCGAACGACGTCGGGCCTGACTTTTTCCACGTGATGGGCGTGTCAGTGGTCAACGGCCGCGACATCAACGACACTGATACTGAGGCTTCCCCACGCATTGCCGTAGTCAACGAGACATTCGTCAAGAAATTGATGCCCGGCATGAATCCGATCGGACATCAACTCGGTGACAAATTTCGGCGAACCATCGTTGGCGTGGTGAAAGATAGCAAATACACGCGTGTGGATGAAGGCCCCATGCCAATGGCCTACTATCCTTACACGCAGGTGAATGGTGTTAGACATCTTGAGGTTGAGGTGCGGGTGAAGGGAACCGCCACGGCGCTTCTGCCCTCGATTGAGAGGGCCGTGCATACCATCGACACGAACCTTCCGCTGGAAAACCCGATGACTCAGCAAGCTGTGTTTGAAGAGTCGTACTCGTCATCGCAGATGTTCTCGCGGTTATCAGCCTTCTTCGGATTGCTGGCTGCGTTCCTGGTAGCGATTGGTCTTTATGGAACGTTGGCTTATCGCCTGGGCAGACGCACGGCAGAGATCGGAGTAAGAATGGCACTAGGAGCGAGGCCCGCAGGAATTCTCTGGCTGCTGCTCCGTGAAAGTCTGCAAGTCACGGCAGCCGGACTCGCATTCGGATTTGTACTCTCTTTAATCTCAGCAGGATTCATGGAGTCACTACTGTTCGGCGTCAAGCCCCGCGACCCAGTAACGTTCGCGGGAGCCCTCCTTACAGTTGTTGCGGTCGCTCTAGCAGCCAGTTTCCTGCCTGCCCGGCAAGCGGCCGCGATCGCTCCGATGCAGGCCCTGCGCACGGAATAGCCGCCCGTCTGCCGGAACCCGTAGCGTGAGACATTCCACCACTAAAGGACACGAAGGAACACGAGGAACTCCTTCGTGAACCTTAGTGTCCTTGGTGGTAAAAAGCTCTTA
>Ga0126370_10000079_pt1 | contig 29492 bp, 29 predicted proteins | sample PanSoiMetaPlot_3_FD_92586 | JGI IMG/M metagenome (GOLD analysis project Ga0126370, IMG submission 92586) | Tropical forest soil microbial communities from Panama - MetaG Plot_3 | ecosystem: Environmental > Terrestrial > Soil > Tropical forest > Bulk soil | place: Panama | collected 2016-02-17 | reverse complement strand
GCCCGCATCAAGATTCCCCGCGGACAAGGCATCTGGCCCGCTTTTTGGATGCTCGGTGACGACATCAATAAGCGCGGATGGCCCAAGAGCGGCGAGATCGACATCATGGAAAACATCGGTAAGGAGCCCTCTCTCGTCCACGGCACCATCCACGGTCCTGGATACTCCGGCGATAAGGGCATCGGTTCGCCTTTCGGTCTACCCGACGATCAGCGCTTTGCTGACGACTTCCACATTTACGCCGTCGAATGGGACAAGAAAGCCATCCGCTTCTACGTCGACGATCACCTCTACGCCACGCGCACGCCCGCCGAACTTCCGAAAGGGGCGAAGTGGGTCTATGGTCACAACTTCTTCGTGCTGCTGAATGTCGCAGTTGGCGGAGGCTGGCCCGGCAATCCCGACAGTTCGTCGGTGTTTCCGCAAACCATGCTGGTCGATTACGTCCGCGTCTACAAACGCTAATCTTCGTATGGTTGATGTCGAGACAGTGCGGCGGATTGCACTTTCCTTGCCGGAGAGCGAAGACCGTTCTACCGCCACAGCGCTACGCTTCTATATTCGCGACAAGCAGTTCGCATGGACCTACCACGAGCGCGTTCATCCCAAGCGGCCGCGGCGGCCCAGGCTCGACGTCCTTGCGGTTCGCTGCGCAGCAGAAGACAAGGAAAGCTTGTTGGCCTCCGACCCTGGAAAATTCTTCACCGACGATCACTATCGAGGCTTTCCTGCCGTCCTGGTCTATCTTGACTGCATTGATGAACGAGAAATTCGGTCGCTACTTACTGCAGCTTGGCGATGCCAAGCCCCTCCCGCGTTGCGACGGCCGCACGAGAGACCATTCAAACGAACTTGATCTGCTCCCGCCTATGGAGTTCGACGTGTAACTGTGGATTTTCGTCGAAGAACAACCTTACCCTATGCCGCATATGGTTCCGCGAAACGAAACGAGCCTAGCAACTAAATCCAGCCGCTTTCACTTTGGCGTGCAGCAGGCCGCTGGCTAACGATAGCGCATCTCTCCTTCTACGACTTAGAACCAATGTTGTTGATTCATCTTCGACTACATCACTGGGGCCGCTGTCCCATCGGACCACTTGCCCACCGGAACAACAAACACGTCGATGGGCTGCGCTCCTTTGAATTGTGGATTTAGCATGACCGGTGATTTCGGTAGATCCGTGCCCCAAACGGCGCCGTCGAGATCAGGCGTATAGAACATCAGGTGGGCCAGGTTGTGATCCCCATTGTCGGTAAGGTAGGCCTCCCTCGACGCGACAGTTCTCCGCGACCTCAGCAGTAAAAGAATCTTGGAAGAAAAATCGAATACCAGCCGAAGCCGCAAAGGCCCAGCCGGTCGCCTATGAAACGACGATTATCGTCCGCGATTCTTGCCTATGCCTTCATGTGCAGCGTGCGGCGCGAGCGCTTGCGCGGCGATTCGACGGAGGGCTGCGCCCGTTCGGTCTGACGAACGGACAATTCTCTCTCATGATGTCGTTGAACCGTCCTGAGCCGCCTGCTATGGGATCGGTGGCATCACTACTCGCGATGGATCGAACGACTCTAACCGCCGCCCTGAAACCGCTGGCGCGCCGTGGTCTGATCAGGATCACAAAAGACCGGGACGACCACCGCGCTCGTTTGCTGGAGCTGACTCCCCAGGGAAAGAAGTTGCTCGCGCGAGCCGTCCCAGTGTGGAAAAGTACTCATGCCGCAATTGAGGCTCACCTGGGTGAGGGCGAGCCCGAGCGTCTGCGGAAGAACTTGCGCGCGCTCGCCTAAACGTTGGTTGAAAATTGCCTCGCGCGTTCCTTTACCACTCCCACCCGCATCGGCACCGGACAGAATCTGACAATCGCAGCTTTCTCAAGAGTGTCCTACAAACAGCACATGACCGCATCCACATCGCCGTGTCCCTCGAAGATATAGTGCGTGAACGGTCAAGTTCGTTTCGGAAGCGAATTCTCGGCCGGCCTTTTATAAAAGCTTTGACGGGGCAACGGCCGTATCGTCAAAGCAATCCTGAAGGATAATGACAGTGGAAGGTAATTGTCCGTATGGCACCCAAAATCGCAGGCGTAGTCGAAACCAGTTTGTACGTAGAGGACTTAGCGCGTTCGGCAAGGTTCTACGCTGAGGTTCTGGGCTTCGAGCGCCTTGACGAAGACGAGCGCATTACCGCGATGGCAGTCGGCAGTCATCAGGTTCTCCTGCTGTGCAAGAAAGGGGCTTCCAAGGATTGGAAGGTTCCTCATGACGGCAATGGTCAGCTGCATCTCGCCTTCGCAATTGACCGTGGTCAGTTGGAAGGATGGGAGTCTCGGCTCGCCGAACATGGCATACCGATTGAGCATCGAAAGGCTTGGCCACGCGGTGGAGAGAGCATCTATTTCCGAGATCCGGACGGCCACTCGCTCGAACTCGAAACGCCGGGAGTGTGGAGCGTCTACTGAAAGCGCGGCGACGATCCACTGGCGGAACCGATGATCTGATCAGCTCGACAACTTCAACTCCCGCACCGCTTCTCCCGCGCCGCCCAGATCCCCTAGCCGCATTTCCGAATACTTGCGGGAGAGGATTACTCCGGGCGCCCCTGCTCGGAACGCCGCCAGAACCGCCTGCTTGACGCTCTGCGGCGTGCATTTGCTGTGATTGGTTTCGGTCGGGATATCGATATCAATGCCCGGCAAGATTAGCGTCTTGGTACCGGCAACACCTTCCAGTGCTCGTTTCGTCTCGCGATAAACGTAATCCGGCGAAAGCCCGGCTTGTGGAATCTGATCGTAGCTGCCCTCCTTCAATCCCATCACGGCATAGTTGAAGTCGAGCAGGCCTTGCTTTGTGAGATCGGCATAAAGTGTCGAGCCGGCGTTGTCGACGTATAGCGCCATGCGTTCGCCGCCGCAGTTGTTGTACATCACAACTTTGATGAAATCCGAATAGTGCGAAAGCTCATGCAGGTCTTGTTCAGCGCGGTAAATCGGATTGAAGGAATTGTTATGCCAGATATGCCATCCTACCGGCACGGTGGGCTTCGCGGTCTTCACGGTCTTGTACACAGCTGCATACATGTCTCGGAGGCTGTCGGTCCATAACATCTCCCATGCTGCCAGTTCCGGATACCGGAGCAACAGCCGCCAGAATTGCACATAGTACCCGTCCAGCGGCCGCTTCCCGCTTCTCGACGCCCGAACAAATTTCTCCAGCTCCAGAAAACCCTGCTTCGCGCGTTCCACGTTGATGCCACTTTCCTTTGCTCTTTTCTGACAAAATTCGCAAAAGCATGTGACACTCCCCGGATCTACCGGTGGCATATCGTGCGTGGCTCCGAGACTGTCGCAAAGCGCACCCTGCCGCTCCGATCCCCACATGATTCCGTCAATGTCATACGAGCGCGCGTAGTCCTCGACCAGGCCAGTCAGGAAACCCCGGTACTCCGGATTATTCATGCACAACGTCTCGGCGTTGCGTCCATAAAGATCGCGCTCCTGAAGTTTCTCAATGTTTGGCAAGTCGGTACGAAACACGTCTTCGAGCCAGCAGATGACCTTCATGCCGCGCTTTTTCGCGGCCGGGACTACCTCCGCCAAAATATCCAGATTGCCGTGGTCAGGCGCGCGCGTGTCTTTGAGAACGGTGTTCCTGTAGTACTGAGGATGCGGCATCGCGAAGTTGCCGCCGTGAAAATTGAGATCGTATTCCTGCTTCCCATGATCGGGCAGAGGCTGGCCGGGAATCTGTCGTCCCGCGATACCGCGACCATAGGTAAATACCGCCAGGAACAAAGTATTCACGCCTCCTCGTTCTTGCAGGACATCGAGAACTTTTTCCGTACCTTCATCCACGAACGAAACTGCTCCCACTTGGATACCGATTGTTTTGGAGGAAACTGCAGTGTGTGCTGCGGACGGCATAGCCAAAGCAGCGCCCGCACCTGCGCCAATCTTGATGAACTCCCTACGATTCAGGTCCGATCCCAATGTGTATTCTCCTCGTTAGTCGAACATCCCTATTTTGACTGTCGCAGATTTCGGACGCCATTGTAGCCGCTTCAGGGGTACTCGTTTACTAGGGAGGGATCGACTTTTTCATTTTTGCTGGATACTCGGATGTCAAATTTTTTACAACGCATTGACATTGTCGAATCGGCATGAGGGTAGCCTGCTCCAGCGTCTTCTCACCCCGCACTGGCTGAATCCAATCAGGAGGATGAAAATTCATCATGGTTCGACCGACGCTTATTGCACCTCTTCGCATCGCGCTGCTGCTGATTGCTGCGGCACTTGTTTTACCCAATCTCGCACTGGCTCAGTACACGCTGACCAGCCTGGTCACCACTACGAAAGATCCAAACTTAAAAAATGGATGGGGCCTCGCTTATTTGCCGGGCGGACCTTACTGGGTGTCCGATGAAGGCACAGGACTCTCTACCGTTTATCAAGCCAACGGCACGATCGTCTCGCTGGTTGTGACAGTTCCTCCAGCGACAACTGGAACAGGATCACCCACGGGGATCGTCGCGAATACCACGACCGGATTCGTTGTCACGAAGAACGGCGTATCCGGACCCGCGGCCTTCATCTTCGACACGCTCGATGGCACGATCAGCGGTTGGAACTCCACTGTCAATGGCAACACCGCAGTGATCGCTGTAAACAATAGTGGCACTGCAAACTACACGGGCCTGGCGATTGGAACTTCGGGAACCCAGACGGTCCTGTACGCTGCCAACCAGGCGAAGAATCGGATCGAGATCTACAACAGCAACTTTAAACTGGTAAAGACGTTCACTAACGCAAACTTAACCGGGCTCACCGTGTACGGCGTGGCCTTCATCAAGGGCTTCGTGGTAGTCACCTACAGCGGACCTACAACGGGCGCTGTGGATGTGTTCAGCGCCTCCGGGACGCACTTGAAGACCCTGGTTCCCCCAACCTCAGTTCTGAAAGGTCCGTGGGGTTTGGCTCTGGCGCCCAGCAACTTCGATACGCTCAGCAACACATTGCTGGTCGGCAACGTCGACGACGGTACGATCCATGGCTTCAGTACCTCGACGGGCAAACTGGTAGGCCAGGTGAAGGATAAGAACAACAATGTGATTAGCATTCCCGGGCTGTGGGGCATCGAGTTCGGCGGCGGATCTCCCAACAACGGAAACACCAACCAACTCTTCTTCGCTGCCGGAACCAGTGGATATCTGACGGGAGAGTTTGGAGTGATCAATCCTTAACGCTGCCTCCGCAGCGGTTAGCACACGGCATCTCGGCTTTCGAGGTGCCGTTTTTTGTTTTCTCGGAATGGCATTTGGGGCGAGCCGGAACGGTATCAGGCAGGTTGCTGAGAGGCAACGATCTTCGCTCGCATTAACGCTACCCTGACAAAGATTCGTTCGGTGCGTGGCTGATGAGGCAAGCCGATTTTGCGTCACGCTCGATTGATTTGTGAGATGATCGCGCTCTTGGCGTTCGACTCGAATACCTTGACTGCAACATCTCAGGACTCGAATCAAGCTCCCAGCCGTCTTGGAAGCTTGCAGTTCAATAGGTGAGGTACACAACCATTCGTTTCAAGCTGTTCGCTTTGCTCCTTTCCATTGCAGGTCTGTTTTCTCTTTACACCCCAACCGCATCGGCTACCGCGTCTGCGCCTGAAGAGCATCGGCTGCGCTTGTTTCACACCCATACTGGGGAGCGCATCGATATCGTCTACAAGGTCGGAGACACTTATATCCCGAGCGCATTGTCGCGCCTGAACAATTTCTTGCGCGACCATCGCACGGGCGATGTGCATGTGTACGATCCGCGCGAGTTCGATTTACTTGAGGCGATCGAACAGAAGTTGGGACGTCCCCACACTGAGATCAACATCATCTGTGGCTACCGCACTCCGTGGAGTAATGCGTTCTTGCGGGCTCGTTCTTCGGCCGTTGCTCAGCACAGCTTGCACATGCAGGCGATGGCGATTGACATTAGGATTCCAGGGGTGAAGACGTCGGTCCTGCGTGATGCGGCACTTTCGTTGCACCGCGGCGGCGTTGGATATTACCCGGGAGAAGACTTTGTCCACGTGGACGTTGGGCGCGTGCGTCGCTGGTGAAAAACTGCACCAGCTACTCTCAGCCTGAACAGGCCTTCCGCTGAGCTAAAGCTCGGCGGAGGGCCTCATCACGTCCGTAGATATCGTCGAAGAAATGCGCTTCGCCGTTTTCATCGGCGGTCGCCGTCATATACACGATGAAAACGGGAAAGGGATGGACCAGGTTAACCGGTATCGTCCTGCTTCCTTCCATCGCTGCGTGAATCTGGTCGCTGTCCCATCCGGAATTAAAGCGTAGAACCCATTCCGCAAGCTCCTCCGGCTTTTGTACACGTATGCACCCGTGCGTTAAGTCGCGCCGCTCCTTCGAGAACAACTTCACCATGGGCGTATCGTGCATGTAGACGTCATATTCGTTTGGAAAGCTGAACTTCACAAGTCCGAGCGCATTGTGTGGGCCTGGCCTTTGCCGGATTCCCAGCCGGCCTGAGCGCAGCCCGCTCACAACGTCCCCACCGGCTACCCTGCCATGGGCATCCACCACTTCGTACGCATGGCTGGCGATGTAGCCCGGATTTCCTGCAATTCGCGGTAATAGTTCGGCGCGTTCAATGCTTGCAGGCACGTTCCAGTAAGGCCGGAAAATAACTGACTGCATCCGGCCACCAAAGCTCGGTGTATCGTTTTTCCCGTTCGCCTTTCCGTCCAAGACCCTCATCGTCATGACGGGGTTGTATTCTTCGTCGTAGGCGCGGAGTTGGAACTCCGGAATATTGACGACAATCACTGGTTGCGCACTTCCAAATGGAATCCAGCGCCAGCGTTCGAGCGCGAGTTCAAGACGATCTATTTTGTTCGTCAATGGTTTGTTCGCGTCCCCATCCTCTGCTTGTTCTTCGTAAGCTTGGAGCGCCTTCTCCGTCTGCAGGTATTCCGGGAATGTTGGCTCGAGTTGTTGGAAGGCTGCCGCTACATCCGATGCATCCACCACATTGCGTTTCAGGAATTCCGCCAGGTTAATTTTTTTTGCATCAACGTCGTAGTTAACTCCAACCTGACGGGGATCGACTCGGCCCAGATGAAGATCTGAGGCATAGCGCATCGCCGAAACGGTAAGAGCGAGGTCGAAGCCAATCAGGCCATACTCTGAGTTCTTCCCGAGCGTTTGGACACGTGCTGCCCACTTGGGGCCGTCGTAATCCTCGGGATTTAATCCCTTCTTGTCAGCGGTCTCGAGCAGTGCGATGAGTCCTCGGGCTTGACTTGTAAGTTCTGCATCACGAAGCCAAACAAGGCCGCGCCCCACTGATTCGTAGAAGTTTCTTACGGGCGCTTGATAGGCAGAGAAATTAGGGCACTGCAGCTCCGAAAGCCTGCCAGAGTCGATTATTTTCATCAGTGCCGACTGATCTTCTGAGGATGTTGCGCCGGTTAATGCCGCGAAGAATTCGTGGCTCGTTGGCCGTCCTGCGCCCGCTCCAATCGTAAGGATGAGCAGAAGAAGAGAGAAGAAACGAGTTCGGATCGCCAAAACAACACCTCCTGCGGACGACCCATAAATGGGCGGCACACAAAAAGCGTGTGTGAGCGCGGAATATTGAAGTGCTTAAGAAATCTCTAGCGTTGGTGTATCAGTCCCCGAGCAACGCGCGACACTCCCAAAACCATAAGATCGACACCCTTAAAACCTTTATGGGGTTAATGCGAGGCGGGCATCGTGCCAACGAGCCGTTCGCAGCGGCTTCAGGCAGAGTCTTAGCGGATGGGTTTACCGCGGAGGGAGCGTCTTTGTCTCAGTAGTTGAAGCTACTCACTGTGCAACGCCTGCACCGGGTCGACACTAGTCGCCTTGCGCGCTGGAAGATAGCAAGCAGTCAGGCCAGCGATGAAGAGCAGAATCGTCGCGCAAAAGTACGTAACCGGATCCGTCGCCCTCACCCCGAAAAGCAGACTGGCCAATAGACGAGTAGAAAGTAGTGCTGCGATCGCGCCGATCGCCACTCCGACGAGCGCCAGCTTCGTCCCTTGGGTCACAACCAACCGCAGCACATCCTTCCGCCGGGCTCCTAGAGCCATGCGGATTCCGAATTCGCGTGTGCGCGTCCGCACCGCGAATGCGACGATGCTGTAAAGTCCCATGGCACTCAGGCAGAGCGCCAGTACCCCGCAGAACAGCATTACGTTTTGCGCCAACACAACCGGCATGTATTGCAGGCCGACCTGTTCGGATAGCGACATGTCTTCGCCCACTGGGACCACCGGATCGATTGATTGCACGGCGCGACGAATTTCACGCAGTGCGGGCGCCAGATCACCGGCAACGCGAACCGCAAATCGGATGTCACCCTCGAGCGTGGCGTTCGATTGCCAATAGGAAAGGTACAGGTGCGGTTCCGTAGAGTGTGTGGAGTTTCGGGGTTGGACATTTGCAGCCACACCAACCACTTGAAATGGCTGTGCGTTAATGAACAACGTCTGGCCCACAGCAGACTGGTCAGGCCACAAACGCTGAGCGAGCGTCTGATTCACCACGGCAACGAGCCGCGATCCCGGGCGATCCTGTTCTGAGATCTCACGGCCTTGAAGTAACGGCACTCGTAAAGTGCGAAAGAAGTGTTGGCTGACGTCTTGTTTGTGAACCTCCAGACCTATCCGTCGATCCTGCGGTTGAGCAGAAAGACTCACGTAAGCGTTGCGCCCGCTCTCCCAGTCCCACACCAGCCCTTCGCCGCCCTCCATGAATGCTACGGACTCAATGCCGGCCATTCCTCGCAACTGTTGGTCGACACGTCGCAGTAAGGATTCTGTTTGCGTTTGCGTGTATTTCAGGAGTTCTGGACGCAGCCGCAGTACGACCGTGTGCTCCGGATCGAAATTCGTTCCACGCCGAACCTGCAAAGCGCTGCGGACGAGCAGCCCAGAACAAATCACGAGAACCATCGAGAGAGCCAACTGCCCGATCACGAGCGCCTGACGCAGCCAGCCTTTCGTCTGCGGCGAAGCCGATCCGCCGTCTTTTAGTTCCGTGACCAGATCCTGCCGCGACGCTCGAATCGCGGGAAGCAAGCCGAAGAGCGCCCCGGTCACCAATGTCAAAGCAATCGAGTAGAGGAGCACACGCCAGTCAAAGCTAACGTCATAAAGATGGTGAAAACCCTCGCTGTCGGCGGAATAAAAGCCCGAGAGCAACTGCTTCGCCACAACCGAGACCACAAGCCCGCCCGCGCCCCCCAGGCATGACAGGAAGAGGCTTTCCGTCAAGAGTTGCCGTATAACGCGTGCACGACCAGCGCCAATAGCAAGCCGGATGGAGATTTCTCTTCTTCTCGTTACACCACGCGCCAGAAGCAACCCTGCGAGGTTCGCACAAGCAATCAGCAGCAATGACGCCGTCACCGACATCAGCATCTGCATCTGGCCGACGTGATTTGCCTGGTCATACGGCGATTCGCCGCTCGCCGCCGCCAGCACAGCTTGTCTCCGGCTGGGCCGATCTGGCCAGTCGCTGGCCGACCACACCATCTCACTACTGATCTCCGCCTGTGCTTGCATCGGAGTCTGGTCCGCCGCGAGCCTCCCCAGCATCGTGTCGAAGAGCGAACAGTTATAAGAGCCGTCATCGCACCCAGAGCCGATAGAGCCATACATCATCGCGGGAATCCATACTTCCACGGGCCTGCCGGTAAAATCCCCGTAAAATTCCGGCGGCGCAACGCCGATCACTTTCAACGCCACGCCGTTGATCTGAATTTCGCGTCCCAGCACCGCGTACTGGTTGAAGTGCGCCTTCCACAGCCGGTCGCTGATGACTGCTACCGCATCTCGATTTCGTACGGTGTCTTCTTCCGGCAAGAAGCTTCGTCCGAGCGCGGGCTGTACTCCAAGCAGACTGAAGTAGTTCCCCGAAACAAACTCGCCGCGAATTTCCTGGGAGTCACCACCACTGACCAGATGCAACTGTGCGACCTGCGTTTCTACGGCCAGACTAGAGAACGACCCGTGGTGATCTCGAAGCTGTTCGAATTCCGGATAGGAAAAGCCAGCACCGTAGTGTCCGGAAGGCCCCTTGGCGTAAATGTGCACAAGTTGCTCCGGGTGTGAAACGGGCAGGGATTTCAGGTACAACGCGTCGACAAAACTGAAAATCGCTGCATTCGATCCGATCCCCAGCGCCACCGTCAGAATGGCAATCGCAGCAAATCCAGGCGACTTCCTTATCTGTCGTACGGAGTAGCGTAGGTCCTGAAGCAGCAGTTCCATGATGGCTCCCACACGCCAGAGTTCTTTCGAGAGAGCACGTCACATACCAGCAGTCAGCGCAAGGTAATAGCCTATTTGCCAATCAAGGAACGGTCGTCGTATTCCTCGAAATACGACCCCGTGCCCAAAATCGCAAATGTCTGTCCGCAACTGAACACTGTCCCCGAAGGCCTGGGGATCCGGAACATTTTGACAACCCCAACCGTACCCTGAGCTAAACTCCCCAGGCGGCAGCCCAGGAGCCTCATGAAGAACCGCGGCAGATTCGCAGGCTTACTCTACGCAGTCGCATCCATCTTTGGCGTCTTTGGTCTTCTCTATGTTCCCAGCAAACTGATTGTGCACGGGAATGCCGCAGCCACCGTCCGCAACATCGCGGCCGCCGAGACGCTGTTCCGTTCCGGCATCGCCGCCAACCTCATCGGTCAGGTACTCTTCGTCTTTGTCGCTCTCGTGCTATACGACTTACTCAAACCAATTAGCCAGCGGCACGCAGTCGCTATGTTGACTCTGATTCTAGTCGCAGCTCCGATCGCGCTTCTGAATGAGCTCAATGCCATAGCTGCCCTGACCCTTGTGCGCGGAACCGAGTTCCTGTCGATGATCGATCAGTCTCAGCGCGAAGCCCTTGCGATGCTGTTCCTCAGGCTGCACGGCCACGGATTTGATATTGCTGGAATTTTTTGGGGACTCTGGTTATTTCCGCTTGGGCTGCTCGTCTACCGTTCGGGATTCCTTCCGCGCATCCTGGGAGTCGGGTTGATATTGAATTGCTTCGCCTATCCGATTAACAGTTTCACCGCACTGGTGCTGCCTCAGTATGAGGCCATGGTCTCGCGATGGACGAGCCCGCTGCAGTTCTGCGAATTGGCGTTCATGCTTTGGCTGCTGATCATGGGAAGCCGTCAGCAATTAGCTGGGGGCATAACACAGACTTCAGCGGCAATGAGCTAGAGGCAATGGCATGAGGCGACGTGTGCGACAAGGGTCTTTCATCTGCTGAAATCCGCAGTCCAGCAGCCATCATTCAGCTCGGTCGCCTTTATCATCTATCCATGCTGCTTCGCCCTGCCGAGCCTGCTGATGCGTTGGCAGTCGCACGCGTCCATGTGCGCTCCTGGCAGACCGCTTACCGCAACCTTCTCCCCAACGACTATCTTGATCAACTGCGCCCGGAAGATCGAGCGCAGAAATACACCTTCGCTAGCCCCAACCCTCTCGATCCCTACACTATTGTGGCGGCCGAGGATGGCGTGATTCACGGCTTCGCCACCACGGCTCCAGCTCGCGACCCTGACGTCCCGAGCTTCGGCGAACTCTACGCTCTTTATGTAGAACCCGATCGCTGGGGACGCGGCATCGGTGTTGCGCTGATATCGGCAGCTCGCGTTCACCTCGTTGATCTGGGATTCAAGTCGGCTGTGCTGTGGGTACTTGCCGGCAATGTTCGCGCGGAGCGCTTTTACCGCCTCGACCACTGGACCGCCGATGGACACCGCCGTTCCGACGAAGTTTGGGGTGTCGCGGTGAATGAATTACGTTATCAACGAACTCTGTGAATTCGGGGCCACGCTAAGCGCAGGGCATTCCTCTGTGTTTCCTGTGTTCCCTGGGTGGTCGGTCTGTATCCGTTCTCCGGCAGGGATGGTGGTATCGCAGCAGGCACATCAGAGGTCCGGCGACGGCTTGCCGGAGTCTCCGTTCGGCCCGGATACCGACGAAGCTGAGTTTTCCTTGCGGATGCGGTCGAGTTCGTCCAGCCGGTCACACAGTAGGCCGATCAGCTGCGACACCTTTTCTGGGTCGGTCTCTTTGGAAGCTTGCTCTGCCAATTGCTGCCATTCGGTATCCGTGGGTTTGAGCGGATGATCGTTCATTATTCGCCTTATTAGTCAGATTCCCAATACTCAGGGCGTGGTCTTCTTTTGCGGACCTCGCGGCATCGGCTAATGCGCTATTAACAACTCGATCGAACAGCAAAATCTCGCAGGCCGTCTCCCGAACCTTGTCGATGTGCTCGTGAATCGCGTACCGCAAATCATCCGCAACCGGGCTGATTTCGGCGGGCTCTTCGGTCTCAAGCAGTCTTGTGCACAAGCTGGTAATACGATCCGACATAAAGAGCTCTCACGAAGACAGGACGGACTGTAGCAAACCCTACGAATCAACCGAATCGGGATGATTCCGTACTAATCCAGGTGTCAAAAATGTAGGCCGCCTAATATTTTTCCGGATCGCTCTCAGAGGTGCCTGGGTTCCGCGGTCCAGCAGGGAGAGCACGTACACCTTTTCTCAGTTCCTCGAGCCGTTCATGGATAGCTCGGTTCAACTGCTCTCTTAACTCACGTAATTCGTCGGGGTCTTCGGCAGCAAGGAGCTTGTGCACCAGAGTAGTGATCGGATCGGTCACGATGGGCGACGGTTAACACTCTAGTGCACCCTACGAATTACCCGCTCTACAGTGAAATAGGTATGCCGCACTCAGAAGTACATTTGCGTTCCTGGAGCAGGCACGGAGCTCGTTTGGCCGCATCCAGTATCGGATTTAACCTTATACTGGCCTTTTGGACCTCAACTGAACTCTAGTTGTACTTCCGGCTCTTCTGCTGGCGTTCGCATTCGTTGTAGCACGTGGCATGGCAATACTTGCCATTTTTCAGGTCAATGGCGACATGCTTTCCAGGAATGATAGGCTGCTTGCAGACGACACAAATCCCCTCTTCCGGTTGAGTCGCTTCCCGCACAGAAGGACTCCTTTCTCTCTCACGTTGCCCAATACCTTACGGGACCCGGAGGCTTACTGTCCATTGTTTCGATTGGTGCGGTGGCCGCGCTGCCACATCTGTTGTGATGGGAGTCTCAATGCTTCCCACTTTCTTGGACACCCGCAAAATCATGAACTGGCGTAAGTTGGCGCTTCACAGAATCCGTTTGTCGTCTTATATTTTTCCGAGTCGGAGTACTAATGCTCGACGATACGACACACGTTCCTCGAAAGTTTTGTCGGTCTGTCCAATCAGACATCCATCAACTTGAACTCCTGCACCGATCGATAGAAGATCAGATGGCTACCGCGCGGGAATTGATCAAGGTAGCCTGCGTCATCCTGGAACACGCGCAGTTAACCAGGCAACTTCTCGATGCCATGCGCGCCCCCTCCAGTGAAGTGGTCGGCTAGACCAAACAGCAGACAGTCTCAGTTCTCTGATTGGATATACTGTATCTCCGCGTTAGAGCACCTGCGATTTGACTCCTCCCTCAGCTTCGATAGAATTCGATGAGTCTCTTCATCCTGGGGTAAAGCCCAATCATCAATTGAACGAAAACTAAGGAGCCTAGTCATGAGTAAAGTTCGAGCCCTCGTCGGAACACGCAAGGGGGCGTTCATTCTGACTGCTGACGGAAAACGCGACAAATGGGAAGTCAGCGGGCCGCACTTCGCCGGATGGGAACTCTACCACCTCAAGGGATCACCCGCAGATCCCAATCGCATCTACGCATCCCAGACCAGCGGTTGGTTCGGGCAAGTCATCCAGCGCTCCGACGATGGCGGCAAGACGTGGTTCCAGCCGGGAACGCCAAAGGGCGAAACCGAAGCGCCCGGCGGCATGCCAAAAGGGGAGAGCAACAAGTTCGTTTATGACGTCTCGCCCGAGACTGGCAAGCCGCTCACCACACATCAGTTCTACGATGGCACGCAGCATCCATGGGAGTTCAAGCGCGTGTGGCATCTGGAGCCGTCGCTCACCGATCCCGACACGGTCTATGCAGGAGTCGAAGATGCGGCTTTGTTCAAGTCGACTGATGGCGGCAAGAACTGGAAAGAACTCTCCGGCCTGCGCGGACACGGCACCGGACCGAAGTGGCAACCAGGCGCGGGAGGGATGTGCCTGCACACGATCATCATCGACCCGAAAGACCCTAAGCGGATCTACATTGCGATCTCTGCGGCAGGCGCATTCCGCACAGACGATGGCGGCAACACGTGGAAGCCCATCAACAAGGGCCTCTATTCCAAGTACATTCCCGATCCCACCGCTGAAATCGGACACTGTGTGCATCACGTCGCCATGAATCCGCAGCGTCCGGGAGTGTTGTTTATGCAGAAGCACTGGGATGTAATGCGCTCCGATGATGCCGGCGACCAGTGGACCAAGATCAGCGGTAATCTGCCAACCGACTTCGGGTTCGCTATCGATGTGAATTCGAACGAACCGGATACCGTTTATGTCATTCCGATCAAGAGCGACGGTGAGCACTACGTTCACGAAGGCAAGCTGCGTGTCTTCCGTAGCAAAACCGGCGGGAACGAGTGGGAACCGTTGACGAAGGGTCTTCCGCAAGAGAACTGCTACGTTAACGTCCTGCGCGACGCGATGGCCGTCGATACACTCGACAAGTGCGGCATCTACTTCGGCACGACGGGCGGACAGGTCTATTGCTCACCCGACGCCGGCGATTCCTGGACGCCGATCGTGCGCGATCTGCCAGCAGTGCTGTCGGTAGAGGTTCAGACGCTACAGTGAGGATATCCGAGTGCTGCTTTGAGTGCACCGTTCGTTGCGAAGGCGGAATTGTTTCAAAGTTCGTCTCAGCGCCCTCTGCGACATTTCTCGGTGAACTCTGCGGTGAAAAGCTCTTATCGCCGAGCTCGCAGAGAAAATGCCGCAGAGGGACGCCGAGGTATAGGGAATCTTAGTCTCGAGTGTCAGGTCACGACTGCTTCTTCAGGAGAAAGAATGGATACGAGACGAGCTTTAGTCACAACAACGATCTTTATCTTGATCTTGTTATGCGCGAGCATGGCAATGGCGCAGGACAAGCAGTCTGCCACTTCGAAGGCTGGCGTACCTCCAGTTGAAGCTCATGTCCGCAAGCTTTGGGAGGCGTTTAAGAACAAAGACAAAGTAACGCTCTCTTCGTTGATCGACGATCACTTCCGAATGTTCGAAGAAGGCCTTAGTACATTCGGCGATAAGAAAGCAGAGGTCAACGCTCCTGACGAGTACGAACTTCTCACTTACACCCTCAGTGATTTCACGGTGAAGCCGCTTGGACCGAACACGGCGCTGGTTACTTACCGGGCGCAGTATGAGGGTAAGTCCGGCGGCGAGATCGCCAAAGGAAACAGCATCTTCGGCGAGGTCTGGACTCGTTCAGGCAACGATTGGAAGGCTCTCTACCTGCAGGAAACATACATAAAGTGAGGGTGTTTTTGTAATGCCAGTCACCATCCGGGTCGAACTTCCGCAGCATCTTCGTACGCTGGCGCACGTCGGACACGAAGTAGAAATTCAGGTAGAGGGTCCAGTAACGCAGCGATCGGTGCTCGACGCCGTTGAGGCTGCGTATCCGATGCTGAAGGGCGCGATTCGCGATCACACGACCAAGCAGCGCCGCGCCTTCCTGCGATTCTTTGCATGCCAGGAAGATCTGACGCACGAATCCCCCGACGCACCTTTGCCTGAAGCGGTTGTATCGGGAAAAGAGCCGTTCCTGATCATCGGGGCCATTGCAGGTGGCTAGTCCGTGCGACCTTCGGACTAGGCAACGAATCTGATAGATGGAACGCCGCAATGCTTCGGAGATACACGTGAAACTGAATCATCTCAATCTTACCGTTTCGAATGTTCCGGATGCTCATCGCTTCCTGGAGAAATACTTCGGACTCAGAGGTTACAACGGCACGGAACCGCGGGAAGGTATGAGCTTCATGTCGGACGATAACGGCATGTTGCTTGCCTTATTCCGCACAAACGGAACCGAGGCGAAGTATCCTGCGGGATTTCACATCGGCTTCATTCAAGATACCGAGGAACAGGTGAATCAGATCAACGAGCGTTTGCGGGACGACGGATATCAGGTCCCCAAACCGGCGCGTCTTCATGGTTCGTGGACTTTCTACTTTCAAGCGCCGGGAGGATTTCTGGTGGAGGTTCTCCACTGATCTTTGGCCTGTAGCCCATTGTCCTGAAGCCCGATCAATCTGGCGCGCGGTAAACGGCGTTCGAGACACCGCTGTTCCGCCGAATGCGGGCCCTCAACTCAATCGAGCTTTTTCTTCAGGGGAGCCTTGCGCAACCGGTGCGCCTGCTCAAACTCGTCCGCCAGTTGCCGCGTAGAAAGATTCTCGCGGATGTGGGTCAGCCGTTGCTCCACTTTCCACAACGCGTCTTCTAGATTCTTCTTATTGCTGATTGCCACGTCGCGCCACATCGAGTAGGGACTCGCCGAGATGCGGGTCATCTCTTGCAGCGCGCGCCCCCCAGCCGGAAGCAGAGGAGCCTCCGCTCCAAACTCTTCGACCAGAGCCGCGGCGAGTGCAGTCGAAATCAACTGCGGGACGTGGCTAATCCATGCGCACAAGCGGTCATGGTCTTCGGCTGGAAGCACCGCAATTCGCGCACCGATCTGGTCGATCCACCCTGCGAACTCTGCCAACAATCCATCATTGAGATTCTGGTCGGGCAGGGGAGAGAAAAACCACATCGCATTCTGGAACAAGTCGGGATCTGCATAGTCGACGCCGCTCAACTCCTTACCGGCCATCGGATGGCCGGCCAGGAAGCGCTTTCCAGCCTTCTTCCCAAAGACCTTTGTGGCCTGTTCGATCACAGCCGTCTTTGTGCTACCGACGTCCGTCAGCAGGGTCTTCGCAGGAAGGGCTGGGCCGACGCGCTCGATCAAATCAACGATTGCCAGCACAGGCGTCGCCAACACGACCAGGTCGCTTCCGCGTACGGCGTCGCCGGGATTGACCGCTCCCTCATCGATCGCGCCGCGCATGCGCGCCCGTTCAAGCGTCCCTTCGCGATCGCATCCTACAATGCGTCCCGCAAACTTCTTCTTACGTAGCGCGAGCGCCAGCGATCCGCCAATCAGGCCGGTGCCGATAATCGTGATCTGGCGAATCGACATAAGGAAATTGAGTGATTGGGTGATTGAGTGATCGGGCGATTGAAAAAGCAAACCGAAAGAAAATTTCAATCACACAATGGCCCGATCGCTAATTGGCCCAATCCTAGATTTTTCTTCCGACTGCCGGGGCGATAATTCTCAGTTCGTCCATCAATTTCGCGAACTGCTCGGGAGCCAGTGACTGCGCTCCGTCGGACCATGCCTTGTCCGGCGTGCAGTGCACTTCAATCAGCAATGCATCTGCGCCAGCCGCGACCGAGGCTCGAGCCATCGGTGGGACTTTGTCGCGCCGTCCCGTACCATGTGAAGGGTCTGCCGTCATTGGCAGGTGCGAGAGCTTGTGAATGATCGGGATGGCTGAGATGTCCATTGTATTGCGAGTGTAGGTCTCGAACGTGCGGATGCCTCGCTCGCATAGGACGACATCGTAGTTTCCGCCAGCCATGATGTATTCCGCGGAAAGCAATAACTCCTCAAGAGTGGCGGCGATGCCTCGTTTCAACAATACCGGTTTGCGCACCTTGCCTAGTTCCCGCAGCAGATTGAAGTTCTGCATGTTCCGCGCGCCGACTTGCAGAATGTCAACATAAGGCAGCATGAGGGGAATCTGCGAGATTTCCATGACCTCGCTGATCACCAGCAAGCCGAATTTTTCGCCCGCCTCGCGAAGCAGTTTCAGCGCTTCCTCGCCGTGTCCCTGAAATGAGTAAGGAGAACTCCTCGGCTTGAATGCTCCGCCCCGCAAGACCTTCGCTCCGGCTTTTGCCACAGCCTCAGCTGTCGAAAACAGTTGCTCGCGAGTTTCGACGGAACATGGGCCAGCCATTACAACCACCTCGTGGCCGCCGACACCAATCCCATTTTTCAGCTGAACGATGGTTCCCTCAGGACGAAAACTTCGCCCGGCGAGCTTATAGGGCGAACTGATGCGGTGCACTTCCTGCACCCCCGGCAGCAGTTCGACGTTGCGAATATCGAAGTCAATCCCAGACCCGACCGCGCCGAGCACGGTCATGCGTGCGCCAGTCGACCGATGGACCTCGAATCCAAGCTTTACCAGGTGCTCAATGACCTGTTGTATCAGCGCCTCATCGACGCCTTCCTGCATAGCGACAATCATGAGAAAAAGCCTTCAGCTTTCAGCCTTCAGCTATCAACTCGGCCAGCCCACTGAGAGCTGACGGCTGAAAGCTAATAGCTATTAGTCATTTACTTCCGAATCCAATTCAGTCTCGGCATCGCCCGGCTCTGGAGCCGACACGATTTCTTCCTTCTGAATGTTTCGCATCACATCGATAATTCGTTCGTAAATGCGGACCAGATCTCTTCCAGGCAGGGGGCCCTGGTTGGTGCTTTGTACATTTTCAAAAACAATCCGCTCCCGGTCCGGCTCATAGATTGGTATCGAAGTGTCGCGTTTCAACTTCCCAATAGCGATCGCAGCTTTCGCTCGCTCACTCAGCAGCGACACTAACTGGCGATCTACCTCGTCAATTTTCTTTCGCCAATCTTCGATATCCATAAAAAAGCTGTCGGCTTTCAGTTCTTTGCGAGAAACACCGCAACCTGGTACTTTGCGAATCTCAAAACGTGACAAAAATGCTAACGACTCATCTGCACTCCTGACGACTGAAGGCTGACAGCTGAGAGCTTCTTCACAAACTCCCCCACGGCCGCCGCTTCACGGCCGCGATTCCGCTCAATCGTCTCGACGATCGCGCTGCCGACCACGACAGCATCGGCGAACTCACCGACTTCGGTGAATTGCTCGGCCGTAGAAATCCCGAATCCAAGTGCGATCGGCAGCCTCGTCACTCTCCGCAAGCGCTTGACCAGCTTTCGAGCGTCTACGGCGAGTTGCTGCCGTTGTCCGGTTACTCCGGTTCGCGAGACCGCATAGACAAAGCCGCGCGAGGCTTCTGCGATTCTCTTTAACCGTTCATCAGGACTCGTCGGTGCAGCCAGGAAGACTGGGCTCAGATCATGTTCCTGCATAGCCCGCAGATAATCCCCTGCTTCCTCCACCGGCAGATCAGTAACCAGTACTCCATCGATTCCTGCGGCTCGCGCCACCTTGCAGAACCTCTCCATCCCCATGCGCAAGATCGGATTCAGATACGTAAAGATAATCAGCCCAGTCGACTGCGCCTGTTGACGGATCTCGGCTGCCAGAGTCAGTACCTGCGCCAGCGAAGTTCCATGCTTCAGAGCTCGCTCGCTAGCCCTCTGGATCACGGGTCCGTCGGCCACCGGATCGCTGAATGGCACCCCCAATTCGATCACGTCGGCGCCGGCTTCAATCGCGGACAATACGATCTCGCGAGTCGTCACAAGATCAGGATCTCCGCATGTGACATAGGCTACAAACGCCGGCTTTTTATGAAGAGTAAGAGGCATAACGATTGAGCCATTGAGTGATTGAGTCATCGGGCGATTAAGAATCGCAAAATCATCCGATCGCAAAATCGCTCAATCTAACTTCAGATTTTCTCGCAAAATTCCGATATCTTTGTCGCCGCGGCCCGAGATATTCACGATCACCACATCCGATTTTTTCATCTTTGGGGCGCGCTTGATGACTTCCGCGACCGCATGAGCAGATTCCAGCGCCGGAATGATTCCTTCGGTGCGCGCCAGCACCGTCGTTGCCTCCAGCGCCTCGGCATCCGAAGCTGGGACATACTCCGCTCGTCCCGCATCACGCAACGACGCGTGCTCCGGGCCGATCGACGGATAATCGAGTCCTGCGGACACGGAATGCGTCAGCGCGATTTGCCCGCCAGCATCTTGCAGCACGTAGGAATAAGTTCCCTGCAGCACGCCCGGTGAGCCTCCGCGGAAGCGCGCCGCGTGATCGCCTAACGCTTCGCCGCGACCACCGGCCTCTACGCCGATCAACTGAACCTTTTTATCTTTGATGAACTCGTAGAACGCGCCAATGGCGTTCGAATCGCCGCCGACGCAGGCGATGACGGCGGTTGGCAGCTTGCCTTCGGCTTTCAAAATCTGTGCGCGCGCCTCGCGCCCGATTACACGATGGAAGTCCCGCACCATCGTGGGATACGGATGCGCCCCCAACACGCTGCCTAATAGATAGTGCGTGGTGCGCACGTTGGTGACCCAGTCTCGCATCGCTTCGTTGATTGCGTCTTTTAACGTGCGCGATCCGGAATCCACCCCGCGCACCTCGGCGCCGAGCAACCGCATGCGGAAGACGTTCAGTTCCTGCCGCCGCATGTCTTCGGTGCCCATGTATACCACGCAGTCAAATCCCATCAATGCGCAGACCGTTGCCGTCGCAACGCCATGCTGCCCCGCGCCAGTTTCTGCGATCACGCGATGCTTGCCCATGCGCTCGACCAGCAAGGCTTGTCCGAGACAGTTGTTGATCTTGTGTGCACCTGTGTGCAACAGGTCTTCGCGCTTGAGGTAAATCTTCGCGCCACCCAGTTTCTGGGTAAGCCGCCGCGCAAAGAACAGCGGCGTTGGACGTCCTGCAAACGTCTTCAGCAAACCATCAAGCCGCGCACGAAACTGAGGATCTTTCTTAGCCTTCTCGTATTCACGCTCAAGCTCGTCGAGCGCGGCCATCAAGGTCTCAGGAACGTAGCGTCCGCCATAGACGCCGAAACGCCCAGGCTCATGTGGCGCGGGCGCCCCCACCCGTGAGGAACCATTGCGAGAAGATGAAGCCCGAGGCCGTCCCATTCGCGCGGCTTTTGCGCGAGAAGTAGGGATTTTGAGTTTTGTAGCTCGCGAAGCCGTAGCCATTCCTAACTCACTTTCCGATCGTACTCACGAACTGCATTGACAAAGGCGCGAACCTTGTCCGGGTCCTTCTTGCCTGGGCTCGCCTCGACGCCGGAGACGACGTCAACACCCCACGGGTGAAGGACACTAAGCGCGTCATCTACGTTTTCCACGGTCAGTCCTCCAGCGATGATGAACCGGAATTCTTTCAGACTCGCGAGAATCCCGGCAGTCTTTTCCCAATCGAATGTTCTTCCGGTTCCTCCTGGCTGCTTTCCAGCACCTGAATCCAGGAGAATTGCACTGACCTTGTCCTTAGCTTCCGAACGCCATCTAAACCCACCCAGTCTTCCGTTCACAACCCGCTGAGCAGGCCAAGCGATAAAGAGTTTGTCAGTCACTGACTGCAGTTCCGAGAGCGACCGTAGGCTCGTGGCGTTATATGCCTGAATGGCCGTCAGGCAAGCCTGACGAACAATCCGCTTCTTCGTTTCAACTCCTCCAACTCGATCGCCGACAAATACACCGACCCTTTCCGTCTCAGGCGGCAACTTCTTGACGATGTCCGCCGCCATGGCCGGATTGATGTTCCTGGGGCTCTCCGGATGAAACACAAACCCTACCGCATCGGCGCCCGCTTCCACCGCAGTCAGCGCGTCCTCCAGGTTCGTCATCCCGCAAATCTTGACCCAGGTCATTGAGAGTCTCAAGATCTCTGTCTTTCGCTATTGCCACCTTCGACCGCCGCGAAGGATGGGGCAACCGATTTCAGGTGCGCATCAGCGCCTGCTGGGCACCTGCATCAACTCTCTGAGCGCCGCACCCGGAGATTCCGCCCGCATCAGTGACTCGCCGATTAAGAAAGCCTGATATCCAGCAGCCTGCAATTGCGCCACATCTTCGCCGGAATGAATTCCGCTCTCGGCCACGCGCACAACCCCGGCAGGAATTTCAGATCCCAGATCAAACGCCGTCTGAAAATCGACTTTGAAAGTCTTCAGATCGCGCGTGTTCACTCCAACCAAATCGAACCCCGCATCCAGCGCACGCTTTAGTTCTTCGCGGTCATGCACCTCGCACAACACATCCAACGACTGCAACCGCGCCGCTCGACCCAACCGAACAAGTTCGTCAGACGTTAACGCCGCCACAATCAATAACACTGCGTCGGCTGAATTTGCACGAGCCTCGAGCATCTGAAACTCGTCGACCATGAAGTCTTTGCGCAGGCACGGAATCGAAACCGCTGCCGAGGCATTCCGCAAGTTTGCCAAGGAGCCTTGAAAGAACTCTTCGTCGGTAAGAACCGATAGCGCTGCCGCCCCGGCCGACTCAAGTTCCCGCGCCAACTCGACGGGATGAAAATCTGCTCGAATCAACCCCTTCGATGGAGAACCCCTCTTCAACTCCGCGATTACTGCAATTCCATCACGGCTCTTAGCGGCGAGTGCCCGGCGAAACCCGCGCGGCACGTGCTTCTCCGCCCGGCGCTCAAGTTCGCGCAAGTCAGCCGAGCGCTTGGAATCGGCCACCCGAGCCCGCGTCGCCGCCACAATCCTGTCAAGAACGGCAGCCATAAAGAATCCTATGATTATAAGGGACTGTGGCCGCGAAACCCGCTCGGAGACGCAACTTTGACTTTGTCAGTCTGGTAAAGGTCGTTGCCGCACAAGGTGTTATCGGCTGCCGACAATTCCGCGCACAGACTCGATCAGTTTCGCCGAGTCATACCCGACGCCGTCCTTGAAAACCGTCTCGACGTTCTCGATGTCTTCGATCTTCTTTGAAGGATCGCCTTTGATCACAACGAGGTCTGCCTGCTTGCCGGGAGCGATGGTGCCGACGCGGTCGAGATCTCCGAGAAACTGGGCGCCGTTGTAGGTTGCAATGTGGATGGCTTCGAGTGGAGTGAATCCGGCTTCGACCAGCAGTTCGACCTCGCGCTGGTCGCCGAACCCGGCGATCACACCTCCCATGCCGGTTGGGTCGAGCCCGGCGAGGAGGAGGCCGCCGGCCTTGGAGAAAGCGTACTCGAATTCCAACTCTTTCTTGAAAGCAGCGGGAAGCGGCGAGACCTCGCTACCAAAATTCCGCTTTAGGAAATCCGAATCGCTGTAGAGCACACGATAACGCAGCCACTCGGTGCGCGCATCAGGAGAAAGCGCGTCGAGCACACGTTTTTGCGCTGTGGGCCGACCGCTGAACGAGCCCATCTCGAACACCGGCAAGGTAGAAGTTACCGCCACATGATGCTGCACCAGATATTGGATCGTTTCGTGTAATGGGCCGGAATTAGTATCGAGCTTGGCCATCCCAGCCGGATCTTCGGGATTGTCAGGGCACTGGTCCGGCTTCTTGCCGGCGAGGAATTCGGTATCCACAAAAAGCCCGTGTTCGAGATCGTCAATGCCAAGATCGGCAGCTTCGCGGAAACTTACGGCGCAGAGATGGCCGGTCACTTTCGCTCCGCGCTTATGAGCAGCGTCGATCGCAGCCTTAAGATCGGCACGATTGATGTGCATGTAGGCTTTGAAATTGTCCACACCCTCGTCGAGCCAGAAGTTCACCATTTTGACAGCGTCGTCGGGCCCGCTGATTTGGTGCATCTGGACTGCCCACGAGCCCTTGCCTTCCAGGTATGGTCCGGTCACATGCATCTTGGGTCCGGGAGTCGCGCCCGAGTCGATCGATTTTTTCAGTTCAAGGTCGGTGTAGGGCTCGAGAGATCCGGTGGTGCGGATCGTCGTTACACCACCTGCGAGATACAGGCGTGGGAAGCTGTAGGCCATCTCGCCGAAAACGGCATTTCCCATGGGATAGAACATGTGGTCGTGCATGCCGACGAGGCCTGGGATCACAGTGTATCCCTGCAGGTCGAGGACTTGTGCGTCCTTGGCCACGTTGGCGGTGGAAGACTCGCCTAGAGATTCAATCTTTCCTCTATTGAGGACGATTGTCTGATCTTCGCGAGCGGCAGCGCCTGTGCCGTCGATGACACGCACATGTTTCAGTGCAATCACTGGTGCGTCGGTCTTGATATATTTGCGGACTTCGGGCGAGAGGTTTTGCGCTGACACCAGCGAACAGCTTGCGAACAGAAAAAGCGTGAAAGCTCTGCGCATAATCCCCCTGAGAAGGCAAAAGTTGGTTTAGAACCACGTCTGTGCGCGATACTTGCGGTACTCGTCTCCAAACTTTTCTTCGAGCACCTTCGATTCTTTTCCTGCACGCCAAACTTGCAGCGGGATGAGTACGAGAAAAATCAGCAGCAGCGCGGGCCGCTGTACGAACAGAATTCCGCCTGCAATTACGAATGATCCGAAGACATAAATCGGATTGCGAAACCTGGAATACAGTCCCTGAGTGACAAGATTCCTAGCCTGTGCCGTTACCGCGAAAGAACTGCCCAACTGAAAGCGCGCGATGGTCCACAGGATAAATCCGGAGACGCCCAGGCAGAACCCCACGACTGCCATCGGTGTCCAGACCGCAGGGCGATACTGCCAGGTAGCGAGGGTGATCCCTGCCGCCACAATGAACGTGAGCATGATGTGCTTAAAGATCATCTCTGTTGGCTTGGCCAGAAAGGGTAAATCAGGAGGGAGCGGGCTGCAAGACGCCGCAAAAGCGAAAGGCCTCGAAGAATCGAGGCCTCAGCGAAATTCGGGTAACATAGCACCCCGCGACAAGAGCAGGATGGCGCTGGCCGCAGACAGAGTCAAATTACTTTTGTTGGAGGCTTATCCTCGCGTTTTGCCCCCACAGAACCAACGCTCCAACGAGCGTGAACCCGGCGGGATTCGAACCCCGCATCTGCGACCGTCGCGAGGTGCTATGTTGCCCATTACACCACGGGCCCAGTCCGATTCTTATTCTCAAGTCGGTCTTGTCACTGTGCTTGCGCTCACACTCAACGATACAACGCTAGACTGCGCGCCCAAATCGGGAAAGCGCCATCCTGCTAGAATCAGTATTTACCCGCTCTCATGGACCCCCAGCACATCCGCAACTTCGCGATCATCGCGCACATCGACCATGGCAAGTCGACTCTAGCCGACCGCCTTCTTGAGTTAACTGGGTCGCTGACGGCGCGCGAAATGCAGGCTCAAGTGCTTGATTCCATGGACCTGGAACGCGAGCGCGGGATCACGATCAAGGCTCATGCCGTGCGCATGATGTACACGGCTCAAGACGGCGAAGTTTACCAGCTCAACCTGATCGATACACCTGGGCACGTCGATTTTTCGTACGAAGTATCGCGCTCTCTCGCATCCTGCGAAGGCGCGTTGCTGGTCGTTGATGCGTCGCAGGGAGTCGAAGCCCAGACGCTGGCAAACTCTTATCTGGCGATCAATCACGGGCTTGAAATCATCCCGGTCATCAACAAGATCGACCTGCAGAGCGCGGATATTCCACGCACAAAAGAAATGATCGAAAGTGCCGTCGGTCTTGATGCATCGGACGCGGTGCTGATCAGCGCGAAGACGGGGCTTGGCGTGCCTGACGTGCTGGAGGCAATTGTGAAGCGCGTGCCTCCGCCCAAGGGATCCCCTGACAACAAACTTCAGGCGCTGATTTTCGATTCGTGGTTCGACTCGTATCGCGGCGTCATCGTGCTGACGCGAGTGTTTCAGGGCACGCTGCGCAAGGGACAGAAGATTCGTCTGTGGTCGAATAACCGCATTTTCGACGTGGAAGGGCTCGGGGTGCTTACGCCCAAGCCGGTGGATGTTGACGAACTCAAGGCGGGCGAGGCGGGGTTCTTGATTGCTAATATCAAGAACGTCGCCGACACGAAAATCGGCGACACCATCACTGACGAAGCCAATCCGGCGATTGAGCCGCTGCCCGGCTTTGAAGAAATCAAGCCGATGGTGTTCGCAGGTCTTTACACCGTCGACGCGCACGAGCACACGCAACTTCGCGAGGCACTTGAAAAGTTGCGGCTCAATGACTCGTCGTTTTTCTTCGAGCCGGAAAGTTCAGTTGCTCTTGGATTTGGATTCCGCTGCGGATTTCTTGGTCTGCTGCACATGGAAATCATCCAGGAGCGTCTCGAGCGCGAATTCGGCCTTGACCTTATTACCACTGCTCCCGGAGTGCGCTACAAGATCACGAAGACCGACGGCACGGTGGTGGAAATCGACAATCCATCGCGTTGGCTCAACCCGGCGGAGATCGACAAGGTGGAAGAGCCTGTCATTCTCGCCACCATCCTAACCGCAGAGGAATACGTTGGCGGAATTCTCGCCTTAGTCGAAGAGAAACGAGGTAAGCAGAAGACATTTGAGTATGTCGGGTCCACTCGAGTGATGTTGCACTACGAGTTGCCGCTGAATGAAATCGTCCTCGATTTCTATGACCGTCTGAAAACGGTATCGCGCGGATATGCCTCGCTCGACTACCACCTCGCGGGATATTGGGATTCCCCGATGGTGAAGCTCGACATCCTTGTCGCAGGCGACCCCGTTGACGCGCTCTCGATCATCGTCCACCGTGACTTCGCTTACGAGCGCGGCAAGGCGCTGGTATCGAAGATGCGAGAACTCATTCCGCGCCAGATGTTCGAAGTTCCGATCCAGGCCTCGATCGGCGCGAAAATCATCGCTCGCGAAACGGTCCATGCCATGCGCAAAAACGTGCTCGCCAAGTGCTACGGCGGCGACATCAGCCGTAAGCGCAAGCTGCTCGAAAAACAGAAAGAAGGCAAGAAGCGCATGAAGCGCATTGGGCGCGTTGATATCCCGCAAGAGGCGTTTCTGGCTGTGCTCAAGGTCGGCGAAGGCAGCAACTAAGTGTCCCCCCTCCCGAGGGCCTGCCACAGAGGACACAGACAAGCACGGAGGGTTTCCACCTAGCGGACCAATTCTCTTTTCTTCACCATGCGCAAAATCCAATATCCTGCGGACGCGGCGGCTAGATGCTTCAACGTGTGGCCGCTGACGATGTGGCCCACCGAGAAGATCTGCTGGTCTGCCGCTTCGAAAATCTTTGCCAACGCATAAAAGCCGACGATGATCGCCAAGTCCGACCCGCGTGTGTACTTCGGTGGGAGCAGCAAGGCAAGCAGAAGAATCACAACCGCATACACCTGCACCGCAGCGTAGAAGCGCAAATCCCCATGTCCGCGCAATTCGCTTGATCGCCAGTAGAGAACACTCGCCACTCCGACAATTTCGAATACCGGGAACAGTGCGAGGCCCACTGGTACGGTGACGCGCTCGGCAATCACGGCCGCGAGCAGTGCCATGAAAACGATATTTATGGGGATGCGGTCCCAAACGAGACGGGCGTTGTCCGGCGCGAGGTGATAGTAGCCGGAACCAAACGCCGTGAGGATGAGAGCGGCGAACATCACAAGATAGAACCAGCGCTCACGGTGGTCGACGAATTTAGTAGCTCCGGGCGTGAACATCACGATCAGTCCCAAAATGCCAACGATCGCGAAGGGAAGATTGGAAGCGACGTCGTTGAAGTTCGGAATACCGAGCCAGGAGCGATGATCCGCGAAATTGTGATAGGAGAGCGGTTGGGGAATTGGCGGAATCAAAAGCGCGATGATGGCAATGATCAGCGCGGGTACGATCAGGATCAGAGGCGCTTTAGAACGGGGGATCACGAAGACTGGTCTTTCAATAGCAGAACAGATTCGGATACCTTTTCTGGATGATATCGCACGGTGACATCCTTGTGCGTCCAATGCTTCGCCTGTTCATCCGCTTCATCCTCTGAGTCCGGCGGTAACACATAATTTCCGGAGTAGTATTCTCCGCTCCCAACGTAGGAATATGTGAGCTCTATCTGCCAGCAGAACCAGGAATCCGCGGCGTGTTCTTCTCGTATCACGCGGACTGCTTGAACATGGGCGGGAGCTTTTGGCCATCTAAGCGCTCCTTTCTCAACCGCCCGCGTTCTACGCTTGTTGATTCGCCGCAAAACTGACCTCACCAGAATGTCTGCCGGAGAAGGAAGTATCCATTCCCATTCCATAGGCTCATTTTAGGTCCTTCGGCAAGAATCCGCGTTGGGCTGCTCGCGCGAGTAGAATGGCTGGCTCATGACAGTGACCGTTCGATCATTCGCAAAGATCAACCTTGGGCTGCGCATCGGCCCGGCACGCGACGACGGCTTCCATGAGCTTTTGACCGTCTATCAGACCATCGGTCTGCATGATGTGATTCGAGTAAACGTGACGCGTGGCAGCGGCATCGCGATTCTGTGCGCCGATCTGAGGGTGCCGCGGGATGAGTCGAATACGTGCTTTCGAATCGTGGAGAAGGCTATGAACGCCTTATGTGCTAAGGGTCGCGTCTTCATCGAGATCGAGAAACGACTGCCGGTGCAGGGAGGGTTAGGGGGGGCGTCGGCGAACGCTGTTGCCACGCTGCTTGCGCTGGAGAAGGCGTTGAAGAAAACACTTCCGGCGGAGGAGAAATTTCGGATTGCGGCGGAGGTGGGATCGGATCTGCCGCTGTTTCTGGTTGGCGGGACGACCTTGGGGGTGGGGCGTGGGGAGCAGGTGTATCCGCTTCCCGATTTTCCGGCGGTGTCGTGCGTTGTAGTGACTCCCGAGATTGGCGTGTCGACACCGAAGGCGTTTGCGGAGTGGGACCGGCGAACGCAGGGGCTAAAGTCCCAACCTTCACCGGGCCTTGACACGGCCCTGAAGGGCCGCTCCTCCACAGCCGCAACGATCGCAGATGCGGTGCTGAAGCGCTCTTCTGCTACAGCCGTGTCGAGAGCATCGACGAACTCAAGCAGCAATCCCGCCGAGCCTTGCTCGACATGGACGGGTGAAGGCGCCTGTCCCCACACAGGCCGAGAATCTGCCGACAGCCGAGACGACCGAAAATTGACGTCCTCTACCCCCTCCGATAGAATGAAAATGCTTGGCTATAGCTTGTCAGCTTGGCTGAGCGAGATGTACTCCGGTGCTCCTTCAAGAAGGGGCCGGGCCGAGAATCCGCTTCTCGCGCTTGACCGGGCCGGGATCGAAAACGACTTCGAACAGGTCGTCTTTCCTGAGTATCCCGAACTAGGTGAGGCAAAGCGCGCGTTAATACGCGCGGGCGCAAGGTACGCGTCATTGTCGGGTTCTGGCTCGACGCTGTATGGGTTGTTCGCGTCGCGTCATGCGGCGGCAGCCGCGGTGGATAAGCTGCGGCGGGCTGGCTGGGCGGCTCAGGCGACTGAAACGCTGACGCGGACGGCTTACTGGCGTAGGTTCTTTAAAGCATAGGTTGTGGTCGCGATGCTCGGTTTCGATGGCCGAGATGACCGTCCTTACTGGCTTCGTTTTGTCGGCGAATTTTTGATTGTTGATTTTTGATTGTTGAATGAAAATAGAGTTCCCCGAGCAGGGGTCAATCAACAATCGATAATTCATCCATCAACAATGCAACACTGGGCCGTCGACTAATGGTAGGTCAAGTGCCTTTGGAGCACTTTGTCTAGGTTCGAATCCTAGCGGCCCAGCCAAAGATCAGTACTCAGTTGCTGGTATCCAGTCCAGAAAACCCGCTGGC
>Ga0126370_10000078_pt1 | contig 29572 bp, 39 predicted proteins | sample PanSoiMetaPlot_3_FD_92586 | JGI IMG/M metagenome (GOLD analysis project Ga0126370, IMG submission 92586) | Tropical forest soil microbial communities from Panama - MetaG Plot_3 | ecosystem: Environmental > Terrestrial > Soil > Tropical forest > Bulk soil | place: Panama | collected 2016-02-17 | reverse complement strand
TTGGAGTAACCCTGCATCTTGGCTAGAGAGAGGACCGCTGCGTTAATAAGTTCTCCTTTCTTTTCATCAGCGTAGTTACCACTATATTCCTCCCCAAGATTTCCATCATCGTCAACAGTCTTAAAGCCCGACATATTTTCACGAGCCTTAGACTTTGCGTCTTCTACCAGTCCCTCATAGAAGATAGAGATGAATTTCTCTGTATCATTTTCAATTGCTGCCATACATTCCTCAATGTTCTTAGGACGAGCAGGCAGAGTAACCTCTTTCTTCAACAGAACATCATTGAAGGCAGTCAAATCAAAAACCGTCTTTTGGACGATTGCTGTGTTTTGCGTTTCAGGCGTCATAGTTTCTTTCTCCACTTCCTCTTTAATTATTTGCTTTTGCTTCCTACCTCTTTTGATGACAGGCGGGTTGGTGACCTCATTTTGCAAAGTCGCTTGGATAGCATGGCTGCTCATATGCTCGTATCCTCTACTCTCATAGTCTAAATGAATGGTACGCATTTGTCAACTAGATTTCACCTCTTTGAGAATCTAAAGTGAAGATCAGAGGATACAGATTGACCTTCACACGTACTTTCGGATCTAGAGAGCCAACAGAGATTTTAAACTCCACGTCTTTCGGAGTGTAGCCCAGTGGAAGTTTTTCATCGATAAGCTCACCCACTACTTGTGTCAAGACTTCATGGATTGCGTTAAGATTTTTCATACTTTTTAGTTTACTCCTCTATCGAGAATTTGTCAAGAGCCTCGAACAAAGCTTTTCCGTACTTCCTCATCATTATTTCCGGAGAGCGTTCACAACCATCAATCAGATATTGAAGAGCACAAACTAGGATATATGTAGCATCATTATCCATATCCTCGTACCCTTTGAAAATCTTAAAGCGATTAAGCATCATACTTTTTAGTTTACCTCACTTCTTTTTTGATGTCAACCCTTTTTTTAAGCCAATACCAAATTAATTCTTGGAGTTCATTTGCAGTTCTATCCCCGGTAAGAACATTAGATTCAATCATATTGTAAACATCTGTCAATTCTTGCCGTGTCATTTCTAAAATCTGTTCCATACTCTCTACTCTACTCTCTTTCTTTCAGCATGTCAACTACTTTTTCTACCCACGGCACAACTATATATCGGACTGCACCATAGTTTAAATCCAGCCGGTCGGCTTGCTTGGTAGCAGTTCTTAAGGTCTTATACTCTTTAGGTCTGAATTCTCTACTAAGCGTATCGTATAGTTTGTACATTTAATCTCTCCTCACTCGGACTTCTAAATCTTAGCATGGTAGAACTTCTGAGTCAACTAGTCTTTTCGTCACTTTCAGAAAAAGTTTAAAGTAGGTCAAAAGTGCAGTTTTTAAGGGTACACCTAGGGGTGGTGACACAAGCTCTATACATGACCTGAATGGACTGTGAGCATACGTGGACACGTTTTCGACATACACTTTCGATCTTAAAGTGCCTACTTTCATAGACTTCAACCAAAGATATACCTATCGTAGCAGACATTGACCGTTCCCCCTGTAATTCGATGGTGTTTGTTAATAATATATATATATAATAATAAAGGACTTACAACACCAATCGTATGCTGACTCACCCTATTCTATGGCTAGTACTGACATAAAAGAGGTTTAAAACTTTTAGAGTTCTTAACCCTTTAGAATCAATACCAAACGTGTCCAGGACGTGTACCCTAATTACAAGGGTTGTTGTCAATGTCCGTTGGCTATAAGGGTATTTTCTGTATCCTCATGATTCTAAAGCGAATAAACAGTTGACAGCATGCCTGCAACGTGTTAGACTCTGCTTTGCTCTTGAATAGTCGAAGCAGAATTGTGAAAGTACTTTAGTACTAGTACCATAAAGCTCACTTTACACTAAGTAAAATTTAAAAGAGGAGAAAATGTTTTACAGACCTGAAGGTCCAAAAAGACGCGAAGATAAAACTATTAGAATAGGAACAGAAGTACTCCGAATGTATAAGAGATTTCCAGAAAAGCTTTTAGATAGCACTTTCGGAGCATACTTAAATTACTCTATGTTAGATAGTGGGGAAACTTATGAACGCTGGACTAAAAAAGGTCCTTCAACTGGTTGCCCTACTAATACAAGTAGACACGGCAAATGGAAATTTCATGGGTTCTCTACTCTCAGTCCTGAAAAACAAAGAATGGCCTGGAGAAAAGATGGATTCCAACTACCAAGGAATTTTTGGGTAGGGCCGCCGGAGCTAAAGCCAGTTAAAACTAAACTCACAGAGAGTAAAGTAAATCGCTCTTTCCTAGAACGGTTAGCTAAGAGAGATGAAATAGCTGACAGGAAAAAAGAAGAAGACTCTTTTAGGAATAAAGTTCATGAAAAAGTAGATGCCATCGAGAAAACTTTCCAAGCTGAGATGAAAGCTCTTAAGGCTAAAAGAAAACAAGTGCAGTATCCAAGCTTCCTAAGTGGTTCCTATTGGGACTCCAATAAACCAATGGAGGATTGGAAAAAAAGACAGGCAGGGGACAGGACAGATGAAGATTAGTCTTAAAGAAGATAAAGAAAGACGCCTAGAGGCGTTGAATAAACGTATGGAGGAAATAGATAAATTACGTGGAACAGGTTATTGGGATAGTCACTACGATAACTTGTGGCATAGTCTTTACAAAAAGTATTTGGAAATTAGGAATGCCCAAGCCTAAAATAAAGTTTAGAGTACCTAAGAGTATGAGCGAACTACGCTCTCTATCTAATAATGAGCTTCGCTTACTGCACGAGTCTTTAGAACTAGCTATTGTAACTGTTAGGATGGAAGTTAGAATGCGGGTCGCGCAGCAGCAGACCCTGAATAAATTAAAGAGGAGATAAGATGAACCAACGATTCGTACAACTTACCAGTGAGAACTGCAAATATCTTTTGAATCTAATCGATGAGATGGATTCTGAGACTTCTTACACTGAGAGACAGCGGGCTTATACAGTACCTAAGCTTAAAAGAATCCTGGAAGATCCTAGTGCGACAAAACTTGCTTTCCAGGATGTAGAGTATCTCTTAGATCTAATTGAGGATGATGATCTCGAAGAGTCAGTTGAGGAAAAAGAGAATGCACGTGCAAGCCTACTTGATATTCAAAGTCTCCAGCAAAGTAGATTTGATGAGATGAAGAATATAGAACAGCAAAGAGAAGCTAGGCGCTCACGGAGAAATCCAAGCAAAAGCTTACAAGAGCACTTTGCTCACACACGGCCACAGGAGATCTAAGGAATAACTTTTTATACGGCGCTTTTCCTTCTTGGTAAATTAAAGGAAGAGCGCCCAGTAAAAAGTTATTCTAGGGAAAGGAGCTAAAATGACTAAGTTAATAATCGTAACAGCAATAACTTTAACGGGCTTTGATCTTGTTAAAGATGCTTTAGATTTAAAAGAAGAACTGACTGCAATAGAGATAGTATTTACAACTTTAATTATTGTAGGGTTAGCTTACACCCTAACTTACACTTTACAACATTAACTGAAAAGAAAGAAAGAAGGAAACTAGAGATGGCAGCACCACTTATAGATAATCAAGAGTATCCAGAATGTTTAGTTTGCCATGCGCCTTTAGGTTATGATAGTAAAATGCATGGTATGATGCTATGTCATGAACATAGAAAGTGTGTGGACTGTGGTTTAGATTTAACTGTTATAGAAGTTAAATGGTGTGTTCAGAAACATATTGAAGAATTTAAGAATGATCAAAAAGAAGGATTAGAAAAGAGAATCGAAGTTAATGAAATAACTTATACCGATCTTCAAGTTTACCACTCACGATGTTATGCTTACCGTTATAAACCTACAGTCACTATAACTCAGACTGAACTTGATCTACTAAATATCTGTAGGTTGATGATAGATCCAGATTTGGAAAAAGATTTCACAGAAAATGAGAATAAGTCTTTTGAAAATGCTGCGAAGTTCATAGCAGGGATGAATTATGAACAAAAGTGCAAACACCAAGCAAAACTTGAAGCTTGTCTAGCGGAAATCCAAAACGCGATTAAGAAAGATCCACACTATAAGAAAGAGAGTTTAGCCGAACGTGAAAAATCTAGATACAATGATGCGCGCAAGGAAGCTCTTACAAGTTCTAGACCTGCTTCTAAGACTCCTAATGATGTTAAGGAAATACAGATAGGTCAGTTCATGGAGATGCATGGTATAAGTGATAGATCTACTGCAAAGAAAATAGTAGCTGATTTTAATAAAAGCGTGCAACATATGATGAAGCTAGGGAATACTGAACCTGAAGCACGCGAATTCTGCCTGAAAATGTTACGTGACACAGGGAGGATAAAAAAGTGACACAAGATTTACAAGACCGGCTCTTAAGTTGGATCGAGCTTGATCGGAAGCGGGTTATAAAACTTTCCGAACTTCCACAAATAGATCCGGCGGTTAAGGAATACTATAGAGGTGTCTTAATAGCTTATTTAGATGTTATAGCTTTTATTACCTCTGATGGAATGTTAAACCAAAGTACTAGTAGTTCTAGGACTTAAGTAGTGCTTGACTCCTCCCTAAAGAAATGCTAAACTAGGTGCTAATATGCCACGTCTTATCTATAAATGCCAAATCTGTGATAAACAGTTAAAATTAAAGAAAGAGTTTACTTTAGGTTCTGCGAAGCTCTTTGAGTACGAGTGCGGACACATTTTCTCTAAGAATTTCGAAATTGTCTCTAAGGCTGACCTTGACTTTACTTCCTGTGATGGTTCAGAAAAGAAAGCACGGCACTATCAGGAAGATGGCGTACAATTTATAGTTGAGTCTGACTTTAATTGTATCCTGGGCGATCAAATGCGCCTAGGCAAGACGCCACAAGGTCTTCTAGCCTTAAAGAATAAATTTGAAGAGCGCACACCATGCCTTATTTTAGTTAAGGGCGCGAACCTTTGGCAGTGGACCAGAGAATTTAAAACCTGGGTTACAACACTACCGAATGGAATTTTTCCTGTAATCGGATCTAATGCCTGGATTCCACCGGGCTTCTCTGCTTATATTGTGTCTATGGATACTTTTTCACGTCCTAAAACACTTGAAGCACTGAAGAAAATTAAGTTTAAGCTAATTATAGCTGATGAAGCCCATTCTTTTAAGAATACAGATTCAAACCGCTCACAAGCTCTTGTAGACTTTGTTAAATTCCAGAACACAGGGGAATGGCCCTCACAAGTAGATTTTACCTGTCCTAATTGTAAGCACCAGTGGAGTGAGCGTGGAGTCCAAGTTTATGATAAAAGAATTGGACTTCAAGTGCTCTATAAACATTCTAAGTGCCCAGAATGTAATTGGTACCAAACAATAAAAGCTGGCACTGAAGAAAAGAAACCTGAAGGTGAGAAAGCTTGTGGTTTGCTTCTTTTAACAGGAACTCCAATCCTGAACCGCGCGGATGAGTATTTCGTACCCTTGAATTTAGTTAATCCTGAGAAATTTCCTTCCATGGATAGATTTCGCAAGCAATGGCTAGAACAGGATGAAAAAGGGAAGTGGACTAAGGTAAAATCTTATTATATAGAATCTTTTAAGAAGGTCATAGAACCTAATTTCCTGCGAAGAGAAAAAGAGGATGTCTACACTGACCTGCCGCAGTTAAATAAAATCTACACTTTAATTGATCCTGATAAGGGGAAAGCTGCTGAAGCTTACAATAAGATTTTGGATCAGATGGATAAAGAGCTAGCAGCGAAAGCTAATCCTACTTATTGGGACATGGCTAGTCACTTAATGCAGCTCCGTAGAATTTGTGGTATGATGAAATTAATGTGGACTGCAGAATATTTAGAATCCTGTACGGATGAAAGTACTGCTAAGTATGCTATTGGAATCCACCATGAAAGTGTGAGAGATGTTCTGGAGATGAAGCTTGGTGGGCCTGAGAAATGTTTAAAGCTTAGTGGAGAAGATAATGCTGACAGGAAAGATTGGATTATGAGGAATTGGGAGACCGTTCCTCAGCAGTTCCTAATTATAAATATGTTAGCTGGCGGCGTTGGAATGGACTTCCACTATTGTGATAATGTGCTAGTTTTAGAAAGACAGTGGAATAGTGAAATGGAAGCACAGTTTGAGTTTAGGTTCTACAATCCTGATAAGTCCATAAAGAAAAATCCCACTAACGTAGAATATATTATCTGTAAGGGCACCTTGGACGAATGGTGGTACGATATGGTGGAATCTAAGAGAAAAGTTGTAGGCGAAACGATGTATAATCATTGGGACATTGAAAAAGATACTGACTCTTTCAGGGATCTTGTTGAGAGAACAGTCCGTGGTAGAATATGAATACTTGAGGAAGATTTAGCTATGATGAAACGAAAAGAAATTTCTGATCCGACTAGCTGTTTAAATCATGCCGAAGAAGATGAAATAGTCTTTGTACTACTTGCGCGTGATCCTGCGGCTCCATTGGCAATCCGTGCTTGGATACAAGAAAGACTTAAATTAGATAAAAATGATCCTTATGATGATCAAATTTCAGAAGCATCCGAATGTATTGAGGAGATGGAAAAATGGCGCCACAAGAACCGACCTACAAAATAAATCCATTCGGAGAGAAGCGGTTACTCTTTAGTGAAGCAGCGGAATTAATCTATTCAGTTAAAAGTAAAGAAGCTGTAGCACTTTTAGTTGATCAGAGGGAAAAGCGGAACTGGAGATTAATTATTTTCGGATTAAAAGAATCCCCTGAGTTTCCTAACCGCCTGCGGGCAATAGGATACTTGGAAAGTTATTTATGTCTGGAGGATTCTAAATGACAGTTGAAAAAATATTTAGAGAAACAGAAGCGTATATTGTACAATTAAAATTACAATATGACTCAGTTAATAATTACTCTTGTACTTTAACTGTTAATGAAGATAACTCATTATCAGACTATAGAGAAATTATAAGTAAAAAATATTTTAAGGATGAAAATTTTCAAAAGCTCTTAACAAAAGTTTATACCGAACTTGAGAGACACGGACTAATCGAACAATGCTAAAAAAACTCTGCTATCTATTTCACTTTCGCAGATTTTATAGAACTAACAATTGGTCTTTAGGGCTTTGCAATCATTGTTACCATCCAGGATTTTGGCCCCCTTCAGTAGCTAAAACTGATAGAACTTGTTTCCACTGTTTCTTTAAAGAGCATAGAAAAAATCTATTTTTAGGCGAACATAAGGCGAATAGGATAGCGCCTAGGTCTAAGGTGTAACCCATGCCTGAGACTAGCTCACGGTTTAAAAGGGTCACTTTACCGCTAAAAGATGCTCTAGGCTGCATCGGGACGGCAGGGATGATATTCGTAGGTCTATCCTTATATGGAGAGCTTACAGACCGCTTGACAGACCTGTTCAAAACATGTTACCCTCTTGGTTACTCAAAAAGATTATGATTGATACTCAACTTTATTTAATTCTCTTAGTTGGGTTTCTAATCTTGCAAACAAGTATTATCTTAGTAGCGATATTTTTTAATCTTAAGTTAGATCAGATGAAGCAACTTTGGAGAGTAGAACTTAGGAGAGCGGCGGAACAGTTACAGAATCTAGTGGATAAAATAAAATGACTAGAGAGAAACATTTAGAGTGGGCTAAACAACGTGCTCTCAAATATTGGCTGAAAGGTGATCTTTTGGAAGCTGTAACTTCTCTAGGTTCCGATCTAACTAAACATCCTGAGTTAAGACCAAATGTGGATTTATTTTATTATGGTATGATGTTAGCTAAACGTAAGGATATACTTGGAGTTAAAATTTGGATTGAAGGATTCCGATAGAAAATGACCCAGGACAAAGAAAAGATAATCGAACGTATTAAAAAACTTATAGCTTTAAGTGAAGATAATTCCACCACTGAAGGAGAACGGACAGCTTGTAGAGAAAAAGCTAAAAAGCTTATGATTCAATTCTCTATAGATTCTTATTCCGAGGCGACTGCCGAGCCACCTCAGATTGTGACCGAAGAATTTATATTTGAGAAAAAGATATTTGGTTTGGGAGTTCAAAGTCTTTGCTCAATTCTAAGTGCAATCGGTCCTAGCTTTGGATGCTATAGTTTCTATAGTGCCAAATTGGATAAGAACTATGTAATGGGATTTAAAATTAACTGTGAAATAACTATTTATACAGCTACAGTATTAATTAACCAGGGAGTTCGAGACTGTTCTTCTGTATGGCAGACTATTCCAAGTGCAAATACTAAACTTGCATTCTGGAAAGGATTTATTCATGGCTTGCACGAAAGGTACCAACCACAATCGCCGGCTGTGGAAACAGGAGTGGTGCTTTATGATAAAGTGCGAGAAGAGTTTTTAGCCCGCACACAATTTACCACGAGCCTTCTACTAGGTTCCAGTGGTGAAGCACTTCAGGCTGGAAAGAAAAGTGCCATGGAAGCTAGAGTTAGCAGCGGTTTGAATAGTAGTCAAGGAGGAACAAAACTTGTCTCCTAAACATGAATATCATACCCACATGTGTCAAGGTTGTGGAACAGCTTGGAAATGTAATGATATTACTGGAGATGGTTCCGATACAGATTGTAGATGGTTTGAAAGTGTTTTATGTCCAGACTGTTTGTTGAAGAAGCTTTTTGAAAGAGAAAGAAAACTGAGAGAGGAAAAATAGACTTGTCCAAATTCACACTGGTAGTTGATAGTTCACAGATTAGTTCTTTCTTAGAGTGCCCACAGAAATGGGCTTTCTATTATTTAAAGAGATTAGAGCCTATAAATGTCTATACTGATGAACATATGGACATGGGAACTTATGGTCATAAGCTATTAGATATATACTATAGACTTAAGTTTCGGGGGCTTGGATTAAATGATGCCCTAGAAAAAGTTTTTGAGTACAATCCAGACGAGGATATCTGTGAATGTGGGTGCTCTAAAGAATTCCACTGTCTTGTCTCTGCGCTTGGAATTGAGGAGTGTAAGAAATGTAAAAAGTGCATGAAATTTCGTGCACATCCTTTCCCTCTCACAACAAAAGTTCGTTCTACAATTCGTAAAAGATTCCGTGAGTATGTTTTCAAATACCAACAAGATGATATAATGCCGCTAAGTGAGCAACATGTTGAGGTTGGTTTTTCAGAGCCTGTTTATGAAGATTCTGATAACTTATTTGTTCTCGAAGGTAGGATAGATCTTGTTGGTACACTTCAAGGATTAGAGTGTATTACAGATCATAAGTTCCAGACAAAAACTCATTGGCTCTATCCTAAATCTATTCAGCTTAAGAATTATTGCTTAGTGGCGAAGAAACCTGTAGCTGTAATTAACTATGTGAGGCTCCAGGATAAAATTCAGCCTGATTCTTTAAGCCGTGACTTAGTTACTTTTAATAGTGTAGAGCTAAATGCATGGCACAAAAGGCTAGTGCAGATTTACTTTAGAATGAAGAAAACTCTTCTAGCTGCTGGAGGGAAAGAGTTAGAGCGGAACTGGAATTCCTGCTACGGTGGTAGATTGACCTACGATAAAGATAAACCACAGTACTGCTGGTATCGTGATCTTTGTGAAGAGGTTGATCCTAAAGCAGCGGAAGCTAAAGAAAAGCAACTTTTCAAGATTAAAGAGAACGCATGGAAACCTTGGTAGCTTTATGACAGACTCTCAAATTCTAACTATAGCTATTTCTATTGTTATCCCTATTAGTTTACTTATCTATTCAAATAGTAGAGTTAGTGAAGTCTCTAAGAGAATTGATGATTTACTTTTAAGAATCAATGATTTAGAAAAGCATATTGATGAAAAAATTGATAATGCTTTTGAGCATATGAAATTATTTTTGGAGTTACATGAAGTTAAACATCACAAGGGGGAAAACTAATGCCTGTAATATCTCACATTCACACTTATGTTCGTTATCGCGGCAGACCTGGATTCTATCGCTGTGATGCTCCAGATTGTACTCACTTTATTGATAAGGAAGCTATTAAGAATAAGCTAAGTTTATGCTGTGACTGTGGTACACAAATAATTTTAGATAGGGAAGCTTTACGGAGAGCGCGCCCTAAGTGTATTAATTGTTCTAACACAAGAAAAGCTCAAGCACACAGAAAAGCACAGGAGCTTACAAGAGGTCTTGGAACTGAAAGTTTTGATCCATTCGGTGGTCCTAAGCAATTGGATCTTTCAGGAACTGAGGAACCTGAAGAGGAGGAGCTAGAAGAATGAGTTCAACTGAGATAAGAATTGCACGTCGTGTTGCAACTTATATGATGGAAATAGCAGCACAACAGGTTGATATGAATTTCTTTCAGGGATTAGGTTTAGCCCTAGCTGTAATTTTTGAAGAGTGTACTGGAAGCTCTGCTAAAGATAAGAAACCACAGACTATTATTCAATGGGCGCAAGATCTTCCACATGAGCCATATCCAAAGGTTAGAAACTGAGCATCGATTGGAATTTAGGAAGATGAAATGACCACAAATCAATTGTATTTTGCTATGACAACTACTCTTATTGCTATAATGGGATTAGTAGTTGGATTGTTTTACAAATATTTAGATGCTAGATTTACAGCTATCGATAATCAACTTAAGTTTGTTGTAGATCATGTAATCGATCATATTGAAAGAATTGCTAAACTAGAAGAGAGGACTAAGGATAAGTAAAGTGCCAATCGCAAGTAGTCTGACACCAGAGTCTAGATTTATAGCTCTATTTGTAGGCCCTAAGCATTCTGGTAAAACTGTAGCAGCTTGTTCTTGGATGTCTGAAGATGAGAAGAAGCGATTAAAAATTGAAGATATTGATGGTAGAATTCGCGGACTTTTAGGAGCACCTTGGATTAATAGAAACAGGATAGATTATGATTACTTTGCACCAAGAGTAACTGGTAATGATAAAGTTTTCTTTGAGCGTGTGAATCAAGATTTAGATGCTCTTCTTACTGATATCGGAAATCACAGATGTCCTTATGAAACTCTTGTTGTAGATAGTCTAACATTCTTTGCTCGTAATCTTATCTTAGATGCTATTCCATTGACACATGCACAGAATAAAGGAACTAAATTTGGTACAATGGAAATAGCAGGCCCTCAAGATTATAACTTTGAAATTACAGGTATCGGGGGACTTATGGCCTACCTCAAGTCTCTCCCTATTAATATTATCTGTACAGCTCACATAGAAGATAAGTGGGATAAACCAAGAGACGATAAGAATGAAAGAATGCAGTATGCAGATAGTATTATCGTTGGTGAAAAACTCTCACTGAGGCCAAAAGTTGAAAATGCGGTTGCAGGAACTTTTGATCACATATTTAGATTTCACAGAAAGATAGTTAGTGGACAGGAAAAATTCTTTGTAGAGTATATCTCTGATATCGCTTGCACAAGCTTCCCTGATCTTAAACCTGGCATCTTCGATATCACAGGGCAAAATTTTAGGACTTTTACTCTTAATCTTATAGCTAACAAGGGTATACTTAAGAAGTAGAAAAGAAAGACTAAAAGGAGAGAAAGAATGCCAGTCATCCACTTTACAGCAGCAGATGCACTACAGACGACAGTAGTAAAACCGAACATCTATCCGACGGAGATCACAAATATTGATGGACCAAAGAAAAGTACTTCTGGGAAGTCTATCAATTTTATTGTGGATTTCCAGATTACAGAAGGAGAATATAAAGGTAAGCTGAGAACTGTAATGTTTAACGATGAAATGAACAATATCAGTTTGATGGGAGATATGCAATTCTTCCCTAAAGCTTATTTTTTGAATCTGGATTCTGCAATCACAGGACGTACAGTTACTCCAGAGGATTATGCATTAGATCTAGATAGTCTTAAACATAAACCTTTTGATGCAGCTTGGGGAGTTCAAACTGTTGATGGACATCTAATCAATGTCATTAATAGTTTCCACCCTCGTGGGTACGGGGCGAACGCACCAGCCTTCTAAAAAGCTAGCTCTCCACTTTTAGTCTAGTTTAAGTTAGAAGGCCCGGCGCGAATAAAATAACGGACAGAAAAAATTAGTCTACACACGAGTTGGAATGACTAAGCCACCGTCGCGACCAACAAAAAACCTATGGTAAAAAGCCACGGCTCCTCAACTCCTACTGCTTTTTTTATTTCTGATGCACCTTTTGGACAAGACGTAGAAACAGGTTATGCTATAACTGGCGGAAGTGGAAGTGTCTTAAGAGATTTTTGTAAGGAACAAGGATTAAATCTAGATAGCTTTTGGAGATCCTGTTTAGTTAAAGAATCACTTCCCCGCCCTCCTCTTGATGAAGAAGTAATCGAAGCTGAAACTAGAAAACTTGTTGAGAAGTATGGTAATCTCCTAGTAGAAGAAATTAACGATCTTAAACCAAATCTCCTAATCCCTCTTGGGGAGCTTAGTTTTAACTTTCTGACGGGTCTACCTGGGCCTAGTATCAGAAAATTTAGAGGGTCTATTCTTGCTCCCTCTGGTCATTTTAATCTCGCACAAGAGAATCTAAAAGTTCTCCCTATTCTTGGACCTTACCCTTACCTTAACCAAGAGTATAAACTTAGAGTTATAAGTAGAATAGATTTCTCTAAGATCCACAAATATCTTAACAGTGATCCAATACCTGATAAAAAATTTAACATATGGGTAGCTAGATCTTCTTCCGCTCTCAGAGCTTTCTTCGATAGAGCTTATCAGGAAGCTATGGGTCGTGGTGGATTCTTAGTTTTTGATATAGAGACTTATTTTCAGATTCCTATCTGTATAAGTTTCTGTTTCGATGGTTATGAATCTGTCTGTGTTCCTCTGATGGATCAAAGTATTGATAGTGATCACAGAGTTCTGATGATGGAACTTGTAGATCGCATGTTAAGATCGCCGATACCTAAAGTTAACCAGAATATAAAATATGACTGGAAAATCTTAGAACGATGGGGATATAAAGTTAATAACGTAATTGGAGATACTATGCTAGCAGCTAGTACTCTCTACTGTGAATTTCCAAAGAATCTAGGATTCTTAACCTCAATCTATACAGAACTGCCATATTTTAAAGATGAAGGAAAAGAATTTGATCCAGAAAAAAGCAAGCGTGACCGCTACTATCTTTACAACGCTAAGGATTCTCTAGCTACCAGTCAGATTTATAGTACACAGAAGCAAGAACTCAAAGAGCTTGGAACTGAATATGTATATAATAACTTAGTAAATATTATGCCAATCTATCGGAGATTAGAAGATAGAGGAATTAGAATCGATGAAGCCACACAGAACAAGTTATTGAGCAAGTACGAAAGTTTATTTCGTGTGCAAGAATTAAGAATCCGCCGGTTACTGAATAAGAACTACTTTAATCCACTAAGTCCCAAACAATGCAAAGAAGCTATTTTTAATGAACTAGGTTATACAAAACTTAGAGGTATGAAAAGTTCTAAAGATGGCTCACCTTCAACTGATGAGGAAAGTTTAGATCTACTCTCAGTTTATGGAGAAGCCGAAAGAGCGCCAAGTGTAGGACCTATTGTACTTAGCACTATTATAGCGGCTCGCAAAGTGCATAAGGTGCTAGAAATTCTTGAACTACATTTACATCCTGATAAAAGATTTCGCTGTGAGTATAATTTAGCAGGAGCAGAGACCGGTAGATCTAGTGCAGGTGAAACTACTGATCAGCTAATAATTTTAGAGAATGGTAGAATAAAAGTTATTAATATAGGTCATAGTCTCCAGACCATAGGTAAACATGGATTCATGATTGATGGAGTGACTTATGGAAAAGATCTCCGGAGTATGTTCGTTCCTAGCTGGGGATTTATATTTGTTGAGTGTGATCTTAGTGGAGCTGAAGCAAGAGTTGATAGAGTCCTCAGTGGTAATTTCGATCTTGAAGTGTTTGATAATCCAGGGATTCATAAACTTACTGGTTCTTGGGTTTATAATTGTAGACCTGATGAAATAAAGAAGAATGTTCTAATAGATGGCGTGGATAGATATCACATGTCTAAAACCGTAAGACATGCTGGTGAACGCAATATGGGTGCTGATAGAATGGTTATGATGACTCAGCGGCCATTAAGAGAATGCAAAGAGATTCTTGAAACATTCCATAAATTCCAACCTGAGATTAAAGGAGTTTTCCATAAAGAAGTTATTAAAGCTATTGATGCACCTACACATTGTTTAGTAGCACCGAACGGTAGGCGGCGCGACTTCTTTGATAGGATAGATAAAAGAACTTATAATGAGGGAATAAGTTTTCTCCCACAAGCAATAGTTAGCGACCAGACTAAGTTCATAGGTATAGGAAAAACTTATGCTGACAAGAGTATTTATGAATGGGCGTCTCTATTAGCCGAGAACCACGATTCCGCTTTAAGTGAAGTTAAGAGAGAAAGAGCTTATGAATTTGGGTTCCTCTATAAAAAGAATGTAGAGAGTGAATCTATCGACTTTAATAAATGTACACTTAAGAGAGATTATAGATTAACAATACCTTGTGAGATAATGATAGGAGAGAGTTGGTATGAGCAGGACATGGAAGAAATAAAATTTGCTAATGCATAGGAGAATACTAATGATTATCTGCAAAACGTGCGGTAAAAGATTCCAAACTAGATCGCTTATTGTGAAGCATCTGTATAAGGCTCACCCGGAATTTTATAAAGGAGCGCTTGAAAAAAGACTAGCTACATGGACAGCTAATAAAGCAGCAGGTAAGGTTTATAGTAGAAAGGGTAAAAGGAAGCAGCTAGTAACTTTTGATTCTGTTAAGAATACACTTTATGGTAGTAATGGCTCTGGGCCAAAAGAGATGACTGCAAGAGAACTTGTAGGCAAGCTAAAAGAACAGCAGACTTTCTTGAATAACGCGATTAGTTTAATCAACGGATTGATTACTGCTCAAGAGGAAAATATTAAATGACCCATCACCAATATGGGACACTAAAGTATTTGTTGAGTAACAATGTTTATGTTAACCAAAAAGCTAGAAGTCTAAGTATGATAACTTTTGGTAGTTTGGCTAAAAGAGGCTGGATAAATCACCATAATGGATTAATTATTGTGACTGAAGCTGGTCTCCAAGTTTATAACGAGTATCACAATGCTAAAGCTAATTACAGAAAAATAGAAAAAGATATAAGTGAGCACGTAAGATCTTTGTTACACATAGGAAAACTTCTCACAATTAAAAAGGCTGGGTGAGGTCATGTGTCGGATACCTTTGTCGATCTATATCTTAAACACACAAACATCTATGAATCACCTTCATCGTTTTGGAAGTGGGCCGCTTATTCTACTATAAGTACTGTTCTTAGAGATAAATGTTATATTAAGAACGGTGATAGTTTGCTGTTCCCAAACTTATATGTCCTATTTATCGCTGAAAGTTCAGGTCACAGGAAAAATAGACCTATAGAATTTAGTGAATCTCTAGTAAATCAAATACCTGGAATCAAGACAATTAGTGGGCGCGCCTCAGTTCCAGCTATTCTTGATGAACTAGCACGCACAGAAACTAATAATAACGGTAAAGTTATAAAGTCAAATAGCGCTACTTTTTTTGCTACAGAACTTAGTGCTGCTATTGTAAATGATCCTGAAGGTATGAAAACTCTTACGGACATATATGATTATAAACAAAATCCCTATAAACATAGATTACGCACTGGTCCTTCCTTTGATCTTCAGCGAGTAGTTTTCTCTATGCTTAGTGGCAGTAATGAAGATATGCTCCACGGGCTTTTTGATCAGACAGTTATCCGTGGCGGCTTTCTTGCGAGAACCTTACTAATAACTCCTAATGAGTTTCGGCCTTCTAACAGTCTTCTAAGAATAGATCATGATGCACTTAAAGCTAGCAGAGAAATTTTGCTACAGCACCTAAGAAAAGTAGCGCAGTTAACTGGTGAATTTAAACTAGAGGAGAATGCAGTAGAAGAATACGAGAATTGGTACAATCCCTTTAGACAAGATTATGCTAAAAAGAAAGAAGTTAGTGGTATCGTAGGAAGAATTCACACACATGTTCTTAAAGTAGCCACTGTTGTTGCTGCTAATGAATTAACTCAATGTATCCAAAAAAGGCATATAGAACAAGCTATAGAGGAATGCTTAAGTTTGATGTCAAACTACAGCATATTTACTATGAATCACGCTAAAACTGAAATCGGAAGCATCGGTGGAATTGTAATCACTAATCTGTTTGAAACTAAAAATTATATGTTAAGTCGTAAAGTACTTATTCGTAACAACTGGCAGAACTTTGATGTAGATCTTCTTGACAAAGCTCTGATTGCTCTTGAAGAAGCTGGATTTATTGTTCAACATGTTATGAAGGATGGAATACACTACCAGCTAACTAAACAAGCTTTGGATATGCTTCAATGACGCAGAAACAATGGCTTCAAAGACACGAAGCTTCTATAGTTAAACATGATAAAGAAATAGAAGCTATTCGTAAACTTATTAAGTATGGTATGAAGTTACTTGCTGAGACACAAAAAATTCAAAATGAAAATACTCGTGACATTAGAGAATTAAAGAATATGATGAAAGGGCAATTCTCCAATGGACACAGAAAGCAGCAGAAATCACCTTAACTGCGGAACCTATATTCAGACTACTGAAAAAACTTCTTTCGGCAAAATAAAGGATTCGTGCCTTAAGTGTGGGCGCACTAAAAAAGCCCATGAGCCTCGGCAGACTGAGATAAAGATTTGGTTCGGCGGGCGATTGTGGGTCTTTAAAAACTGGGAAGAAGCACAGAAAGCAGGATTCTATCTTGGCTAGTAGAAAGTTTTAAGGAATATCAGCCTCATCCAAAAAAGCCTCAGCGGTGTCTGACATGATGCCTGAAACTATTTTAGCACCTGAGTAAGTGGAATCTGGCGGATTACCCTCGTAGAAGCTATAAGAATTTCTTATGTACTTATTAAAGTGCCAACCCTTGGAAGTTGCTCGCTTAAGAGCAATCCAAGATCCAACTGGAACATCTTCATATGTATAAATTGAACCATCCTGAAATTCAATAGTTAAGTAACCGGATTCCCAGCCGGCGCTTTGAATACACGTGCTATCACCGAGGTACTCTAAATCCATGATAGAAGAACCTGAGAAACTAAAAAATTTTGTCGGAGCTTTTGGTAAGACGCACTCCGGTAACAAATTTCATATAACTAAATTAGGTATACTAGGGTTAAAAATTAGATATACGAATGAACCAACTGATGATGATGTTAAGTTTGTTTCCGATCTAGTAGAGCAGCTATTCAATATAGAAACTACAGCTAAAAATTATGGCGAAATGAATAAAGAAAGTAAAGAGAAAGAACTTAATGACTACAATGAATTTATGAGAGAACAGAGAAAGAAAGAGTAGCTACTGTTCACCTTTCCAACTAAAACTTCCATCAGATTCTTGAAGTGGAGATCCCCAAGACTTTTTTCCATCCTTATCTATAAGAGCAAGCCTCACTCCCTGAAGACCACTTAAAATAGCTCTAGCAGATTCAGGTCCAATCCCAGGGACTTTTTCAGCACCTATCATTGCGTTAATACCTCTTGCAACTTTAGGATCAGTTAAAGCGCGTGCAAAAGCAGCAGTAGGGAGATAAATTGCAGCGGCTGTTGCAGAAGGCACACCATGACCTAAAAGTGTAGGCAGAGCACCTCCACCAAGAATAATTCCCTTCCCCGTAAAAGCTAACTTAGAAGAAAGTAGTGGATTATCTTGAGTCTGAATTATTCGTTGCATCAACCCATCAAGAGATTCTTTTTGCTGTGCTCCATAAAGTTTATTTAAAGCACTTTGTCTTTCAGGTGCAAACCATTCTCTTTGTAAAAGTTCAGGATCTATTCTAGCTCTAGCTACTCCAGGTGCTCCAGGCGCTTTTATAGTAGTAGCTCTATTCATCATATCCATAAGATTAAAAGCTTGTAAATCTTGTCTAACATTAAGATGCCTTTGACCTACGGTTTGGCCTAAACTTAGTATCTTCTGAAGTTTTGCATCATTATTAACTACATTACGGAGAACTTGAAACTGATCCTGTCCAGCATTAGCAGCATCAAAAGCATCCATGAAATCTTTACTTACATAATGAAGATTTGTCTGGAACTGTTTTCCATCAGCACCTCGTGTGATCCCACTTTTTATGTTATTCTTTATAGCCTCAAGAAGTTGCTGCGGATCTTGATTAACTAGCCTATTTTTACCATTCATCATGTTAGCTTGTTCAAGTGCCTCAAAGAATCCCGCACCACCTGATATTTCTTGAGCTTTCTTCTTAGCTCCAGGCGCAATAACATCTTCAAGCGCTTTGGCTATTCCGGGGAGTCCCTTAATAGCATTATGTTCTAAAGCCTGACTTGTAGTTGGAAACAACTTGTAGATCTCAGGCATTCCTGCACTTCTAGCAGCCATTGTTCCTTTTACTATACCATTAAGAGTTCTCCCAGCAACCGCATTAACTAATGCCTCCATAGCACTATTACTCATAGCCTCAGAACCAGAAGGTGGCTTAGTTTTTAATTGTTGCATTAAAGAATCTACTATAGTATAAGCTCCTACATCACCAGCAAGAGTTCCTACTGGAACTGTAACAGGAGCCGCTGGCCCACCTAAAGCACCTAAAGCACCACCAGCAGCACCACCTAAACTTCCTGCACCCCATCCAATAAAAGGTCTAACAATATCTATAGCTTTATCCCAAGCATTATCTAAACTTTTAGGCTCTGATTGTCTTCCAGAACTTGGTGGAATACCTAAATTTAGAGATTTCTGAGAAGCACCGCCCAGTGGTTGGAAAGAAGATTCTTCATCATCAACTACAGGTGGAAGTTTATCTCCATCAGCCATAATTATTACTCCTTAGGTGTTCCAAGAATTCTATACCTTTTTGGATTAGAATCTACAAATTTCTTAAGCTGTGTGCCTGTTCTACCTGTTTGAGTATCATATACAACTACTCTATCCTGTCCTGGTTGTTGAACAGGTGCTGTAAAAGATCTAGGACCAGTAGTTCCAGTAGGTTGAGGAGGTTCACCGCCAGGAGCTTGTAAAGTTTGAGTAATATTTGGTATACTTATTTTAGCTCTAATAACTCTTTGTTGTGCTGGCGAAAGATCTCCTATAGCAGCATTAATAGAATCTTGAAGCTGATGTCTTACGAAGAAGTCGTATTTTTGGTTCTGTGCTTCTCTGGCACCCTGTCTAAAAGTAGTCACAAGATCAGCTTGAGGTATAAGTTCTTTAGAGATATCTTCAGCTTGTTGGTGTGTATATCTATTCGAGCCTTCAAGAACTCTAACAAAAGCTGCTCTGTTACCTTCGATTATTTGTTGGTTTGCTTTAAAATCACGAGAAGCATCAGTGAAGCCGAAGTTAAGGGAGAATGGGCTATTGTTAAATATGTCATACATCTGATCTAACTTAGGTAGAAATCCAGAGACAAGATTAAGATCTTTCAGCCTGTCCCTTTGTTTATTATTAAGAGGTTTTATATCTGCCTGGAGAAGAACTTTATTTAATAAATCATGATCACCTTTATTTAATTTCATAGCATTAATATCTTCCTGAGTAGTTTCACCATTCATAACCCTTCTAGCTAGATTACCAAGAACACTAGATCCATCTCCTCCGCCTATAGTCATATTACCATCAGCATCCATTGAAAGTGCTCCACCACCAAATCCTCCAAGCATTCCAGATTTAGCCATACTAGCAATTTTTAATTGAGTAGCAGCACGAACACCTGTATCATATTTTTGAGTATCAGTTACTAACTTTTCTTTTTCCATATCCCAATCATGGCGCATCTTAGCCATTGTTATTTCTCTTGGCATTGTAGCATCCATTAACTTAAGTTGATTCTGAAAATTTATATCAGCTTCACCTCTATATTTATTAAGAGCATCAAGATTAGCCTGCATTCTTTGCTGCTCACCTAATTTAACTATAGGACTTTGAGCTAGTGGTGGCACTGAAAGTTGCTTACCTTGAGGACTTATAACTTGTGAATTTTCTAGTCCAGAAAGAACTAAAGGTTGGCTTGGTGTAGGAGTTACCCCAGGTAAAACTTGATATCCAGGAGGAGTTATTCCAGATTGTTGATAAGCTTGAGAGCTAGCTAAGTCATGCTGAGATTGAGCCATATCTAATTGTGCTCTTTGTAAATCCCACATCCTATCAGCAGCTTCTTTTTGAAGTTTCTTATTCTCTTCAAATTCTTTCTTACGTTCCTCAAATTCATCCTCCCTCGCCTGTTTATTAGCCTCAAATTCTTTCTGAGCAAGAACCTGCCTCATGCCCTGCTGGAAAGCATTAACAATTCCTTCTACAGCTCTTTGTGCCATAGGTTAAGCCTCCATTCTAGAATCTAAATTCTGTACAGCACCTATCAGATAAGGAATAATTCCTGCATAGTTTACCATTTTAATATTATCATGAGTTTCAACAAGTTCAGGTAGTGTCTGTTTAAGCTCTTGAGCTATCACACCCACACTAGAAGCGTCATTAGCTTTCCAATCCCATGTTTTAGCTTTAAGCTCCCTTATTTTTTCTATAGCCCGCTCTTGTGGTAGCACTTTAATATTTTTCTTAAGTTTCTTATCTGATGCAAGTAAGAATGGAAGTACAGCAGCAAATCCCTGAGCAGCACCACTTAAAGCGCCACCTAATCCACCACCTTGGCTTTGCTGTTGAGTTCCCCATTGATTTTGGAACTGTTGAAGAAAGTTAAATACATTCTGCCAAGACTGAGCAAATTGATCTTGAGTCTGCTGTCCAGTTTGAGTTTGTGAAGTATCTTGTTGTTGAGCTTGCTGAGTTTGCTGAGTAGCTCCAGCTAGCATAGGAAACATATTAGCTATCTGTGCAGATTGAGCCATATTCTGTAGATCTAACTGATTTTTAAGCATAGGAAGTTGTTCCTGCATTCCAGTAATTTGATTAATCCTATTTTGTTCTACACCAGCCTCAGCCGTCGCGCTCACAGGACTATTAGCTAGCCCACGAATAGCCATGATATTATTTACAGCCTGCTTCTGAAGATCAGCATTTTGATTTATATTCTGTGTTTGTTGAGCTTGGTAACCTGTAAGTGAAGGCGCGGTTAAGTTACTCCCCCTCCCAATAAGCTGATTTAAATAAGCCTGCATCTGTGGAGTCAGATTAGGCGTAATTGTAGTAACACCAGTTCCTGTTCCAGTAGTGGTACCCTTCATTGTATTCAGAAAATTTAAAAAATTCTGAAATTGTGAAGAGGCGTTAGAAGCTGTATTCCCTGTGCTTACACCAGCACTAACACTTGATGTTTTTCCACTAGAAGTATCAGGAAAAAGTCCACCTAAAGCTCCTAGGCCAGTATTTATAGCTGCACCAGTCCCAGGACTCATAAGATCAGCCATACTAAATTCCTTTCGCTAGTTCACTTGTCAGACCAGGAACAGTTATCCACTGAACCTCAGTATCTTTTTGCGCACCACTTATCATAACTTGGAATTTCATAAAGTAACGTGAGAAAGTAAATCCACACGGCCCAAGCTCCACACGTAGAATACGTCCACTAACACCTTTAGGTAAATCCACCACATATTCATCCTCCACACCCGGCGTCACATCAAATTGGCCTGTCCAGATTAAAACATCTGAAATAAAAATCTTAAAGGGGATTGGAGTACCTGAGCTTTGAGTTCTAAGAGCCATCCGCATAACTTTGCCCCATCTAAAAATTTCCAATGGGCCAACTTGATCATACTCATGTGGAATAGGTAGATTCTGTACTATATCAGGATTTGGGCCTTGGTTATCCAGTCCTGTAGACCAAACTTCCATCATACCAGTAGTACACTGTAAAGTTCCACCATAGTCAACTCCAAACACATCATCAGTAAAATAATGGAAGTGAGTCTTTCTATAGGTAGAATTAAAAGTGCTAGTCTTAGATTGAGGCGCGCCGTCTACGTTAGGCGTGAATATTACGTAATTGCCAAGAGTATCTATAACCAGAGGCCAAGTGCGCACGCGCTTTTGACTAGCTGAACCAAGATTGTTAGGCTGGATTCTAAGGAAAGTTAGTGGTTCAGGATGTGGGTCATAAATTAAAGACCAATCTTCTATATAAATATCATCAGTCACACCCTGCAAGAGCACTTGATAAGACTTAGGCAGAATAGTATCAGGCTGATTCACAGGTCCAAAGAAAGCTGATAGATCTACAAACTGCTCTGTACTTTTACCAGGTGACTTTATAGTTGGAGTTGGATAATAGTTATTTCCTGCATCATCAGTTATTATAACCTGCATGTAACCAGTACCTGTAGCACATCTAGATTTAAAAGTATAAGTATCTTTGCGCTGCCGAGGCTTATCATTATCTTTATAACAGAATAAAGCTGTATAGATTTGTTTAGTTGCACCATCGATAAGTTTACTATCCGCAAAATCTACTTCTCTCATCTTCTTATCATTAGGATAGAAAGCTAAGACTCTATTATCCTGTGTTGCAAAACAGGCACTAGCATCACCTAGCTGGTAATTAAAAGTTCTCCAGTACTGTCTTAAGAAGTCATACACTTCACAGCGGCCGGTTCCCAAAATGAAACACCATAGTTTATTCTTTGCTATAGTAACAGGAAAGCGGGCCAATCCAGGGCTAATCATTTTTCTTGGAGGTAAGTAACCATAACATGTTTCACCTTTATAGAGCCTATCAATATTTGGTGAAACTATCAATTGGTTATTCTGGGCTGCATAAGTTGTACCAAAACTTGTAGGTAGGACCATTCGCCAGCCATCCGCAGCATAGTAATAAACTGCCCCTCCATAGATCACAGCATCATAAGTTACAGGTGGAAATTTAACTCCTAGCTGTTGATAATAAGAATCTATCGTACCATCAGGAAAAGTACTTAGTGTGCCTGTAAGTAAGTAACAATCTACTGTAGTTCCAACTAAAACCACAGATGCACTTACAGCGCGCGCCCACATGTGGAGTTCGCTAGCTGAACCAGCCGTACGTATAGAAATACTAGGATTAACTAAATCTGGATCATTAATATCTGAGGGATACATAAAATTAACAGTAAAGTAAAACCACCTACCCTGAATTGGGCCGATGATATCATAGATCTTGTCTGTTATACTTTGAATAGAGACTAAATTAAGATTTGCCGTTATATCAAGATTTAAGGCCGCTTGATCTCCAGTAGTGTCATAAGTTGCAGCCCAAGGGCTTTTTATAACTAAGACTCTATACCATTGATTTAAAAGCCCATCACCATTTACTGACCGACGATAAATCCAAACTTCATTAACTTGTGGGTCTACAGTTGTAGGATTTTGTGGGGTAATCAAAGCACAGTTACCTTGAATAGTTATCGGTTTAGAGGCTGGCCCTGGGACAGATTTAGCTATGTAAGATCCAGTGTTATTAACATTAATCTGCATATATTCATAAGTTCCAAATTGAGCAGCAGTGCCACCTTGCATAATTAATGGAGATCCATAAGAAACTCCCCAGATATTTATCATAACAAGTGGTGAACCTATAAAAGTTATTCTAAAACCATAAGTTGTAGTCCAATCTTGTGGCCCACCACCTATTCGCTGAAAGTCACTTCTCTTCATTCTTAAAGTAAATTGGCCTGAGTAAGCATTAAAGTCAGCTTGCTTACTTAAATCTGGCACTGTAAAAGTGTAGTAATCATTAACTATATCACCTAAAGCATCTCCTGGACTCAAGAGAACATCAAACTGAACATACATTCCAAAAGGATTATCCATGTAACCATTAAGTGTTATAAAATCATCATCAGTAGAAGTTCCAGAGCCACTAACACCACTCATATGAGTAAGATCTGAGACTGGATAATTTACTGCTTGTACTATAGAAGTGTTTGGATTAACTATACCAGGCCCAGGGGCTGCATTAGTTTGTAAGTGAAGATAGTTAGTTCCACCAGCATTACTAGCTGAACCCGCAACTACAACTAAACCTGGATTAAGTCCAACGTTGCCATAAATTAAAGCTGGGCTAACTAAAGCATAAGGCGCGTTAAGAGTAGGTTGAGTAGCTGTTGGAGCTACAGTTGGTGGATTTACACCAAGTTGAGTTAAAGTAGTTCCATCATCCTTAAAGCGTTTTGCCCCTGAGCATATGAGGATATAATTAAAAGCTGTACCAAAAGCAGCATTGAAGCCATCTCCCCCACTAGCAATTACAGGTGTACTATTTCTATATACAGAGCCATCATCAAGTGCAGCATAATCATATCTCGTACCATTAATAAAGCGTGAGAACATCGTGTGTGCAAGTGTTGGATAACCTGAGTAAACAACATTTGTCCCATGAATTAACTGAAGCGCGCCATTACGATCTAGCTCTAGATTATCCATCTGCAAAAGTCCATTAGCACGACCATCCACTTGATCATCGGATGGAATCCAGCCAGCGCTAAAATCGCGGTGAAAAAGAGTTTCAGGCATTATTTTTTATACTTTGGGGGATTCTTAACTTCTTCCCTCAACTTAATAACTTCATGCTCCAAGGCTAACATTCTCTTTTCCCAATCATCCTTAACCTGTTCAAGTGCTTCAATAAATTTAGTTATAGAGTTAGCTTCAATAACTATAGAGCTACCCTGAAGAGTTTTATGCAACTGTTGAGCTATCTGCCCCATCTAGGAACCTCCACTTTGAATTTTTATCGGGTCATCTAAATAACGCCGGTAGTAAGGTACATTAATATCATTAGGATCTATTTCAGCCGCCTGTTGCATAGTAGCACCTTGAATATTATCAGGGTCAACTAGATAGCGCCTAAAGTAGAAAGTGTTGTCAGTAGCCATCATCAATTCAATTCCAAATCTTGATACAGGTAAAATTGGAGCCGCTGGAAAATACTGCGATGAGGTAATACCATTCAAACACAGCTTTCTAGATTTATTGTGTATCTCATCCAAAAATTCCCCATACTTCTCTTTAAGATACTCCCATCTCTTAGTAAAATAATCTCTATTCTTTAAATTCTGACCTGCGCCTTCTACGCTAAAACATTTTTCAAGGACATAAGCTTTGAGAAGCCGCCGCCTAAAGTACTGTGGAATTGTATAAGTTACAAAATCAGGTAGTACAAAATATTCTACAATCACATCAGTTGTTATAGCATCACTATATAAATCTCCTCCACTTGGATTTATCGTCTCATCAGGAATGGGGAATAGTTGAATATTATTAGCGCCTATGTTATTAAACACATACCAGTATGGTTTACCAATCTGACTTGCATAATTAAATACTTCCCGCATGTTCCGTTGTCCAAGTGGATCTAATTTAAATCCCTTCCAAGTAATACGCCTGATAGACCTAATGTTATCAGGTAAAGAATAAGTACTAGTCCCCCGCACAGTAGGTAAAGACATACGAGTGAGAATACAAGGGAAGTCTTCAGCAAAATCATTTTCACCTTCTTGAGAAAACCGAGTTATAGTTGCATTACTCCAGAGGCTCATAAGCGTAATAAGAGATCTGACTTACAATTTCTTTTCACACGATCCGCATAGTCAACTATATTTAATTCATAGGGTGACCAAAATGTAGCCGCTTTATTAAATTCTTGACACTGCTCTAAAAGATCGGCTGTTGCATATTGTACAAGTGCTGTAGTTTTATCACTAGCTATTAAGAAAGTATCATTATCTGAAGTTAACTGCGGCGCCAAGCCCCAGTAGTAGAGAATAAAAGATCCCAGGGGTATAGTAGCACTGTTATCAACAAAGAATGCACTATTATTATAGGACTTGCTATCGAAGGCTCCATAAGTTATATTTGCTGCCAAATATTTAGGGCACAAACCTATAAACATAGGATCTGAAGGTGCCCAAAAGAGTGGAGTCCCTATCCAAGTTTCCCAGTCGCGCCGAATCCTATCAAAATCTTTAAGGCTCAAGTCATCCCTAAGCCACAAATTAGTTACATTATTAAATATAGCTATAGTGCCTAAATAATCACTCACACCCATTTTATTCTTAAAGTCGTAGTAGCTTAGATTGCTAATCCAATTTAGTGTAACTTTCTTCTGGATACACTGAGTCAGAATAGCCATATCATCATAGGCATCCTGAACAGCATTATTCAGATCATCATCACTATAGAAATTTATATTAAGCTCAATAAGATTATTCTGGATGTCAGCTTTAACCTGCCCTCTAGTTTTAGCAGCCATGTTAGAACCACTCAACCCAAGTGTTAACAAAAATTGTACCACTAAGAACTGCTGTCCTATAGAAATAATTTGGAAGTACTATAAAAAAAGCTGGAATAATAAAAACAGCAGCTACTGAGCCTACATATACATTAGCTATAAGTGTACTTGGTGTTGGATTTGTATCACAATAAATTCCCAGGTTATCAGTAAGTCCAGGCTGCATCTGAAAACTAGCAAAAACAAAGAGTGGAGTAGCCTGTGTATTCTGATAAGTAATACCTATAGCTTTACCTGGGACTGTAAAGTTAGCTGGCGGCTTTAAACTTGCAGGAACCTGACTTGGGGCTATAGCACCTGAAAGATTAGAAAATGAAGGTTGTGCCCTTAAAACAGCACCACCTGTATTTATACTTGTGACAAATTGATTTGGAACCGCCGGATCACTTGGAAACTGCGCTAAACTAATAGTTCCACTAAGGTCACTAAAAGCAGGTTGTGCAAGTATTGGATTACCTTTAGTATCTATCCACTGGATAAAGTTATGTGGAACTTGAGCTATAGATTTTATGCCACCAAGTATTGTAGCACCAGGGTAGGGTAACACACTATTTGGTAGAGTTCCAGTGGTTATATTTTTAGCATTAGTAGTATCTGTATAAGCACTTGGTTCGAGTCTAGTCTGTAAATCATTTAGTGTTATGTAATCTTGAGTATCCTGGGCATCAGCAGCATTAATTACACGCCGCTGTTTCATATCATTATTTTTAGTAGATAACTGATCTACTTTAGACCCACGAATATCATTTGGTGGACCTGGTTGATATCCTGTTGGCATTTCTATTCCTGCCCATTTTTAATTTCTACACTAGTAATTTTAGTCCTATCAGCGCTAAGCGCAAAGCGCCCCTTAAATCCCTGTTGTTTAGCTATAAGATTAACTAAAGTTCTAATCTGAAGTTCTGCTGATTCTACTATACCAGTTAACATGCTATATTCATCGTCAGTTAGTTTATATTCAGTCATTTTATTTCCAAGCCGGTATGTAAGCTGTGCTCCCATCCGCAGTAGTCACCTGAAGCCATTTATAAGGTGCTGATAAAGTTATAGCAGGACAATTAGTTCCAAGTAGAGCAGAACCTGCACCAGTTGCATTACCAGCCTGAAATTGAATAAATTGATTAACAAATAAATTATGAACACTTGTATCTCCTGCGCCATTAACAGCAAAACCAGGAGATTTAAAGGCTTGCCCGCTAAAAGTCATCGTGCTAAAATCTATACCATTAGCTACTACTTTAGTATTTGAAGCTTTAAGAATTGTCCCACCTGTATCTAATGCCTCAATAAAATTTAGCACCTGCATAAAACCCAAGCCGCCACTAGCAGTTGTTGCTGAATAAGCATAACTAACTCCATCGCTAGTTCCAGTTGAAAAATCTACAATAAGTATCCCTGCTTTGCCGTGTGAACCATTAATCATATTAGAAATATTTATTTCCATACCAGAGACAGAGCTTGCTACCACAGTATCTGCTGTTGCTGTAAATAAAGCTGCTGCAACATATCCCCCAACTTGACTATAAGCATTTATCCCAGCACCGATAGGACCATTAGTAACCAAACCGCCACCAGCAGTGCTTGGAGTCCAACTTCCTTGCGACTGAGCATTACAATAAAATGCAAAACAAGTATGACCAGTACCTTTTTGCATCCTGTAATCAACTTTCATACCAGTCAGAACACTCCCAGGAGCATCAGCACCTACATCTTGAAAAATTAAGTTATACAAAGCAAGTTGAGTATTATTCATTGGGGCTGCTGAAGAGCCACCAGCAAAATAAAGTCCAACACCATCTACAGTATCATTAAATTTTAAAGTAAAAGCATCACTACTCCCACCGAAGTCCTGCTCATAATTGCTTATAGATTTATGTCCATTAGTACTTGCTGAACATCCAAAAATTAAACCCCCTGTGATTGGACAACCAGCCCATTTATTTACCTGTACAAAATTTTTACTACACACATTAATATTAGCTTGGAGTGTTATACTTTGATTAACTATAACTTCCCCACCACCTGCCGGCAGAGAACAAATAGCTTCCTGTAGACCTCCACTTGAACTTTGAATATTCCAGGCACCCCCATGAGTATTCGCACAAGTTACAATAACAGTGTTTCCAGTTATTCCAGTTATCGGTACAACTTCAGCAGTTCCAACTCCTCCACTGATATATAAAGAGGAACCTATAGAAAGCCCTGATGGAAGTGGATTTGGAAAGACTATAGAATTAGAACCTACAATTAAGTTTGTTCCAGGAGCATAAGGTGTAAAATTAAAATCACTAGCTATAACTAATGGAAATCCTATTATAGTATGAGTAGCATTCCATTCATTAGGTCCAACAAGTGTAGGATCAGTTTGTTCAGCTTTAGGAGATACAAAAGTGTGCTTTACTTGCATAGTTTCTCAACCTTCATATTTGCAAGATCTTTTCTCATTATATCCTCATAAAAAGGTAGAGGTGATCTTGTTTTAACTCCAACTGTTATAGTATTATAAGGTTCTTCAAATTCTGGACTTGAAAAAACATCAGTAAAGCCACATTGGTAAAGTAATTCTGTAAGCTCATCAGGACACATTGCGCAAACATGAAAGTCTGTTTCATACAACTGGCGACCATAAAGTGTGGCTTCCCAGAAATTCTTCAAACCAGCAGTGTTCTGATGCCATCTTTGAGCACATTCCCAGAAATTAGGATAGCTAATATAAATTTTAGCATCTAATCTGAGAACCCGCGCGCATTCTAACAAAATCTTTCTGTGGTACCGCTTAGGTATATGTTCTATACAGTGGAAGAAAAGTATCTCATCCACAGATTGGACTTTATAAGGTAAACTCTTTCTAGTAAAATCTAAAACTAAATCAGGCTTACAATTTCTCTCAGCATCAATATTTACATAACCTTTAATTTTAGTAGATCCGCTTCCTAGGTTCAGCTTCATGTGTAACCTTTTTAACTTTCTTCAAGTAATCTAACCCTCTATCTCCACCATTCTTAACCAGCGCAGTCCCATTTTTAATATCCTTAATATTATTAATCTGCTTAAAATACTTAGTATAACTCTCTCTATTCCCCTCATGAATAACTTCAGGCCACAAAATATGACCGCACTCACATTCACAGTTAACTCTTATTTTACACTTAGGATCAATCTGTTTTGCCCGCATACAATAGTATACGTCCTCTGTGTGATTAATCCCAGTAATAAAATAAGGCTCCTGCATCCTCTTAAGGAAGCTAGTTTTAAGAAGTGCAAAAGAAAATCCAACAGCTTCTCTATCAACTATACCCTTCTTAGGAAGCTTAGTATCCATTGATAGGCCACCTTTTTTATCC
>Ga0126370_10000077_pt1 | contig 29642 bp, 21 predicted proteins | sample PanSoiMetaPlot_3_FD_92586 | JGI IMG/M metagenome (GOLD analysis project Ga0126370, IMG submission 92586) | Tropical forest soil microbial communities from Panama - MetaG Plot_3 | ecosystem: Environmental > Terrestrial > Soil > Tropical forest > Bulk soil | place: Panama | collected 2016-02-17 | reverse complement strand
GGAAAAAGTTTAAGTTGAGCGATTTCGGAAAGGGCTGAGGGCTAGTCATGATTAACTACACGGAAAAAATTCCAAACAATGTGGACTTGGGGCGCGACCGGGTTCTGCAGCGCGCGCTGGAGCACTGGCAACCGGCGTTCCTCGGGTGGTGGAACGACATGGGGCCCAACGAGAGCCGCAGCTACGATGTGTATCTGCGCACGGCGATCAGCGTGGAGCCGGACGGGTGGGCGCAGTTCGACTACGTGAAAATGCCGGAATATCGTTGGGGAATCTTCCTGCAGCCGCGGGATGAAAAGCGGGAAGTGAATTTTGGAACCCACAAAGGGCAGCCTGCGTGGCAGGAAGTGCCCGGAGAATACCGCTCGACGTTAAGGCGCATCATTGTCACCCAGGGAGATACCGAGCCGGCTTCCGTCGAACAGCAAAAGATGCTGGGGCTTTCTTGCCCTTCCTTGTACGACCTGCGGAACATTTTTCAGGTGAACGTCGAAGAAGGCCGCCATCTCTGGGCGATGGTTTACTTGCTGCACCGCTACTTCGGGCGAGACGGCCGCGAAGAGGCAGAAGCATTACTGGCGCGCCGTTCCGGCGACACCGATAATCCGCGCATCTTGGGAGCGTTCAATGAGCCGACGCCAGATTGGCTTGCGTTCTACATGTTTACCTTTTTCACTGATCGCGACGGAAAGTTCCAACTTTGCGCCCTGGCAGAATCCGGTTTCGACCCGCTCTCGCGAACCTGCCGCTTCATGCTGACCGAGGAAGCGCACCACATGTTCGTGGGCGAGACGGGAGTGGGCCGCATCATCCAGCGCACTTGCGAAATGATGAAAGAAAACAAGGTGGAAGATCCGTTAGACGTGCGTGCGCTGGGAGTGATTGACCTGCAGACGATTCAGAAGTACTTGAATTTTCACTACAGCGTGACGCTGGACCTTTACGGTTCCGACGTTTCCTCCAACGCCGCAAATTACTTTACGAGCGGTTTGAAAGGGCGCTTCCGCGAGACCAAACTCGAGGACGACCATGTGCTGGCCGATACCTCCTACCCAGTCTCGGAAGTCGTTGGCGGAAAAATCGTGACAAGAAATGTTCCAGCACTGACAGCGCTGAATGAGCGCCTGCGGGACGACTATATTGATGAGATTGCTGATGGCGTCAGCCGCTGGCAAAGAGTGATCGATCAGGCTGGGATTTCTTTCCGCTTGACGCTGCCGCACAAGGGTTTTCATCGCGAGATTGGAAACTTTGCAGGACACTTCATCGGGATCGAAGGCGAAGTACTATCGGAAGAGGCCTGGAAGAAGCACCAATTCGAATGGCTTCCGAGCCCGAAAGACTATGAATTCGTGCAGTCGCTCATGACCGGCCGCGTGGCCGAGCCAGGAAAATTCGCCAACTGGATTGCTCCGCCGATGCGCGGCATCAACAACAAGCCTCTGGATTTCGAATACGTGCGTTTCAACTGATAAGCTGCGAGCCTGGGTTTTCGGCGCGAGGGTCCGTGCATCCGATTATCGACATCCACGTCCACATCATGCCTTACAGCATGATGAAGCCGTCCGCAATGGAGTTGATGAGGAGGGGCCGGAAGGACTATGCGGAGGTGGAGCGCTATTGCGCCGATCCTAAAGCTTTTCTCGCGTTTTTGGACACGCTCGGAGTGGAGCGCGCCGGCCTTATTAACTACGTCGCGCCGAAAATTATTGGCTTCACTCCGGAAGTGAATGATTGGAGCGCTAAATATTGCAGCGCAGCGCCAGAGCGCCTCATTGCTTTTGGCGGCGTGCTGCCAGGAACCGTTCCCGATGCCGGCGCGGAAGTGGACCGTTTGGCAAAACTGGGCATTCGCGCCATCAAGATGCATCCTTCCCACCAAGTGCTCTCTCCGAACGATTATTTGAACGGCAACCGCGATCTCGCCACAGTTTACGAACGCGCGCAGGCAAACAGTATGCCGATTATGATCCACACAGGGACTTCCATCTTTCCGGGAGCGCGGAATCTGCATGCGCAGCCGATGCTTTGCGACGACATTTCTATCGATTACCCAAATCTCGTGGTGATCCTGGCTCACGGAGGCCGGCCGCTCTGGATGAACGAAGCGTTCTTTCTCGTTCGGAGACACAAAAATATGTACATGGACATCTCGGGGATTCCGCCACAGAAGTTGATGGAGTATTTTCCGCGTATCGAAGAGATCGCCGACAAAATCTTATGGGGCACCGACTGGCCGGGGCCCGGCGTTCCTGAAATCGAGGGCAACATCGAGAAATTCAAAGCGCTACCCATCGGGGACGCTGCCAAACGTAAAATCCTGTACGACAACGCCGCCCGTCTATTTCCGAAGTAAAAGCCAGAAACTTAAGCTTGGCCTGAACGCATGTTCGTTTACTGAACATATGTTCAGAACATGTTGACACTCCTGAGAAAAAGGCGGACACTGGCCCTGTGAAATATCTTTGGACGGGATGACGCACCGTGCCACAGAACCCTCGTTTCAAGAATCGCAATAGCCGCCAGCAACGGCGCTTCATGGCGCGACGTCTGGAGATTTTGAGGGCTGCGGGGCGGGAATTCCGCGCGCGCGGTTTCGGCGAGACGGGGATGCGCGACATTGCGGAGGCCGCGGAGCTTTCGCCTGCAAATCTCTATAACTACTTTCAAGGGAAGAACGACGTTCTGTTCTTCTGTCAGGACAGTTCCCTCGATCGCATGATCGGAGCACTAGAGAAGGTACGAAGCAGTCGGGCCAGCGCGGCCGCAAAGCTGGGTCTGGTGATTGTTTCGCACTTGCATTGCCTTCTCGACGAGGTGGAGGGGTCGGCAGCACATTTATTGACTAGTGCGCTGCCCCCACGCCAGCAGCGGTATCTGGTTGCAAAACGCGATCGTTATGAGCTAGGTGTGCGTAACTTGATTGCCTCTGGGATGCGCTCAGGCGAATTTGTTCCCGGCGACGCTGCGCTCTTTGCGCGGGCGATGCTGGGCGCCTTGAACTGGAGCGTGCAGTGGTTTCGGCCTGATGGCGAAATGACCGCCGAACAGATCGCCACAAAATTAGCGGAATATCTGGTTCGCGGGTTGCTAGCCAAGGCTGATTCTGCGAAACATCTTTCTGCCGCCAGGGACACGGCCCGCGCCCTTTGTAAACCAACCTCTATAGGCGAGAACGGGCGGCGGTCGGATAGCGCATCGAGGTAATGGAAAGTGGCTATATTTCCGATTGAATCGCAAAAAACAGCGCAAGTCCGGTTCACGTTGAACGGAGAAGAAGTCGACGTCTCGTTCGCGCCATATAAGACGCTTTTGGAGGTTTTGCGCGAGGATCTGGGGCACACGGGTACAAAACACGGTTGTGAACTTGGAGAGTGCGGAGCGTGCGCCGTTCTTTTGGACGACAAGCCCGTGCTCTCCTGCCTCGTGCTCGCGCTGGAGTGCGCAGGAAGAGAAGTGCTAACAGTCGAGGGTTTGTCGAACGACGGCCGTCTTCACCCGCTGCAGGATGCGTTCGCTGATTGTGGCGCTGCACAATGCGGCTATTGCACGCCCGGAATCCTGGTGACCGCAAAAGCGCTGCTGGATGCAAATCCGCACCCCAGCCGCGACCAAATCCGCGAAGCACTCTCAGGGAACCTTTGCAGGTGCACAGGGTATTTGCAGATTTTCGAGGCCGTAGAAGCGGCGATGGCGAAGATTGCCGATGAAACAAAGAATCGCACTGAAGTGCGTGGAGGGTCGTAAAGAGGGCAAATGGCAGAGCAAGAAGAACCTACGAAATCATTGCCCATCGTGGATTCTCAGCCGAGTCGCGAAGGCTCGCGTGTTATCGGCGTCCCGCGGCGCCGCGTGGACGGTCGCGCCAAGGTGACTGGTCAGACGCGCTTTGCCGACGACATTTTCCTTCCTCGCATGGCCCACTGCAAACTCTTGCGTTCGCCGCATCCTCACGCGCGCATTCGCAGCATCGATACGGCGCGCGCGCTGGCGCGTCAGGGCGTGTATCTGGTTCTCACCGGAAAAGATCTCCCGATTCAATACGGGATTCTCCCCGTCAGCCAGGATGAGCAGGCACTTTGCCTCAATCAGGTGCGGCATGTGGGCGACCCTGTTGCTGCGGTCGTGGCGCGGGAAGAGTTAACCGCCTTTGATGCCATGGATTTGATTGATGTGGATTACGAAATTCTCCCGACCATTTCTGATCCCGAAGAAGCGCTCGCAACTTCCGCGCCACGAATCCACGAATACGGGGAAGAAGGAAACATCCACAAGCAGGTGGCGCTGGAATTTGGAGACGTGGAGCAGGGGTTCGCAGAAGCAGATGAAGTTCTCGAGGACACGTTCTTTTATCAGGGAAACACGCATCTTCCCATCGAACAGCACGCTTCTGTGGCCATCAAGGACCCCGACGGGAAGCTGACCATCTGGTCGAGCACGCAAACCCCGCATTACTTGCATCGAGCTCTGGCAAAAGTGCTAGAAATGGCGCCGGCTCACATTCGCGTGATCGCCACGCCGAATGGCGGGGGTTTTGGTGGCAAAAGCGATCCCTTCAATCATGAGATCGTGGTCGCGAAGGCTGCCTTGCTGCTCGACCGCCCCGTGAAAATCTGCCTTACGCGCGAAGAAGTTTTCTATTGTCATCGGGGACGCCACCCGGTGCTGATGAAATTCAAGACCGGCGTAAAAAGAGACGGCACGATTACTGGTGTTCATCTGCAAACCCTTATTGATGGTGGCGCCTATGGCTCGTACGGTGTTGCGAGCACCTATTACGCCGGTGCGCTTCAGACGACCACCTACCACATTCCGCGCTATCGCTATGAAGGCTGTCGGACGTTCACCAACAAACCGCCGTGCGGGCCCAAGCGGGGACACGGCACGCCCCAGCCGCGCTTTGGCCAGGAAGTGCAACTCGACAAGATCGCAGAGAAGCTCCAAATCGATCCCGCGGATTTACGTTTGCGCATTGTGGAAAATCCGAACACGGTTACAGCAAATTTTCTAAAACTGGGTACGGTGAATCTTACCGAGTGCATCCAGAGAGTCGTCAAAATTTCCGATTGGAAAAATAGGTTCCGCCAACTTCCGGAAAGGCATGGTGTGGGCCTGGCTTGTTCGGCTTATTTGACGGGAGCGGGCTTGCCCATTTATTGGAACAAGATGCCGCATTCCGGCGTGCAGCTGAAGTTCGATCGCGGTGGCGGAGTCAGCATTTTCTGCGGCGCGACGGAAATCGGACAAGGCTCCGACGACATGCTCGCTGGAATCGTAGCGGAAGTTCTCGGCATTGATCCGTTCGATGTGCGGCTGTTTACCGGCGACACGGACCTTGGTCCAGTGGATCTCGGCTCCTATTCGAGTCGCGTCACGTTGATGGCGGGCAATGCCGCGATACAAGCAGCCGAGCGTGGCAAAGCGCTCCTCGCCGAAGCCGTCTCGTTGAAATTGGAGGTGCCTAAAGACAGGCTGTGCTTTGACGAACAGCGTGTTTTCGATTCCACGGCACCTGACAGAGGCGTTAGCTTTGCCGAAGCAATCTGCCTCGCAGAGGCGCGCTTTGGAACGATTGGTACCGTTGGCTCGTACACACCGCCGAAGTCTCCAGCCCTTTATAAAGGGGGAGGCGTCGGCCCCTCCCCAACTTATTCGTATTCCGCCGCCGTTGTCGAAGTCGAAGTGAATCCCATAACCGGCTGGGTGCACGTACCCAAGGTCTGGATTGCTCATGATATCGGGCGCGCGCTCAATCCAACGCTCGTGCGCGGGCAGGTCGAGGGCAGCGTCTACATGGGCCTCGGCGAAGCACTGATGGAAGAGCAGGAGTTCCGCCGTCTGCCAAAACGCCTCTCCCACGCACTTGTTCACAAATTTCCGTCAATGCTTGAATACAAAAGCCCTACTTCGCTCGACATGCCGGAAGTGGTCACCGAGTTGATCGAAGATCCGGACGCTCGTGGCCCATTTGGCGCAAAGGAAGTCGGGCAGGGGCCTTTGCTCCCGATTATGCCCGCGGTTGCCAACGCGGTTTATGACGCAGTGGGCGTGCGAATCGACGAAGTGCCCATCACACCAGAAAAAATCATGAAAGCGCTCGCCGAAAAGAAAGCGGGCCGCGAACCGCGCTTTGGGCCGGACCACTTCCCGCAAATTAAATGGCCGGAAGCGCTACGCGTCCCTCCGCCTTGGGAGGGCGGTGATGGCAACGCCGTAAACGACACGCATCGCGAGAAGCCACATCCCACAAAAGAGAAGCTGCTCGCACCATGATGCGTTTGCCTCTATTTGAATTCCGCGCTCCCCAAACTGTCGCGGAAGCTGCGCGCATTTTGGACGGCGAAGGTCCTCAAACGATGCCCCTCGCGGGAGGCACCGACTTGCTCCCGAACATGAAGCGGCGGCAGCAAGTTCCAAAAACTTTGATGAGCCTGAACCGCATCGGCGAGCTGCATCAGTCAAGACGCAGCGAGTCATGCATGCGCCTTGGCGCCTGCCTCACGCTTTCTGAAATCGCGGCGGACCCGCGATTTCAGAATGGAATGACTGCGCTGGCGCAAGCGGCTTCGTTCGTCGCCACCCCCCAAATCCGCAACATGGCCACGCTCGGCGGAAATCTTTGTCTGGACACACGCTGCAACTATTACGACCAGAATTACGAATGGCGAAAAGCCGTCGGTTTTTGCCTGAAAAAAGATGGCGACACCTGCTGGGTGGCGACGGGCAGTTCCAAGTGCATGGCCGTTTCTTCAACGGACACGGCGCCCGCGCTGATGGCACTTGGCGCGCGCGTTCGTTTGGTATCGCGTTCAGGTGAACGCGAAGTGCCGCTAACCGATCTCTATCAAAACGACGGCATCCACTACATGAAGCGTCAGCCAAACGAATTACTCACCGAAGTGCTCGTGGAGTCTTTACACGGCTGGAAGAGTGCGTACTGGAAACTGCGACGCCGCGGGGCCTTCGACTTTCCAGTTTTATCCGTGGCCGCGGCAGCGAAAATATCCGCCGGTGGCATCGTTGAAGACGCTCGCATTGTAGTGGGCTCGGTGGCTTGCCTGCCGCTCGTGGCTGTGGAAGCTTCAGCCTTTTTGAAGGGCCGGGCGCTGAGTCGGGACTCCATCGCGCAAGCGGCTGCCCACGCAGCGCTCATCGCCAAGCCTCTCGATAACACCGATTTCGACATGACCTGGCGCAAGCGCGTAACCTCGGAATTCGCGACGTATGCGCTGCGCGAACTTCGCGGCGACGATATGGGCGGCGAGCGACTGTTGCTCACGCGACATTCCGGAAGCCTCTAAACAGCCTTGGAGCGTGCTCGGCTCGATGGTCACGCGGTACGGGCCTTTGGCGCGGTTGACGGCATGCGCAATCCCGATTAAATTAGATAAGTAGAATCGCGGCTGTCCCGATCCTCGGGAATCCTGCTGCGATTTCTTTTTGTTCCTTCCCGGTGCTGCCCCGCCAATGCGGGGCGAACCCCACGGATGGGAGGTCGTCCAATTGGTAGGACTCCAGACTCTGGATCTGGCTATCCTGGTTCGAGTCCAGGCCTCCCAGCCAATCTTTTCAATGAGTTAGCAAAGGCCCTTTCTCAAACTTGGGAACACTTGGGAACAGAATTTGTTCCAACTTTGAGATTGCATTACGTTCTGAGTCTTCCACCGACTGAATGTAAAACGCCAATGTGGTATGCGGGGACGAGTGTCCGAGAACCTGCTGTGTGGTTCTTACTGGCTCCCGCATTTCACTGAGGGTTGTTGCTACGGAGCGACGAAAACCGACGGAGGATTTCCGTCCTGAAATGCGCAATGACAGGACGGCTAGTCCCGCCGAACTCCGGACGAATGTCTACCTCGGTCACGCGGCCCGCCTTCCATCCGCGATATAAATGCTCGAAGTGCTCGCCGACGAATCGGGTCTTGGCTTGATTGCGAAAAATGAGGTCGCCATCGGTCACGGAGCGGTACTGGCGGAAGTCCCATGCCCTGCGAATTTGGAAATAGCGGCACAGCTCCGCTGATGGGTCAGAGTCGAGTGGGATCGTCACAGTCGAATCGAATACTTCTTGGGCCTTTCCGAAGTGAGAATCGAGTCGCCCCAGATAGATGAATCGGAACTCGGAGAGCTGCCGAAACAAAGGGAGGTAGGCTTGCAGATGATGGACAAATTCGCTGAGGCTCGCCTCTGACCCTTGGAGGTAGGTAAACGTCACCACAGACGAGGAAGATGAGACATCGCTATCAAGAAACATCGGGAACTTGTCGACGAAGTAGCGAATCGTGGGTTGGCTGGTCTTCTGACTTTCAATTCGTTGCAGAAATAGCTCACCTTTTCCGGCTCGGTTTCTAGGTATTTGTATTGCGGATGCTGAAGAGGTCGAGTAAAACTGATAGCGCGCCAGCTGCAGTTGTCTTGGCGAAATCCCTCCGGGAGGTCCGCGAGCCAGGATTCGTCAGTGTGCCTTTGATCCGTGCTCAGGAGGACATCATCTATCCTGCGGGAAAGTTCACGCGGAGCACCAGGTCTTGGAAGCGTGGGTCGGAGCGCAATGGATCAATGATACGCTCAATTTTCAGCAGTGCGAGATAGCTAGAGCGGTCAGCATAGCAGGTTTCGAGCCATGCAAACGCTTGGTCCACATCATTCAGGCCAGTGCACAGAAGTACAGGTTCATATGGTGAAGCGGCCCCAGCCTTTACCGAGTTTTCCAAACCAGCCAACAGTTGATGCGCCTCTGATTCTCGTCCAGTTTTGGCGAAATTGTATCCGAGCAGGCCCGCCAAAACCGGCGGATCGCGCCCGAACAGAGCGTTCACCTTCTCTATCAGCTCTATGGCCTTCTCGTGCTGTCCCGCAGCGCTGTACGTTTGCCCGAGCATCCATTGGGCGAAAAGGAAATTACGGTCCAGTTCCAGTGCTTGTTGAAACTGCCGGATGGCCTGATCGTATTCCCCCATAGTGTAGAAGACCCACCCCAGATGTGTCTGGATAATAAGAGACAGCGGATCAAGATCCAGGGCGTGCCGCATCTCCGCAAGTGCTTCCCGCTGGCGGCCACAAAAATTCGAGATTATGGCATACCAGTGATGGGCATTCGCGTGGCCGGGATTGAGTTCGATGGCCCGCCGACACTCGGCCAAGGCCGTTAGCCAATCCCAGTCATGGGCCAAGCTGGCTGCGGCCATCGACACGTGGGTCTCTGCCAACGTTTCGTCGAGTTCCAGGGCCCGGCGGGCGGCGGCTTTAGCTGGAGCAAATACGACTTTTCCCGGCATAAGGTGGTAGAAACCTGCAAAGCAGTAACATTCTGCCAGGCCTGCATAAGCCAAGGCATAACTTGGGTCTTGCTCGAGAGCTTGTCTAAAAAACTCTACCCCCTTCCCGAAGCCTTCGGGAGTCCATTTGAGCAAGTGAAACCTACCCTTGAGATACAGCCGATACGCGTCGGGGTCGACTTCGCCGGGCCTCAACAGCCGCGCTTGTTCACGTGGCGTGAGTTTGACCTGGATCTCGTTCGCAATCGCCCGAGCGATCTCCGTTTGCAAAGCCAGGACGTTTCGTAGGTCTCGTTCATAGCTCCCTGCCCAAATGTGGGTGTCGGCTGGAGCGTGGATCAATTGAGCCGTAATCCGTACCCGGTCACCGACTCGCAGGACCGCACCCTCGACGGCCGCCTCCACTTTAAGCTTCCTTGCGATTTCCCTGAGTGGTTGATTCCTGCCCTGATAATGCACGGCTGACCGATGCGAAACCACTCTCAGCGAGCTCACCTGCGCTAGAGCGGAAGTCAGCTCTTCCGTCACGCCCTCAGCAAAGTATTCTTCATCGGGGTTGGGGGAGAGATTTCGAAGCGGGAGCACCACAAGTGATCGGATAGGTCCGGCCGCCAGCCCTTTGCCAGCACCGATGACCGCGGGTCGGGATCTACCTAACTTGTTTTCCTCACCTAGAATTGCTTCCAGGGCAACCCGTAGTTCTTCGGCTCGCTGGTAACGCCCACTGGACTCTTTTGCGATGCAATGCCCGACGATTCTGCGCAGGGAAGCGGGCACATCAGAAGGAAATGGTTCTGGGGGCTTCTGCAAAATCGCCGAACCAACTTCGATTGCCGTCGCTCCTTCAAATGGCCGACGGCCGGCGACCATCTCGTAAAGAACGACGCCTAGTGAAAAGATGTCGGCTCGGCCATCTATAGATTGCCCCCGAATTTGCTCCGGTGACATATAGCCGACCGTACCCATCACCATTCCCGATACAGTTGCCTGACTAAGCGTTTCACTAGTCGCTGCGGATTTTCCCTCCGGTCGGGTCAGCTTTGCTAGACCGAAGTCCAGGATTTTGATCCGGCCATCTTTGGTGACAAAGAGATTCTCTGGTTTCAAATCACGGTGCACAATCCCCTTATCATGCGCGGCCGCCAAGCCATGTGCCGTTTGGATGGCGTAATCCACGGCCTTGCTCACCGCAACCGGTCCAAGTCGTTCGTGCTCGCGAAGAGTCGAGCCTTCCAGCAACTCGGAAACCAGATAGGGTGCTCCCTCATAGGTTCCCATCTGAAACACGGCGAGAATATTCGGATGATTCAGTGCAGCCGCAGCCCGCGCTTCTTGTTCGAAGCGTCGCAGCCGGTCAGGATCGTGTGGCAAGGACGCCGGCAATACTTTGATGGCAACATCGCGTTCCAATCGAGCGTCTCGCGCCCGATAGACCTCGCCCATGCCACCAAAACCAAGTAATTCCTGCACGTAGTAATCACCCAACTTGGTCCCGGGTATGAGCGTTGCTCTGATGCTAGAAGATTGAAGAAAATCGGATTGGACTTTATCGCCAGCAGAGAGAAGCCGCTCGACTTCCCGTCGCAATGCATCGTTCGAAGAACAGGCACGATCCAGGAAGCCGGGCCGATCTTCTACCTTGAGCTCTAGAGCCTCCGCCAGCACTTCCCTGATTTGGTGCCATTGCTCAGGCGTCATGATGCTCAGCCTTGCTTATTTCGTCGTGCAGCCAGACTCTTGCCGTGGTCCAATGTCTTTTCACAGTGGCTGGCGAGATTCCCAGAACGTGGGAGGTGTCTTCAATGGACAGGCCGCCGAAAAACCGCAACTCGACAATTCTGCTTTGCTGTGGATCCAGTTGGGCTAGCCGGTTCAACGCGTCATCAAGAGCTACCAGATCCACGCTTGGATCTTCGGCGAGTGCGAGCGCCCGGTCCAAGGTGAGTCTGTACCCTCCGTCCCGCTTCGCCGCCTTCCGGCGGCGCGCGTACTGGATCAGAACCTGCCGCATGAGATTGGCGCAAACGGCAAAGAAATGTGCGCGACTCTCAGGTTCCACGGTCTGCTGTTTCATCAGGGAAAGATAGGCTTCATGCACCAGCGCCGTCGTCTGCAACGTGTGGTCGGGACGCTCCTTGCGAAGCTGGCAGTGGGCTAGTCGGCGCAGTTCATTGTAGACGAGAGGTACTAAACAGCGCAGGGATTCCTCGTCACCGGCGCGCCATTTCGCCAGTAGTTCGCTGACAGGCTCGGTCCTGGGTCCTAGCACAACATTCGCACCGCGAACGCGAATCGGGGGGAAGATAGCGACTTTTCCAATTGAAGTCAAATCATTAAGAACAAAGGTAGTTGCAACCACTCCGAAGGATTTTCTAGCCATCTTCAGATCGGCACCGAGATTTTTTCGAAGACGTGAGCCAATTCTGCCGCGAATTGCACATTAACAGTTAGAGCAGAGTTAGACCCGCGGACTAAGCGCAGGGCGTGAACATAGCGCCCCACGATAAGCCGGTAATCAGTTTCAGCCGTCCTTTGCGAGGTTTTATGCTTGCTAAACGTAATGCAGACTTCATCCTGAAGCAGCCAGACGATTCGAATGGATACCGGATCCTGCGGAGAGCATTCCTGGGTTCGGCTTTGCTTGCAGCGGCAGCTGCTGCACTGCGCGGTTCGCCGATTCTTCGAGGTGTGAGCGCAATCGCGGAAACCTCGACCACAGACGTGCTCCGGGACACACTTAACGGTCTGATTGCTTTCTTGGTACCCGGTCCGGATGCTTATTCTGTCGCGCAGGGTGTGAGCACAGCCGAACAAGGGGGTTTGGACGCTGGCATTACCGACATCCTCGTTCAGAGTATCGACGAATCTGCCCCGTATGTTCCCCAGTTTTCAGCAGTGGTGGCTTCTATCCTGAATGACCTGGCGCAGGCAGTTAATCCCAGCGCAAATGGAAACTTTGTCTCTCCCTTTGCGCGCTTGGCCTTTGCCGAGAAAGTTCAGGTCTTCCGCATGATGGACGAGACTGAGTCGCTCAAACCTCTTGCCGGGGTCCTTCCGGTGTTCGTCGGGTTCTTGAGCTACTCCGAGGCTAGCGTGCTCGATCCCGCCACCCGCGCACTCAGTGGCCAGCCCGTCGGATGGGACATCTCGCATTACGACGGAGTAGCGGACGGCAGAGACGAGTTCTTGGGCTACTTCCAGAACCGCCGCAGTGCTGGTTAGAAGAAGACTGGAAACAAGGGAATTTGCAAGAGTGCGAGCCGGGACAACGAAATTAGGAGGAAGCAATGACCGATTTTTCACTCGCTATGATGAGCAGGCGCCTTTGGCACCAGGCGACCCTGTTAACGATTCTAGCTGCGGGCTCGACGGCATACGCGCAAACCGCGCCCCAACCACTTGCTAGCCCGGAGTACGGGACAAATCAAGAAATACTTCTGCGCAGTGTAGTGGTGGGCCGTTCGTCTGAAACGGCCTTAAGGGCTTCGCGGCCGCTGGGAACAGTGACTCCCGCCGAGCTCCGCGCGGCGGTTGATGCCTACTGGGGAGAGGGCCTGCCGACAGAGACTAAGTTAGCGATATTCGATAAGTTTTGGGATCACGCCGACCAGAGATTCGCCGCCTTCCAAGGCATTGACGTTGACTGGTCTGCGCTGCGTGCGCGCTATCGCCCCGAAGTTGCGTCAGGCGTAAGCCGTGGTCGCTTTGCGGCCATTATGAACTACTTGGCACTCGCGCTCCGAGATAGCCACTCGCATGCTTACGACCTGCTGGTCAATTTCGATACGATCCCGGGCTCCGGTGTACCACTGCTGGGAGTAGGTGGCTGGGAAGCTGACCCTTCTGGAACCTGCATGACCGCTCTGGACGACGGTTCTGCTCTGGTCTACTCCGCTGTTCCAAATCATCCGCTCGGACTGGAGCCAGGTGACGTGGTTCTTGGGTACGACGGTCAGGGCTGGCGGCAACTGTATCAACAACTTCTTAAGGAGGAGATTCCAGTTTGGCCTTTATGGTGGGGTTCATCGCCCAGTTCCTTTGATCACGCATTCGTGATGGCAGCCGGCCAGAACCTCCACTTATTCGACACAATGCAGATTCGCAAGCATGGTACGGGCCAGATCGTAAGCTTGGCAACGAATCTGATGCCGGATCCGATTTGGGAAGGCTTTTGTTCAGAACAAATGGATATTCCTGGTGTACCCAAACCCGGCTATTACGGCAGTGATTACGTGCGGTGGGGAATCGTTGATGGCACAACAATCGGCTATATCTATGTCTGGGGCTGGCTCGGCAATGCAGTAAATGATTTCTCGGAAGCAGTCTATCAGCTAACGCAGGTGAACAATGTCGATGGGCTGATCATCGACTTCAGGTTCAACCCTGGCGGCTACGTGTTTGCGCCATTCCGTGGCCTAGGCGCTCTCTCGTCACATCCGGTCCCCACCACCGGGATGGACGAGCGGCTCAACCCAAACGATCACGTTCAAATGAAGAGCTTCTTCCCTCCAAGCTATTTTACTTTGGATTTCGATAACTGGGCGACATTTGGGATACGGGTTAAGACGTCATATGGAGGACCAGTTGCGATATTAGTCGGGCCCGGTGCGGTGAGTGCCGGAGATTTCGGCGCCATCTGGGCGACCTCTCTTCCTCGTGCTCGTACGTTCGGCAAGCCAACTTCTATGGCGGTAGGGTTTCCGACCCAACCTTTTCTTGGAACTGAGCTCGATCTCGGCCCAGATTGGTTCGCGCGGATAGCCGAAACGAACACTTATTCGGTTGGCGCGCCTCAAGATTTCTTGATTCATACAGAGTTCTCCCTGGATGAACCAGTCTGGCTGACTCCGGAAGATGCGGCTTCGGGTAAGGATACCGTCGTACTCGCTGCACTCCGCTGGTTACACCAGCAAATTGGAAAATGACTAACAACGACTACGTCCGGCAGAGTGACGGGTGATTTCAGTTTGGAAGAGCAATCAAAGTGAGGGGAACCATGCGCGACGTTATTGTTGTTGGAGCCGGAGGCGGCGGGGCGGTTATTGCCAAGGAACTTGCGGCTCAGGGCCTTGATGTTCTTCTACTTGAAGCGGGGCCACGATTCGCCGAACCAGAAGCTGACTGGGATCACTTCGAGAGCGACGCCAACAACCCCTTCAACGGCTACTTTCGCTTTGGTCCAGCGGATCGAACAAAACCTCAGTGGTTGCGCGAGCTGCCGCAGAGTTCCTTGTTCCTGCAGCTTTCCGGTGTTGGCGGGACAACCAACCATTATCAAGGAAATTCTCCTCGCGCTATGCCCGGAGCCTTCCTGGGCTATGCGGCGGCCGACCAAAACGCCTACGACGTGAATCACCTCTTCCCGTTTGATTACCGCGAACTCATACCGTACTACGAATGGGTCGAGCAGACCTTGCCTGTTGAAACTGCGCCAATGGGCACGAAGGAAGAAGTGTTCTTCCGTGGTGCTCAGCTGCTGGGTTTGCCCGTGCAAACCACCAAGGACATTACGCGCACTGCCTTTCGACCCCAAGAAAATGCCATTCTTCAGCCGAGAGGTACCGCTGGCAAGACTAGTGATTCCTCGAAGCTCTTATTCCCGCAGGCGCAAGGGTGCACCTTCTGCGGCCACTGCTCCCAAGGATGCTTTGAGCCTCGGCGGGCACCCATCAATCTCAAAGCCAAGCGCTCGACTTCGGTCAGTTATATCCCGATGGCGCTAAGCTGCGATCTCTGGTCGCGATCAGGAAAACCAGTAACGTTGCTACCCGACGCCTTTGCGGTTCGCGTCAATACGGATGCTTCCTCAGTGGCGCGGAGTATCACCTGGCGGACTGGTGCGACCGGCGAGATCCTCACCGAGGAAGCTCGGGTGATCGTACTGGCGTGCGGTACGGTGGAGAATCCGCGCTTGTGGCGCAATAGTGGACTTCCGGATCCGAATGGATGGGTCGGCTTGGGCCTCACCGATCATTTCGTCGATGCGGTCACTGGAGTGATGCCCTTCTATACCGGCTCCACTAAAGGTTCTGGGTCTGGCGGCCGAATTGATTTTCCAGGTTACGGAATGCTGGAGGTAGTTGGTGAAACGCCGGGACTGCGAGCGGCACTCAGCTCTTTCAGCGACGCCGGCATCGCTGGATTCTACGACAACGGTCTCCCCGGAGGCCCGTACGGTGCCGACACTGTCGGTCGCCTTATCGGGAAGGACCTGAAAGAAACTATGTCCAATGTAGATCGTTTGCTGAATGTCGATATCTTCACCGATGACGATGTAGAAGCTCAGAATCGTGTTTCCTTGTCGGCAGATCTGCCTCCCGACGAACATGGCCCTGTCCCCCGCATTGAAATCCATCAGCGGAATCGTTCTTCGCGCACGGTGCGCAACCGCGAGTTCCTAGTTCAGCAGGCCGTGCGCCTGCTACGGGCCCTCGGTGCAATCAGAGTACATCGCATCAACAAACCACCGTTTGTGATTCATAGCCATAGCACGATGCGCATGGGCTTGAGCGAGACCGATTCCGTTCTTGATGAGAACGCGGAGGCTCGCTGGGTCAAGCGGCTCTTTATCGCGGACAATTCAGCCCTGGCGAACGGAATTGGCGGCCCGAATCCCACTTTGACAACGCAGGCTTTGGCAACTCGAACGGCTGAGAAAATCTTTCAGCGTTACTTCGGCGGTGATGCCTGGGTGCGCAGAGAGACACCCGTTTCTTCGGTTGATCCTTCGGTCACACATGCAGTTATCAAGCGCGGGCTGTAGTTCGCAGGGCTAGGGGAGTATTCGCATGTCTAACGACATAGGGAAAATTGCATTGTCTGCAATTTTAGCTCTGCTTCTAGGCAGCCACGCCAGCGGTCAATCTTTGAGAACGCAAACAGGGGCTTTATCTGATGGCGCACAGTACATCATCGATGTTCCCGGCAACTGGAATGGGACATTGCTTGTCTACAGTCACGGCTATGTGCCTCCAGGGTATCCCAATGTCCTCGCGGATGCAGGAGACGCCGCATCGCGAATGTATCTCCTCTCGCAAGGCTATGCGCTTGCAGGCTCCTCGTTTGCAACGACTGGCTGGGCGGTTCGAGATGCATTCGTGGATCAGATCGGCGTGCTTGATCTATTTGATGCTTCCTTTGGGATCCCCAAACGCACAATCACCTGGGGGCATTCACTTGGCGGTTTGATCTCTGCTGGTCTGGTACAGCAATTCCCACAGCGATTCTCGGGAGCGCTTCCCATGTGCGGCGTATTGGCCGGAAGCGTGGGTTTCTGGAATCAGGGCCTCGACAGCGCATTTGCATTTAAGACCCTGCTGGCTCCTGCTTCTGGACTTCAGTTAGTGAACATCACCAATCCTCTCGCCAACCTTGAACTGGCCGAACAGATTCTTTCTGCAGCTCAGGCTACGCCACGGGGGAGAGCCCGGATAGCCCTTGCCGCTGCTCTCTTTGACACGCCGGGATGGTTTTCTCCGCTGTCCCCGGAACCACAGGCTACAGATTACGCAAGCCGCGAGGCCAATCAGTTCTTGTGGCTGCAGCAAATAGACTTCCCGGGAGCATTTGCCTTTCGCAGTGAATTGGAAGCTCGGGCCGGAGGAAATCCTTCTTGGAACAATGGGATCAATTACGCGAAGCAGCTGGATCTCTCAAAAGACGCCGACGAAGTGAGAGTGCTTTATGCAGAATCAGGTTTGAGCTTGACATCGGATCTCGAGCTGCTTGCCGCGGCCCCACGAATTGATGCCGACCCGACGGCCGTGGAATACCTCCGAGGGAACATCGCACTCGATGGTGAGATCGAAGTTCCCGTTCTGACTCTTCACACGACTGACGACGGGCTTGTGCCGGTTGAAGACGAACAAGCATACAAGGCAGTCGTGGCGCGCACGGGCAACAATGATCTCCTGCGGGAACTGTTTGTGCATCGCGCAGGCCATTGTTCCTTCACGCCCGCTGAGCAATTGGTGGCTTTGCAAACTCTGATTCAGCGCCTCGACAACGGGAAATGGGATGCAGTGGACTCTCAGCAGCTCAACCAAAAAGCCATCGACTTTGGACTATTTCTAAACGTGGTACGGCCTGGATTCGTTGATTTTGAGCCGCATCGATTCCTCCGGCCGTTTGATGACATCACATTACCGCACTGAGCCTTTATATGGCGGTGTGTCCGTGCTGAATAGCCGTTGTGCTGATGGGTGTCGGATCGGAGTCACGAAGATTTATTTGTAAGGAGTACGTGTCTTTGTCTATATTACGCCCCGACCCCAACCCAAACCGAGAGTACAGGTGGCGCAAAGGCGAGTCTCGCGGATACTCTCCCTTTTCCTACCCTCTCACCTTTGCAGCTCTGAAAGGACCACCCATGAAACCAGCGCAGTCCTCGGCTTTGCCAACACATCGAAGACTCTCCTTGACCGCATCAGGCTTTGTGGCTCGTGTTCTCATCTGCCTGCTGTTCAGTTGCACTGCGCTGGCTCTGGCTCAAGCGCAGCAGCCGTTTGACCCGAGCAGGGGGATACTCCTGCGGGGGACGGTTGTCACTATGGATGCGGCGGGGACCATCGTGCACAACGGAAGCGTCCTTGTCCGCGATGGAAAGATTGTTGCCACCTGGCAGGGAGCAAATACTCCCTATGGAGTAGCGATCGACAATGCAGTCATAATCGATCTAGGCCCGAAAGGCCTGATTTTCCCTGGTCTCATCAACCTGCACAATCACCCCGCGTTCGACATGCTGGAGCTTTGGCCAACACCTTCATCGCATGTGGAAGCGAGTCTTGGTCGTCCGCTCGGGACCGAGCCCTACGCGAATCGGTACCAGTGGAACATCGTTGGACGTACATCGCCTCCAGAATTCGTCCGCCTCGTCAACAACCCTATGAACCTGCTAGTTTCACCTATCGGACTCAATCTTTATCCGGAAGTTGGGAAGTATGCCGAAGTCAAGGCCATGCTTGGTGGTGAAACTGCAATTCAGGGCGGCCCACTCGATCCCAGAGTAGACAACATCCTCATTCGAAATGTCGATGACTCAAATTTCGGACGGGCTCGGATCGCATCGCGAGTGCCATCCATTGATGGGTTAAGCGGAACTGACCTCGATTCCTTGTTAACGCACATGCGCAATGGTCAGGTTGACGCTTGGATTGTTCATCTTGCCGAAGGCGTGCGCGACAACCAGCGCCGTCCGGGAGATGCATTCTCCTCGCGCGGGGAGTTTGCCACCCTGAAATCGAAAGGGCTGCTCACCGATGCCACGGTAATCGTCCACGGAAATGGTCTTGAACACGACGATTTCACTGCTATGCGTGCAGCGCCCAGCATAAGGCTGGACGGCACGGGAGATGGCTTGGGCGCGAAGCTTGTGTGGTCCCCTCTCTCGAACCTGTTGCTTTACGGCCAAACTGCCCTCGTATACCACGCATTGCAAGCTGGTGTGGTCGTTTCGCTCGGGACAGACTGGAGTCCCAGTGGCTCCCGCAACCTTCTCGATGAACTGAAAATTGCCGATATCGCGCTCCGTGACCCGCGCCTACTCGGCGCTGATCGAGATCTGATTCCAGCCCTCAGCATTACCGGCAAGACAGACGAGGAGCGACAAGAGGCCGAGATTGCGCTAGACAAACTCCTTGTTCAAATGGTGACGACCAATCCGTCAAAAGCGCTGCGTTGGATGCAGGAAGTTGGCTCGATTGAGCCCGGCAAGTTTGCGGATTTGCTGGTCATCACGAAGCCCCAACATCCGTCCTTGGAAGACCTTCCCAACTCACCCTATCGCAACCTCATTGACGCTACCGAGGAAGACGTGCGGCTGGTGCTAGTGAACGGTGAACCACTCGCCGGTGATGTCGCGGTCATGGCTGCTCTTAAGCCCGGCGATTACGAGGTCGTAACAAGTTCAATGGGGTGTTTTCAGAAAGCTATTGACGTCACCAATCCGGCGGTACCGAGAGGCACAGAGACATTTGCTCAAATCGAGCAAAGCCTTCGCGATGCATTGAATGCGATGGGCGGGGATAATCCGCCTACTGGAGGCGGCCCCGCAGATGACTCGAACACTTACAGCTACCTCAAGGCACACATTCCCGGTGCCGGTGCACTGACGGACGCGCAATTCCGGCAACAACTCACATTCTTCTTTGGGCTCGCACCCAATGGTCGGCTGAACATGGAAGGTCTTCAACTCGCGCCAGTCCTCCTCGAGGACGATGACTTCTATTTCCACCTGCTGGGAGGCGAAGCCTCGCCCATCACCGGTCTGATCGCAGATGACACGCCGCCCTTCGGCCTTTATCGGTCGAACTTTAATCAGATTCAGCTGTTGGGGAATCCGTTTGCAACCGCCAACTATCGCGACCGGTACTTTACTGTCTGTCCCGAGTGAAAGGCGGACGGAGATTTACGAACGTTGTGTTGGAGAATCACATTGCGTAGGAGTGCTCGGTCATGAAATTAGCGACAAGTGTGCCCACGATATTATTAGTGGTGTCAGCAGGTTTGCTGTCTTCGACAAGAGCTCTTTCCCAAGCTCCTGCGGCTGGCACTCCCAGTGCAAAGGATGAAGCAATCCCGAGCCTTCGTGATGTACCAGTCGTGGCGCTTACACACATTCGCGTTATCGACGGCACAGGAGCACCCGCAAAGGAAGACCAAACGCTGGTGATTGAAGGCGGCAGGATTTTCGCGCTGGGCAGAAGCGGTGAAGTAAAAGTGCCTGAGAAAGCGAGCACACTCGATCTTGCGGGACATACTGTGCTGCCGGGTCTGGTGATGCTTCACGAGCATCTCTTCTGGTACTTTCCAGACCCTGGTCTCAGCCATCCCGAGCACTTTAGCTTTCCGCGACTGTACTTGGCGTATGGCGTCACTACTCTTCGCACTGCCGGTACTGATTTTCCATATATGGATCTGAACCTGAAGCGGCGTATCGAAGCGGGAAAAGTTCCGGGTCCGGAGATCCACCTCACGAGCCCGTACTTTTCGGGCGAGGGCGATTCCGCACTGGGCGCCATGATCCTGCACGACCCAGAGGAAGCCAGAAGAGCCGTTCGCTATTGGGCAGCAGAAGGATTCACTTCGTTCAAGGCCTACCAATGGGTGCCTAAGGAGGTCTTGGCAGCGCTGATCGATGAAGCCCATCGTTTGAAGCTGAAGGTAACTGCCCACTTGCGATCGGTAACGTGTCGAGAAGCGGCAGAGATGGGCATTGACAACATTGAACACGGCTGCCCCTCCGCCGACAACTTCCGCGATCTGGCCGATTCACAAACCAAGGCTCTATTCCGCACGCTTATCGACAAGAAGGTTGTGCTGACCCTCACGCCAACGAATGGGCGTAAGCCAATATCCGATCTCGCTGGAGAGCTGTTCGACCCGAGTGCCAAAGAGCGCCTGATGAAACGCAGCGAAGCCACTCCGCCCTCCACCGGCTTTAGCGCACCCGATTTTAAAGAAAGGCCACTTCCACGTCTGCTGGTGGAATTTGTGAGGGCAGGTGGTCGGCTGGTGCTGGGGTCCGATGCTGGAGCAGGTGTACGCGTACCCGGACTCGCCGATCACGAGGCCATAGAGAATCTCGTCAAAATCGGCTTTGCGCCACTGGAGGCATTTCGCATCGCCACGTTGGATGGCGCAGCGTTCCTTGGGATTCAGGACCGGACTGGAAGTATTCAAGCTGGGAAAGAGGCGGACTTGCTGGTTGTGCGCGGAAATCCGGCAGAGCACGTCGAAGATATTGAGAACGTCGAGATGATATTCAACAACGGCGTTGCCTACGATCCAAAAACGCTGCTTGGCAAGGTGAGAGGACAGGTTGGCTGGCAATGAGCGATGCGGAAAACGAACGCGAATCCTCGCCATTGTCGGAGAGTATGATGAAATCACTCCTTTCATTGCTACTTCTTTTCACTGCTTTCCTAAGTGCGCGGGCAAACGAAGGGACCCACCAAGCGCCGCTTGCTTTCACGCATGTTGAGGTGATTGATACTGCAAGCGCGTCAATTCAGTCGGACATGACGGTGGTGATCGTCGGTGCCCACATCGCTGAGGTCGGTAGAGCCGCGGAGATTAAGGTGCCGAAGACCGCGCAAGTGGTTGACGGCCGAGGAAAGTTCCTGATCCCAGGCCTGTGGGATATGCACGTACACACCTTCGTGCATAATCCGCGTTCCACGAACACCTGGTACTTTCCCTTGTTTATCGCCAACGGCGTGACCGGCGTCCGCGACATGTGGACGACAGGCGACGATTTCACATAGGTCATGCAATTCCGAAAAGGCTTAGCGGACGGCAGCTTTCTTGGGCCGAGGTATGGAGCCGTGGCCTGGAAGGTGGATGGCCCGGACCCGATCTTTCCGAATTCGGATGTCGTCTCGACGCCGCAAGAAGCACGCGATTTTGTTCATCGCGTAAAGGCATCGGGCGTAGATTTTGTGAAGGTGTATCAGAAGCTGCCCCGGGAAGAATATGTCGCGATCGTTGACGAGGCTAAGAAGGTCGGAATCCCGTTCATCGCGCACATGCCTTGGGTGATCAGCGCGGCGCAGGCGTCCGATGACGGCGCAAGGAGCATCGAGCACTTTTCGAATGTGCTGGAAGGTTGCTCCAGGATAGAAAACGAGTTTCTGACACTTGCGATTCTTGGGCCCCAGAAGCACGAGGAGATGTTCGACGCCTTTGATCAGCAGAAATGTGAACGGCTGGCAGAAAAGTTCGCGCGTAATCAGACCTGGCAATTTGCTTCGGGTACACGAAACACTCTTGCGCGTTCAGCAGTCGGGGCCGCGCTTGCAGGGGCAAAACAAGGTGTGGTAAACGTTTACCGAGTGGCGTCAGGTAGCCACCAGTTGGGGACTCGGAGTCAGTCAAATCGGTCTTTAAACAGATTGGTTGTAAGGCCCAATACTCTCCAACGTAATTCTTCCCGGAACAAGCACTAGGAGAGAAACAAATGTTTTCCGACGACAGGCGACGCTTCTTGCGCTACGGAATGAACGCTGGAATCGCTTGGGGCATAACTTCTATATTTGGCACATCATTGCTGCGTGCCCAAACCCCGTTGGGTCCTGGCGATCCCACCAAAATCTACCTTGATTCACGCCGAGTCATCTCGCCGCTCGACCGAAATCTCTTTGGTTCGTTCCTCGAGCACCTGGGGCGCGCAATTTATGAAGGCATTTACGACCCCAGGTCGAAACTGTCGGACGCCAGCGGCTTTCGCAAAGACGTCATGGAGGAAGTACGTCAGATGGGAGTTCCCATCATTCGCTATCCTGGCGGCAATTTTGTTTCTGGCTACAATTGGCTCGACGGTGTCGGCCCCAAGGAGAGCCGTCCTCGCGTTCTCGACAAGGCCTGGAATTCGATCAATACGAATCAGTTTGGCACGAATGAATTCATGGCCTGGTGCAAAGCTGTGGCGGCCGAACCTTTAATGGGGCTCAACCTTGGGACAGGAACCGCTGAAGAGGCCGCGGCGCTTGTGGAATATTGCAACACGGATCAAGGAACCAAATGGAGCGATCTGCGTCGCAAGCATGGATTCGCCCAGCCTTATCGAGTGAAAAATTGGTGCCTGGGAAATGAAATGGATGGTCCCTGGCAGATCGGACACATGACGGCTACCGAGTACGGGATGAAAGCACAAGATGCCGCGCGGCAGATGCGCTATGTCGATCCTTCGCTGCAATTAATTGCGTGCGGATCCAGCGGGCCGTTTATGCCTACCTACCTCGAGTGGGACCGTGAAGTTTTGGAGCAGTGCTACGACTATGTGGACGGGCTTTCCTTGCATCGCTATTTCACAAACGCCCCCCAGGATACGGGAGGTGACAGCGCGAAATTCCTGGCGATGAATTTGAGCATGGAGCAGCAGATCGAGGAAACGCTCGCGGTTTGCGACCTGGTGCGCGGGCACAAGCGGTCTCACAAAAAACTATGGCTTTCCTTTGACGAGTGGAATGTTTGGTATCGGGCCCGCAGCGGCGACGCAACGAACGGACATCATCAGGAGGCGCCGCACTTGCTCGAGGAAGTGTACAACCTCGAAGACGCGCTGCTCGTTGGGGGCTTGGTCAACTCTTTGCTTCGTCATGCGGACCGCGTCAAGGTAGCTTGCCTCGCGCAGTTGATCAACGTGATCGCTCCGATCATGACAAACGCAAACGGCTTGCTTCAGCAAACCATCTATTACCCATATAACTGGGCGCTTCAGTATGCTCGCGGCTCGGTCCTTAATCTTTTGGTGGAGTCCCCAACCTATGAGGTTTCGAGTATGGGCCAGGTTCCTTACGTGGACGCCGCGGGAACACTAAATGCGCAAGACGGAAAGGTCGCACTTTTCGTTCTCAATCGGGACTTGGCGAAACCGCACACGGTGGAGATCAATTGGCAAGACAAGACCCCCGGGCAAGTACTGGTTTCGACGGTGCTGACTGGAGCCGATCTAAAAGCGTCGAATACCTTCGAGGCTCCGCAGAAAGTAGCTCCTCAGACGTTTACGAAACCAATTACGAGCAATGGGAAGACGAAATTTGAGATGCCGGCGCGTTCTTACGTGGCCATTCAGTGGTCGGCGTAGCCAGCCGAGCGTGTCGGTCCCGGATGATTTGCTCTTGAGGGGCTGCTTTCGCGGCAAACGGCAGTCGACTCGCGCTCGATTAGCGCGGTCTTAAGTACATATTCAGAACCTTCCGGAAGCGGTTCCTCGCGCTCAACTTCCGCGAGCAGCGCGTCGAAGGCCAGTCTTGCCAACTCCGCCTGGGACATTTGGACAGTCGTCAGGGGCGGTAGCATGAATTGCGCCAACCGGATGTCATCAAAGCCGATGACGGAAAGATCTTTGGGGATCGATATACCGTCCTCGTAGCACTTCCTCATCACACCGATAGCCGTCATGTCATTGGAACAAAGGATTGCCGTGGACTTTTTGGATTGGGCCAGCAAATGGCCGCACGCCAGCCGCCCGCCCTCCATAGTGTGGTTCCCCTCAACAATGAGTTCCAAGTCCGGATCGCGCCCGATCTCGTGCATGGCTTTCATGAAAGCTTGCTTTCGGGCCACTGCGGATTTGAGACTATGGGGGCCGGTGATGAAAGCAATTCGCTCATGTCTCAGCGCCGCGAGATGCTGGACGGCCTGTCGAATGCCGCTCAGGTAGTCAATACGGAGGTTGCTAACTCGCGGGCGGCGGGGCCCAACATCAACAAAAACCAGCGGAACCTGGCGTAATTTCAAGTCCTCAAGCAAGGTTTCTTCCATACCGAAGGTCATCACGGCCACGCCTTCGACCTGGCGTTCAATCATCCGGCGTACGGAACTTTCCATCTGCTCGGGGTCATTCATCGTCGAGGTCAGCAGAATCTCGTAATGGTGCCGAACGGCTATAGTCTCGAACACCTGGACGATTTCCGGAAAGAACGGATTCGTCAGCTCGGAGACAATGAGCCCGAAGATTCTGCTACGGCCGGAAACCAAAGCGCGCGCCTGCGTATTGGGGTAGTAGCCCAGTTCTTTAATAACCCTCCAGACTCGCTGCGAAAGCTTGGGATTAACTGTGGGGACGCGGTTGATTGCGCGGGACACGGTCGCGGTGGACACTCGCGCGCGTCTCGCAACTTCATGAATGTTCAAGGCTTGTTCTTTCTCGCGCACGGATTTTGATACCCGCAGAGCGAGCAATGTAGCACGGTTTGCTCGGGCCCCACTAGGTGTGCCCCCTTTCTTTCGCGCTCGACCTTATCTGTCCGCAGGGTACAATCTGTCATTCCTTGGTCGAACTTTCTTGCGCTTGCCCTTGGCCTTCAACAAGGTCCACATAGCGATCGATGGGGAGGTTGCTGAAGCGTTCCACACGCTTACTAGGGTGGGGCCACTTCACCTCAACCCAGTCTATCTGCGTGCGCTTGCCTATGCCCATGACTATGCGGGGATCGTGCGAGGCAAGGTAGCTTCCGCCTCCCGTTTTGCAGAGGGTTCGCTTCAGGTCGCCCGCTTGCCAGGTAATCCGGGCGCCGAGGGCGTCGGGATTACTTTGCTTCGACACCAACCTTGCTCCCAGCCAGTGGTTAAGCTGACCCACGCGATTCTTGAGCACCAAAGGTTGGCCGTCGTTGACCGTGACCAGCACGTCGAGCGCCCCGTCGTTGTCAAAATCGCCGACGGCCATTCCTCGCGCCGCGTAAGATCGCGAGAAAAGCGGGCCGCTCGTAGCGGTTACGTTCTCGAATCCTTTTCCCGTGCCATGAAAAAGCAACAGAGGTTCGCGGTATTTCACTCCGCTGGTATGCTCCTCGATTTTGTCATCTGGATGGCCGTTGGCGAGAAACAGGTCAGGCGTGCCGTCGTTGTCGTAATCGAAGAATTTCAATCCCCACCCGCTCATCAGCCGCGTGACCTTACCGATTCCAGTTGGAACGGCCATGTCATCGAAGGTTGCGTCACGGTTGTTGTGATAAAGGGAATACATCTCCTGATCCACGTTGGTAACGAACAAATCCATCCAGCCATCCTGGTCGTAATCCGCGGCATCCACTCCCATTCCGGACCTCGCCCGGCCCTCAGCGCTGTAACCAACGTTGGCTTGCAAGCCCTTCTCTTCAAACTTCCCGTTACCGCGGTTAACAAACAAGAAGTTCGCCACCGTATCATTGGCCACGAACAAATCCATCCACCCATCGTTATTGATGTCGCAGGCGACCACACCCCAAGCCTTGCCTAGGGATTTGGCGATGCCCGATTCGCGGCTGACGTCTGTAAACGTGCCGTCGCCGTTGTTGTGAAACAGCCAGCTGGGCATCGGATCGTAAACGCGCGGGATGCAGTAATAGCGCAGGCCAGTTTCCCGGTTGCCGCAGAACTTGTTTTTGGACCTGTTGAAGTCCACGAAGCGGCAAATAAAAAGGTCGAGCTTCCCGTCGTTATCGTAGTCAAACCAAACTGCGCTGGAAGCCCATCCCTCCGTCGGCAATCCAGCTTTTCTTGTGACATCGGTAAAAGTGCCGTCGCCGTTGTTGCGGTAGAGAATCACGCCGTTGTATTGCGTCACCAGGAGATCGGGCCAGCCGTCGGAATTGTAATCCCCCACGGCCACGCCCATCCCATACCCCCCGCCCGCCACTCCAGCTTTTTCGGTTACGTCGGTGAAAGTTCCGTCGCGGTTGTTCTTGTACAGGGCGTTGCGCAGCGGCGGCTGCGGGTCAAAGAAATCACACTTCCCGCTGTTAACCAGGTAAATGTCCATCCAGCCGTCATTGTCATAATCGATGAATCCGCACCCCGGACCTACGGTTTCCGGCAGGTACATCTCTGGAGAGCGGCCGTTGCTGTGCGCCCATTTAATCCCGCTAACCTCGGGCGGAACAAGCTCAAAGGGAAACTGGTTAATGTTCTGAGACACTGCTAAGCGGCGTTGCGGAGCAGACCATGAGAGGCCGTTGACAGCTAGGCCGCCAGCGAGCAAACGCCTCAAGAAGTCGCGGCGCGAGCCAATGTGCGCCTCACTTTTTCCCGTGATCAAGCTATTGGACTCCGGTTAGCAGAAAGGCCTTTCTGGTGTGAGACCCTTCTGTTCAACAAGAGAATCTTCTTACTGCAGGTGCAGTGCGCTCCCTTTCATGAAGCTCAGAGTAAACGTTGCCACGGTTCCGCGGGCCTTGCTAGCATGTACGAACATGGGCCGTCGTAACGAAACCACGGGATTCCGGCACCCTGTTGGACAACTGCGACGCTCGATGTGCTTCCATATATTTTGGCTTGCGCTCCCGATTCTTGCAAACGTCTCTTTCGCCCAGCTCAATCACATCGAAATGGCTGCCAACCTGCTGAATCAGGGGAAGGTCGACCAAGCAGAAACCGAAGCTCGGCAGGCATTGAAGACCCCATCCACTCGAGCCCTGGCGCTAGCCATGCTGGGAACGATTCGCTTGCGCGATGGTAAATACGAGGAAAGCGAGAAGTTTCTGAGTCAAGCGCTTACCCTCAATCCGAAATTGGTAGGGGCAAGGACAACTCTGGGAAACGTTTACTTCTTGGAGAACAAGGCCGCTTTAGCGAGAAAGAGCTATCAGGAGGTCCTCACGCGTGATCCTGGAAATTCCAATGCCCGGCTGGGGCTGGCCAAGGTCGCAGCATCTCTTCGCAATTACGAGCAGTCTTTAGAATTAGCCGCTCCGATTGTTAAACAACTAAACGAGTCCGATGACGGCATCCTCTTGCTGGCAACTGATTATGGAGCGTTGGGGAAAAAGGAAGAGGTGAAAGCTCTTGTTCGTAAGTGGCATAACTTGCCAGTGCCGCCGTCCGATGATTTATCCCTCGAATTCGCCAAACTCTTGATCGCCTCCGGCATGAACTCAGAGGCTAAAGAGGTTTTTGAGGACGAAGAAGCGAATATCGCCGTGCATCCGTCCGCGAATATGGCCCTGAAGCTCGGAGAGGGTTACCTAGCGCTCGGGCTTCTCGACCGCGCCGAGCAAAATTTGCAGCTGGCGCTTACCTTGCAACCTGCTTGCGCAATGTGTGAAGAGAATCTTGCCGATATTGCAGAGAAACAGGGAAATAGCGAGAAGGCTCTCTCCCACTTAGTCAAGGCTAAACAGCAAGAACCCGAAAATCCGCAAATTCTCTTCGAGTTCGGCAAGGTTTGCCTTCAGCGCAACCTGGTGGAGGATGCTTTGCCGGCGCTCGAGAAGGCCGCGTCCCTAAAACCAGATCAGGATCCTTACGTCTACGTACTGGCCTCGGCCCAGGTCGCCAAGGGTGATCTGCCCAAGGCTGCCGCGCTGCTCTCCGGGCTGCTGCGGAAGCACCCTCAAGATGGCGTCCTAAACTATGCGATTGGCGCTGTTTATTATTTGCAGGGAAATTACAGCGAAGCGGAATCCTCACTCAAGCGAAGCCTCAAAATACAACCCGACCAGGTGGCCGCTTCCTATTACCTGGCGCTTACATATGATTCCAGCGGCCAGGACGACAAGGCGATCACTGAATTTCGCGAACTGCTCAAAGGCCATCCCGAGCACGCCGCCTCGTACACCAAGCTGGGAGGTATCCTCGTCAGACGGCACGAGTATGATGAAGCGCAGCGGGATCTTACGCGAGCGGTCTCGCTCGATCCGAAGTCGGTAGAAGCCCATTATCAGCTTGGCCAGTTGCTGCGACGACTTGGCAAAACCGACGAGTCGGAGCGCGAGCTTGCAGAATCTCACAAGCTGGATGCGGAGCGCAGCGCACAGAGCGACTTGCGGCTCCGATTGCTGATACCGGACTGAGCGGAAAATGGGGAAGGACCGTCTCAGAAACCGCAGCAGCCGCAAATCTCCAAGCCAAGTGTCCCGTCGCGATTTTCTCGGTCAACTTGGGCGTTTTGGCGCAGTCCTGCCGGCATCTGTACTGCTGCCCGGTCTGGCCGAAGCGCTGGCCTTGCAACGAACGCCGCCGTCACCTGCCGCTCGAAGACCGGGAGGCGGTTCCGAACGCGTTGAGGGTTTTCATTTTACCGACGTGGCCGCTGTGGCAGGTTTGCGCCACGCAACCAATGTTTTTGGCGGAGTTACGCGCAAGCGCTACTTGCTGGAGGAAATCGGCTGCGGCCTTGCTTTGTTCGACTATGACAATGACGGCTGGCTGGATCTCTTCTTGGTCAATGGAACAAGATTCGAAGGCGTCTCGCCAGGACACCAGTCGACGAACTTATTGTTCCACAATAATCGCGACGGGTCCTTTACTGACGTAACTAGGAAGGCTGGGCTGATTCGCTCAGGATGGGGGCAGGGTTGTTGCGTTGGAGACTACGACAACGATGGCTATGACGATCTAGTCGTGACTTATTGGGGAGGAATTGTCCTTTACCAAAACAATGGAGACGGGACCTTCACCGACGTCACGGAAAAGGCCGGCCTCGCGCAGAAAAGCCCCACGCCGCGATGGAATACCGGATGCTGCTTTGTAGATTACGACCGCGATGGCCATCTGGACCTGTTCGTTGCGAACTACGTGAACTTCGATCCTCAAGCGGCACCGCAACCCGGGGACAATCAATATTGCCGGTACTTTGGCCTTTCGATCGGCTGCGGACCGCAAGGGCTGAGCGGCGGAACGAATATCTTGTACCACAATCGCGGCGATGGAACGTTCGAGGATGTTTCCGAGCGATCCGGCATTGTGATTCCTCGCGGCCCTGCGACGCCCACCTTCGCCAGCGAGCAATGGATTCCCTCGGGTTCTTACGGGCTTGGAGTGTGTGCGGCAGATTTTGACAACGACGGCTGGCCAGACATTTACGTCGCATGCGACTCCGTGCCGAGCCGCCTCTATCACAATAATCATGATGGAACCTTCGAAGAGGTTGGCTCGCAGGTG
>Ga0126370_10000075_pt1 | contig 30085 bp, 26 predicted proteins | sample PanSoiMetaPlot_3_FD_92586 | JGI IMG/M metagenome (GOLD analysis project Ga0126370, IMG submission 92586) | Tropical forest soil microbial communities from Panama - MetaG Plot_3 | ecosystem: Environmental > Terrestrial > Soil > Tropical forest > Bulk soil | place: Panama | collected 2016-02-17 | reverse complement strand
ACTCCACAACAACAACCAGTATCTAACACAACTCCACAACAACAACCAGTATCTAACACAACTCCACAACAACAACCAGTATCTAACACAACTCCACAACAACCAGTATCTGAACCAGGTGTAAATTCGATACCCTCCTCTGGACCCAACCAGATTTCCCCGATGAATTCATCAGGAAGCAATGATCTTCCAATCGATAAAGCGACGATAAGTGAGATAATCAAGAATCGCTTTGGGCTAAGTCCTTAATAAATACGGCGAATGACACAAGAAATCTAACAGCCGTCTACACTTGTCTACGTTTCTTTTTATTTTTTGAAATATTGTACAAAGCTTGGACATTTAATTTTGTTAATCTTAAATCTGTTAAACTGTCATATACAATCCTTGCAGCTTCAGATAATCCTACTTAATCAAGATGACTCTTCAAAATGCACAGCCCAAAAATTAGTAAAGTTCGAACTTGCAATGAAGGTTCGAAAATTTCGTAGAGATAGTATCGTGCTAAATCCACTTTCTAAAACACTATTGTCACCAGTTGACAAATCTGTATCAGAATTTGTTTGTGCGGTAGACTGTTCTTGGGAAAATATTCATCAAGTAGCTAAGTTAAATTCATTTCATTCGAATTATAGCAGGAGGCTTCCAAATTTATTGGCTGGAAATCCAACAAATTATTCCAAGTTGGGAAAGTTATCTACAGCAGAGGCGTTCGCGGGATGTGCATACATACTAGGAAATAAAAAACTGTCAATTGCGCTAATGAACAAATTCAAATGGGGTCATACCTTCCTTGAACTCAATGCTGAACCATTAGAAGATTATTCTCGTTCGACTAATCAAGAGGAAATTATGAAGATTGAAAAGGACTATTTTCTGCAAGAATATTAAAATATGTTTGTCCTGAATCAGTATACTAAGGTGAGCTAGTGAGCGGGTGACTCCCAGGAGAGGAAACTCCTCCCTCATTGCAGGCACTCGATTTAGCGATAAATAGCTGGAGACGGCTGGCTACGGAATAGAAAAGAAATCTAGACACGATCGTGTACTAATGATGATGAATAGTCTGAAGAGTGTGTTCTAGAATGAAACTGCCGACCCGAGTGGAGTAAGGCCAAATAGAGGGCAATTTTTCCTGCAATACCTCAGGTTGGCCGCTCAGCGAAATCTCGCTTAAAACAAAAGGAGGGTTACGGCTAGCACACCTGTTGAATATTTCGATAGTAAGTTAGAAATGGCTCGTTCGAATAACTCCGAAATCACTTTGGAATATCGAAGAAATCGAATTAGGTGTACTTGTTTGCTTGTTGATCCCTAGCCGCGATAGATTATTTAATCGAAGAATTAAATATCTCGTCACCAAATTGAAGGTTTCAATTTTCCCTCAATCAAATTTATCTAAAGAACTCTCATCGGAATTTGGGTATAATGAGTGGATGATCTCTAGATTTTTAGAGTTCATTCCAAGATTAAAAGAGTGTTTACTTGCAATGGAAAAAAGTATTCCTAAATACATTAGAATTAACACTCTAAAGATAAGCAAGTATGACTTAATTCAAAGATTGATAGCAAAAGACATTCTATGCGAGAAAACGATTTTAGATGATGTCCTATTAATTAAAAAATCACGCTACCCAATTGGGGCCATGCCAGAATACCTTTTAGGATATTATTATATACAGGATCTTGCATCCTGCCTTGCTGTTGAAGAGTTGGACGTATTACCAGAGCAGTTCATTTTAGATATGGCTTCTGCTCCAGGAGGTAAGACATCTTTCATATCCCAAAAGATGAAAAATTCTGGCTGCATCGTAGCTTTGGAACCAAGTTCAAGAAGGGTCAAGGCTCTGAACTTTAATTTATCGCGATGTGGAGTCTCGAATACGTGTATCTATAGATTGGATGGTAGTTACGTGGAAAGACTGGGATTGAAGTTCGATCGAATACTTCTAGATGCACCTTGTAGCTGTGAAGGAATTATCGCGAAGGATCCTCTTATTAAGACCAATTTGGTGCCGAGTAAGATAGAATCATGTATGCTTCGCCAAGTTGAATTGCTTCAGAATGCCATCAAGGTCATAAAACCTGGAGGTTTAATAATCTATTCAACTTGTACTTTTGCTCCTGAAGAAAACGAATTAGTTATCAACAATTTGTTAGAAATGAACACTAGAATTACGATCGAGCCACAAAAATATGGAGAACCAGGTTTAACAAAATACGGGGCCTTAAAACTGAATAAAAGTCTAGTAAATACTCGCAGATTTTATCCACACTTACACAATACGTCTGGCTTTTTCATTGCAAAAATCCGTGTCCTTTGATGTGAATAGATGTGTTCAGAAAACCTACTCGAGGAGAAATAACGCTTCTTAAACGCACCTATTCTAAATTAGGATGTTTTGATTATTTTGTACAATGGAATAAATGCATTCTAATCAAAGACGGATCGAGCACCAAAATAAGAGAGGTATATTTAATCTCAGAGAGCGCAGGTGAACTTGCGATATCAGTTAAGCCAGCACATGCTGGCATATTGATTGGTCGTCTTGGAAACCGACTAAATCTTACTTTAGAGGGAGCTGGGATAGTCTACAGGGCCGGGTGCAAAGTGCCCTTTGTAACTGTGAATGAGAATGGAGAAAGATTGGTACTATATGGCAGGGATGTATTCGGACAATCAATTATTGATGCTAGTATAGATATCCGAGCTAATCAAAATCTTGTAATATTAAACAACAAGCTAGAGGTCATCGCTATTGGCCGTGCCCGGTATCCGAACCCACTTATATTTAAGCAGGATTCAATAACGGTTATGAACCTGCTTGACGTTGGTTACTATCTACGACATCAAGACTATTAATAAGCCCGATTGGAATCGTGTAAAAAGGACTTCTCTGAGATGGATTTGTACTTTATTTGAATATCGATGCATCATTTCCTTGCCTTCAGTAGCACGAACACAGCAACTGCACCCATCATTCCACCCAAAACTAGTAGCACCTGGATAGGAAATCCTCCTGTCGCAGTAACCGTACCTTCTGGCGCCTTGTCTGATACGAATGCTAATTCGCTATTTCCAGATTTGCGAATATTGGAAAATCCAGTTATCTGAATTTGGGCACTTGGAGGAGGTGTGCTTGAATGGACTGCAACTGGAGAACCACCGATATTGGCAGTTGAATCTGCCGTTGTTTCCGTCATAGTGCCTTCCCTGAAGCTGCTCTCTCCCAACGAATAAATAGAAACGGCCCGAGCTCCGCCAACCTCTTTGAATCCAGCAGCACCAGCCTGACTTCCTGTAGGATCAAACAAAAAGTGCCAGCTATCCATAGATTTAGCTACGTCTCGAAAATCAAGAAGAGGAGTCCTCCATATGGGAGATGAAGGCGAAGCAAGGAATTGCTTGGCAAGATCTGGATGGGTTGCCTGTAATAGGCCGATCGGAAAATTAATACTCATATTGCCGTATTTGGGCACATTAACGTAAAGAGGCTCATCGATTACGAATCCGCGCCAATCTAAATCCACAACCGTTCCCTGATTGTTTTTGTCGAGTACAAAGTTGGTTATGTTGGGTTTAATATTTACCTTATATGATAGTGAAGCGCTGTCAGTGTCTCCTCGTAACTGTCCAGTATAGACTAGAGTAGCATTACTGAGCCTCACTGGGCTTTTTTTCTGTGTAGCAATATCGCTATTTATAAGTGAAACAATTCTGGCCATAGCGGGATCAGAAGAATTAAGAGTAAATCGAACGTTTTCTGTTTTACCAGCAAGCTGCTTGGAGATGGGACTCCCAGGAGCGTATTTGAGATCAATGAATCGTACCCCCGTCATATCTCCTTGTGCGGAGTTCTCAGATGGGATTAATAATGTTGTCATCTGCACACCTTTTGCACCTGACACGGCCCCTCCCAATAAAATAGCAATTATGAGCGCATACGAAGAGAATGTCGCAGCCTTCACATGGAACCTCTCATGCGCCCTGTTTATAATCTTTATTGCGACTTTCGTACCTCTGTATAATTAAATTCTTCGATATTCCGGATCTCGATCAGTCTACGAAGTCTTTCATTACATTTAGTATGTGGTTTTATCAAAAACTTTTTGTTCTTACCTTGGCGCAAGATAAAGTCTGATCCTATTTATCATCATAATTGGCCTTTTAGAACTTCGAAAATTATACATTGTACAAGTTTAGTAGATCTCTAAATTTGATTGTAGCGTTAGCAGGGGGTACAGGGTCAATAAAACTCCTACGCGGGTTAGCCGCGGCAGTCGATGATCTTGTCGTGATTTCAAATGTGGCTGACAATTTTTGGGTTCATGGAGTCTATGTTTGTCCTGATCTAGATACATCTATTTATGGACTTGCCAATGTTCTAGATCGATTTAATGGATGGGGAATTAAGCAAGACAAATATTCTTTTCTTAACCAACTCGCAATCCTTGGGGAACCAACTTGGTTCAAGCTAGGCGACAAGGACCTGGCTACGCACGTCATTAGAACAAAGTTGCTAAATGAAGGTAAAGACCTTACAGAGGTAACTGAATTTCTTAGACGTAAATTTAATGTGAAGCCACAGATTCTCCCAGTTTCAAATAATCATATAGAAACCAGATTAAAGACAGATTGTGGAGATTTGCATATTCAAGAATTTTGGGTAAGGGAAAAAGGAAGGCCAAATATTCGGTCTATCCGTTATAAGGGATCCCGTCAAGGACGTGCTAGTTCGATTGCAGTAAAGGCACTAAGGAAGGCTAGCGCAATAATCGTTGCTCCTGCTAATCCTATCAGCAGCATTGGTCCGATGTTGGCAATAAAAGACTTCAAATCTGAGCTCATATCGATGAGAAAAAAAGTGATAGCAGTATCACCATTTATTGGTAACAAGATAATTTCTGGACCTGCTGAAAAGTATATGAAAAGCGCGAAACTGGATGCATCGTCACTTGGAGTAGCAAAGTATTACAAAAATTTTTTGGGAAAATTTGTTATTTCAGAACAAGACCATGAACTCGGTGAAGAGATTTCTAATCATAATGTTGCCGTATATGAAACAGATATTGTCATGAATAATCGGTTTGAAGAAAATTTGCTGGCTAAATATATCCTAGCGAATTGTCGATAAAATTGAGTCATAAAATATTTGCAGTAATACCGGTAAAACGATTTGAATCTAGCAAATCTAGACTCAAATTCTGGCTAACTGATGAATCCCGTGTGAAACTAACAGAGCTGCTTCTAACCGACACCCTGACTACTTTGATGAAATCTACTATGCTCGATACGATAATCGTTGTCTCAGGGGATGAAAGGGCAAAATATGCCTCTGAGAAAGTGGGAGCAAAGTTTCTTAGACAAGATATAGATGATGGTGTTAATAATGCCGTAATGACAGCAGACACCTTCAGTATAAAAAATGGTGCAGAAGCGATGATCGTAGTCCCTAGTGATCTGCCACTTCTCCAACCTGAAAATATTGACTTGGTTGCAAAAACAAGCGAGCATTGCGAAAAGTGTATTGTGATTTGTCCATCGCTTAGACATGATGGAACTAATATCCTTTTGAGGAAGCCCATCAATCTAATAAGGACGTATTATGATGAAAATAGTTATTCTAGACACATACAAGAAGCACTTCAAATTAAGGCTTCAATTTTTGCCATGTTGTCTGATAATGTAATGATTGATCTTGATACAATACATGATGTTAACATGCTAACGAAGTTCGATTGTTATAATAGTACGGCATTAGAATTTTTAAGTGAAATCACAATACAATGAATACAGCTGCGACTAAGGCGTCTGAGTCTTTGATATGTTTTTGAAAATTAAAATTAATTGCTTGTCAACAATGGGATGAATCATTTTATTCTTATCTGTAAGGTATGCGGTACTGACTAAGTTATGTTCCATTTGTAATTGATGGTTCTTATCGAATAGATGAGATCCAGCTAAATAGCCAAGTTCAGGTCTATCTTTGGAAAGTAGCAGGATCGCTTCGAGAAGAATGAGATAGTGGATAGAAAACAGAATTTTTCAGACAACAATTACTTTTTTATTTCTGTCATAATTGGTAATTATGATATTATTTGATCAAGATCAAATTTCGCTTTCATATAAATTGGGAGTATTTAAGTTGGAGCACACTCTATCCTGATGCATTAATATGACTTTAACAATGCCGATCTACTCCTTTAGAGACGGCCTCAATGAGAGCTATAGGCTATTAGGACTTAAGGGAGCAGGGTTGGTCAGAATGACGGCTATGAATTTGCCTGTGCCACAGGGGTTTATAATCACTACTGAAGTATGTGAAAAATTTTTTGATGCGGGAATGCTACTGCCTGACGGCCTCATGAATGAAGTAAAGGGAGCTGTAAGAAATTTGGAACTACAAGCTGGTCTTCTGTTTGGTGATCGCAGCAAACCACTTCTTATTTCTGTGAGATCAGGATCATCTATATCAATGCCAGGAATTATGACTACCATTCTTAATGTAGGTTTGAACGACGATACAGTAGCTGGATTAGCTTCACAAAAAAAATCGGATTCATTTGCATGGGATTGTTATAGAAGGTTTGTCCAAATGTTAACTCAAAAAGTCCTTGATATCAACGAAAATGTCCTTTCAAAAATATGTGGCGAAGTGAAAGCTCAAGATGTAGAAGGTCTCAAAAAGGTAATTCGTTCTCTCAAAGAGGTTTGGAAGATAAAAACTGGAAAGGCCTTTCCAGAAGATCCGTATAGACAGCTCGAACTTTCGATAAGCACAGTTCTAAAGTCTTGGTCAAGTAGAGAAGCGAGCGAATATAGGAAATACAGGGATATCCCATTTGATAGAGCAAATGGAACTGCAGTTGTTGTTATGAGAATGGTATTTGGTAATTTGGGAGATAGAAGTATGACCGGTATTGCATTCACGAGGAGTCCAGAATCTGGCGAAAAAAACCTATATGGCGAGTATCTCATCAACGCGCAGGGAGAGGATTTGTTTATTGGGTGCTCCAAACCGAACCAGATCGAAGATATGGCATCTGATTTTCCAACTATTGAAACAAAACTCAGAGACGTTGCCAAGATTTTGGAAGAACAATTAAAGACGCCACAGCAAATAGAGTTTACTGTGGAAGAGAATGATCTTTACCTATTGCAAACGAGACCTGCTGAAATGAGTGCATTCGCAAATGTCAAAGCTTCCGTTGATCTCTGTCACGAAGGCCTAATTGATAAGACCACAGCTTTGTCTAGAATTGATGCTACTGCACTTGAACAGATGATTTATCCTAGTGTTGATCCAGAAGAGCATGCAAAGCCTATTGCATTAGGCATTGGGGCTTCGCCGGGCTCGGTCAGTGGTATTGCCGTCTTTGATTTGCTAAAAGCTAAGGAAATGGGTAGCAAAGGAGAACAAATAATTCTAGTAAGAGATGAAGTACGGCCTGAAGACACTTATGCCTTCGTACATTCCGTAGGTTTACTAACTCTTAGAGGAGGCAAAACATCCCATGCTATCGTTGTAGCCAGGGGGATGGGAAAGCCGTGTGTAGTAGGTTGTTCGCAAATCTTTAAAGGATTAGAGGATCAGAATCATTCATTCAAGAGCCAATATGTTATCAATGAGGGACAAAAGATTACCATAGATGGTACAACAGGCAAAGTCTACCTAGGAGAAATCAGAAGTACTTCTAGTAAAATAAGCAAGGAGCTAACCGAATTACTTCAATGGGCACATACTCAAAAGAAAATTGAAATTCGAGCTAACGCTGATACTGCAGATGATGCCTCCCTCGCAAGAAGCTACGGGGCAGAAGGTGTGGGACTGTGTAGAACTGAGGGCATATTTAACGAGCAAAACATCGCCAACACATTTAAGAGAATGATTCTGACTGACGATCCTAATCAGAGAAGACTGATGTTACTAGAGTTAAATACACATCAGAAAACCATTATTCGAAATATCCTGATGCAGACACAAAATCTTCCTGTAGCCTTTAGGTTGCTTGATGCACCACTCCATGAGTTTCTTCCCAGAGAGGAAGATCTTATGTCAGATATAGATGAAGAAGTATGGAATCCTGATGTCAAAAATGGAAGTCAAAATAAGGAAAAGATACTGCGTCGAGTTCGCGAGCTAAAAGAGTCCAATCCGATGTTAGGACATAGGGGTGTTAGAATTGGTATTTCATATCCTGAACTTTATGAATCACAGATAAATGCAGTTTGTGAAGCTGCAGCTGAATTAAAGCTTAGTGGCATTACGGTTTTTCCTCAGATCTTGGTCCCTCAAGTAAGTATGATTGAAGAATTGAAAGCCATCAAAGTCGTATTCGATAATGTAAAGAGGGCTATTGAATCAAAGTACAGATTTGGCTTGAGAATCGAATTTGGATGTATGATCGAAGTAGTTCGATCCTGCCTTATTGCTGATAAAATATCAGCCTGTGTGGATTTTATAAGCTTTGGCACAAATGATCTTACTCAAGCTGCATTCAGCTTTAGTAGGGAAGATGCTGAAAGTAAATTTCTCACAGCATACATGGAGCAGAAAATCATCGCCTTCAATCCATTTCAAACAATCGACAAAGAAGGAGTTGGGACGCTAATGAGATTCGCAACAGAACGAGCAAAGCTGATCAATAAGAAAGTCAAAATAGGAATCTGTGGAGAACACGGCGGGGATCCTAATTCAATAAAATTCTTTAGCGATTTGGGATTAGATTATGTAAGCACCTCGCCGAGAAGAATACCTATAGCAATTCTGTCAGCTGCACAATCTAGTATTAAATCGAAGTAGATTCCTCAATCATTTGATATTGAAACGTTGACAAATCCAAATTTACATGAACTAGATTCGGTGAAATTTCGAAAAAGTAAAGCTGACTATTCTTTTATTTCCTTGTAAATTTCCCATAGACTATCGCCTACATAGTGAATATTATTGATAATGCATCCCTTGTCCTTCCTTGCAGCCTCATCGCTACTTTCTAATGCAATGCCCACAGACAATGGTTTGAGATGAGTTTGATCCTTAATAACTACAACAGAGCCCTGATTGAAGAATTGAAAAGTGGTGATACCTGGTCTCATGATGTTGGCGCCATTACACACGAATTTCACCGCCTTCATATCGACCGTTATGAATGGAAAATGCTGGAGTAAATCGTTGTCTCCTACAAATGGAACATAATTATTTTCAACTTTCGCGGCTATGAATTTCTCAGCAGTAAGCAAGTACTTGTTCTTTCCAGCTTCATATACCTTTAATGTCTTTATTCTTGGGATACTCTCTGACGGCCAGCTACTACGAAGAACATCTATTAGTTTTGAAGTTTCGGTCTTGGAAATAACATTTACCCTCAAATTCGCTTTAACTCTGAAATGCTACTGGTCGAAAATGTTAGATACCAAAAGTTATCTCTCCTCTCTACTTTCACTACTACTCAATTCCTCGTTCAGTCTACTAGTAATGGGTATATATTCGCATCCCATTGGACCACAATACTTGCCTACGTAAGATGCCTTGGGTCTATACAGAGCAGGTTTCGGTGCTGCTTCGGCAAATTTTTCTTCAATGACATGAGCGGTCCATCCCGCAGCTCGTGCTATTGAGAAGATTGGCGTATTTAGGTCCAGCGGTATGTTCAGGCTATAATAAAGGGATGCACTATACAAGTCGACATTAGCATAGATCAATTGACCTTTATTCTTTGCCATGAACTCTTGGGTTGTCTTTTCAACTTGTTCTGTAATTTCGAACCATTTTGTATTACGTTCCTTTGAAATAATATGTGATAAAGTCCTAAGAACTTCAGCTCTTGGGTCTGTAGTTCTATAAACCGCATGACCCATTCCCATAATTCTTCCTCCTTGGCTCAATCTACTTCTAACCCAATTCCTGGCACGTTCAGGTTCTGCGATTTCCAGAAGCATTTTCATGACCTGAACATTAGCTCCACCATGGAGCTCTCCAGACAAAGCGCCGACCGCACCAGCGATAGACGCATACATGTGAGCTCTTGTAGAGGCAATCTCTCTAGCGGCAAAAGTTGAAGCATTAAAACTATGCTCAGCATGTAAAATAAGCGATACATCAAACACTTTTGCTTCCTCTTTTGTAGGATGATCTCCTCTGAGTAAATAAAGGAAATTTTCCGCATGGCTACCCTTATATAACGGTTCAATTACATCTTGTGAATGCCTAATTCTGTCCCAAGCTGCGACAATAGATGGAATTTTACCCATCAGAGTTATTGCTCTTCGGATATTTGCACTCTTTGTATCTTCTCTCATATTAAGATCGTAATCAGGTAGCTCAGATATAGCTGATTGAATTACATCCATAGGTTCAGCTCTTTTCGGTCGATTAGTTAAATTCCTCAAAATAGGGCTCGGTAGGGACCTTGCTTCTGTCATGCGTTCAGTGAAGTCATCCAACTGTTCAGAACTGGGAAGTTCACCAAAAATCAGAAGATATGCAGTTTCCTCAAAAGTGGAATGATTAACCAAATCCAAAATGTCATAACCTCGGTAAATTAACTTCCCGTTTTCGCCGTCAATAGAACATATCTTAGTATCAGCAACTTCAATATTTCTAAGACCTATATTTCTAGCGTCGATCACTCTAAAGGTTATTTCTCAGAATTTGTATATTAAAGTAATGATGGACATGCTGATATCCCTGCTCTCAAATCTATGGTAAAAATCATTTGACAGATGACTTTTAAGGAGGTATAGAATTCATGTTACCATAATGGTTTTCGGCAGAGACATTAGATTAGCCCGGATTATGAAAGAGGGAAAAATGCTTTGCATACCTATGGATCATGGGCTTACATTAGGGCCGATTCAAGGTCTAGAAGATGCCCACTCACTCATTTATTCTTGCGAAGCCGCAGGGCTCAGTTGTGTTCTTGTTAACAAAGGTATAGCAAAATCGATGCCTAGACCGTCTTCGATAGGAGTAATTATTCATCTATCAGGAAGTACGTCTCTCGGACTTGCCCCTAATCGAAAGATGCTTATGGGAAGTGTTGAGGAAGCAATAAGGCTAGGGGCTGACGCTGTGTCAGTTCATATTAACGTAGGCAGCAAAGAGGAACCGGAGATGCTATATAAGCTAGGAACTATCTCTGACAAATGCGATGAATGGAGTATGCCCCTTGTTGCAATGATGTATGCAAGAGGAGAAAATGTTAAGGATCCGAGTGACCCAGAGACAGTGGCCCATGCGGCAAGAATTGGGGCGGAGGCAGGCGCTGACATTATTAAGGTCGTTTACACTGGTGAAATATCTACGTTTAAGAAGGTCATCAAAGGCTGCCCTGTACCCATAGTTATAGCAGGAGGGCCAAAAGCAGAGACCGACAGAGAAATTTTAGATATGTGTTATGACGCCTTGAAAGCAGGAGCTAGAGGCGTCACTTTTGGCAGAAATATATTCCAGCATCGCTCTCCTCAGGCGATGGTCAAGGCATTATATCAGATAATAATGAAAGGAAGGAGATCAGATGAAGCAATGAAAGTATTTGACATCAAAGATGAATAAAAAAACCTTAGTTATCAAACCCCGTGTTTCTGATTCTGAGTTTCCTACATTCCTCTCTAAAATACCTGATATACAATTGATATTTGCTGAACCAACAAAACTTCATGGTACTAAATTCAAATCAATGTACGATTCAGAAGATGCGGATATGGTGATCTGCAAATCGAATACTGAACTAAATAGTTTAAAGAGTCGAGGCAAGGTCGCTGGAATTTATAAAAAAGTAAAAACTGAATCCGACATAGAGGACATTGTCGTTTCCTCTGAGGCAGGAGCGAATTTCATAATAGTTGATTCACATGACTGGAAGATCATTCCACTCGAAAATATAATTGCAAAAGTACACGGATCAGAGATCAAAATCTTTACCACTGCCAAGAACTCAGACGAGGTACGAACAATGTTTGGCGTGCTAGAGCTGGGAGTCGACGGTGTAATACTTGAAACCAGCAGCGAACAAGAGATCCGCGATTCGATAAATTATATGCAGAATAAAATTCTGTCGATTCAAGAAATTGATGTCATAGACTTAATTGACGTAGGCATTGGCGAGCGAGTCTGTGTAGATACGACCTCTATACTTAATGTGGGCGAGGGAATGCTAATTGGTAGTAGATCTAACTTTTTATTCTTGATACACAACGAATCTATAGGATCATCTTTTACTTCTCCCAGACCATTTAGAGTTAATGCAGGTGCAGTACATTGTTACACTCTTACCCCAGACGGTAAAACCAAGTACTTGTCAGAACTGGAAGCAGGGGCAGAAATTTTGGTTGTCAACAGCGACGGAATTTCAAGACGTGTTACCGTAGGTAGATCAAAAATTGAAACTCGGCCACTCAAACTGGTTAAAGGGAAGTCTGGAGGTGAAGTAGGTACCGTAATACTACAAAATGCAGAAACTATACGACTTGTAAAGTCTAGTGGGGCAACAGTATCAGTTACAGAATTAGAAATTGGTGATAAAATCTTGGGATCTATAAAGGAAGGTTCAGGAAGGCATTTTGGAATGGAAGTAGACGAGTACCTGATCGAGAAATGAGATACTTGTCGTCATACGAATATAATATTTGTTTATCTGGATGTTTATTATTTTAAAGTATCCGCCATATTGATGGGCCCTTTTCTTAATATTCATGTTACTCCAAGAAAGCCTTCTAAATACAATAATTCATGGTCATTGTAAATCAGTTTTGGATAGAATAGCCCCTGACTCTATTCAGCTAACTATCACATCACCACCTTACAGAAATGCCATCGACTACGACATGCATGTTTCTAAAAATGGCGGATACTATCGCGGTAGATTGAGACAAGAGACTTCCGATTACTTAGCAGATATGGTTTCTATATTTAATGAAAGTGTATTTCGAGTAACTAAAGATGGAGGCTATTGTTGTATAGTTATTGGTAACGAATTGGTAAATGGGACTTTGATACCTTTGCCTCATATGCTTCTTTCAAAACTTGTTGAACCCTTTGGAAATTGGAATCTTCATGAGGAAATCATTTGGCATAAAGTAACAGGTGGCACAAATAGATATGGATCCTTTGTCATTAATCCTTATCCAAAGTACTATAGAGCAAATATAATGCATGAGTTTATTCTGGTACTCAGGAAAGGAAATGTGAATTCTGGTAGGAACCAAAGAAGGGATGCTTTACCAGCAACACATGAAGAGTGGACCAAAGAGATAGCAAATTCTGTATGGCATTTACCACCGGTTCCACCAGGTTACATAGATCATCCATGTCCGTTCCCAGAAGAAATTCCGTACAGATTGATGAAGCTGTACTCTTACATGGGTGATACAGTCTTAGATCCATTCAATGGTAGCGGTCAAACCACCAAAGTTGCATCTCATTTCAAAAGACGATATATCGGGATGGATATAGTCCAAGAATATGTTAAGTTAGCTAAGGAAAGGCTTAAGGAGGAAAGGCTCCATATAAGACCTAATGCACTTATCCCAAATTGGAAAAAAATTCCTTCCCATTATAATCATAGATAATCTTGCCAGGGAACGTCCTTGAAATTCAACTTTGAATTTATGTTTGCATTATATTCTGCTATGGATATGTGAGATCTAGTACAGTCCAAAGTGTGTACGTTTGCGGAATATTTTTCCAGATGAGTTTGATTCCTAAGTATTTATTAGAATTTCAAATAGGTATCCCAAATATACCAGTCTCTTATAACCTGATCTTCAAATAAGTAATTATCATTTGTTCGAAAGCTAGTCTGACATACTTGCTTTTAGTTGGGAATTTAACTAAATTGAATGTAGCAACAAAAGGAGCTCGCGGAAATAGATATTGGTGTTCAAGAAGAAGTTAATAACCGAATTCTTCTGTGTTAGATATATTGCCTAAGATATGCGTCTCAATCGCCGCAGAGAATTTGGATCATCTCCAATATCAAATTTCGCTAGCCCAAAAGTTAGGTGCAGATTTTATAGAAATAAGATTTGACTATTTGATTATCTCAGACATCGAAGCTGGGCTTCAATATGCAGATGGAGTTAAAGGTAGAGCAATTTACACCTTACGTGATAAAAGTGAGTTAGGAAAGTTCCCAGGAACTGACGAAATGCGAGCGCATTGGTTAACCAGACTAGCCGATGCAAAGCCAATGCTAGTAGATGTAGAATATAATGCACTAAAAGCAAATCAAAATATTAGAAGTTACGTTTTAAAAAACGATACTCCGATTTTGGTATCATGGCACAATCATAGTAAAACGCCGAGTCTGGAAGAGCTTAAATGTCTTATGTCTGATATGAGAAAATATAGCAATTATATCAAGATTGTCACGATGGCGGCTAGCATCGAAGATTCAATCTCCATATTCGAGCTGTATCAAGAGGTAGGTGATGCTAAACTAATCGCCTTTGCAATGGGAGAAAAGGGCATTGTATCTAGGGTACTTTGCGGGCTATGCAAATCTTCTCCATTTACCTATGCTTCACTTGGAAGTGAGGTTGCACCAGGACAACTCACAATAATGCAAATGAAAAGACTGTATGAAGGGATGATTAGAAACAATGAGATTAGAGGAATCTATTAAAACCTACTGCATTATTGGCGATCCGATAGAGCATTCTCTGTCGCCAATGATACACAATGCAGGTTTTAATCATTTGAAGCTCAGGAGCACCTATATCGCGTATAAAGTGAAATACTTAGAATTAGAGGCATCAATTTTTTCATTGAAGAAAGTAGGCATTACAGGGTTCAATGTCACCATACCGCATAAGACTAATGTCCTAAAATATATTGATGTGCTCGATAGTATTGCAAAACAAGCTGGTGCTGTTAATACAGTTCAGAATGTTCAAGGCTCGCTATATGGGTACAATACAGACGTAGAAGGATTCCTTAGACCACTGGCAAATCGAAAAATCAACTTGAATGGAATGAACATTCTATTATTAGGAGCAGGTGGTGCTGCACGAGCTGTAGTTGCTGGCTTATCAAAGGAAACGCAGGACATCAAAATTTCGATAGCTAATCGAAATATAAACAAAGCGAAGGAATTAGCAAAGCTTGGAACTCAGCTTGGATTTAAGTGTGATACCTTAGGCCTGGACGACGTAAAGTTAAATTCGAATCGAGCAGACATGATAGTAAACACGCTGCCTTTAGGTATGGATAATGAAAATGCAATCATTGATATACCGTCTATTTCTGAGGGCAGCATCGTTTACGACATCGTGTACAGACCTGTCCTGACTAATTTACTTAGAAATGCTAAACAAGCTGGCGCTATGCTCATATATGGATACGAAATGTTACTGGAGCAGGCAGCAGAGTCATTTCAAATTTGGACTGGAATGCCTGCTCCCAAGGATGTAATGAGAAAGGCACTGCTCGGACCATTTGGTGAAAATTTTGAATAGTTGTGTCAGAGCAACGGTGCACGGTGCGATATCCATATTGAATGCTATTGGTTCTGGTTATGGATCGGCAGTGGGAATTTCACTAAAAGTTGTATCTGAAGTCAGTTTATCGCGCGGAAAGGGATTAAAAATACGGACCGAATTAGGCAAGGATTTGCTTGAATATCTTGTATATGCCATTTTACCTCCTGAAATGCTATCTCAGTACCAGATTAATATCGACATCACTTCTGAAATACCACCTGGATTCGGTTTGAAAAGCTCAAGCGCAGTTACTGGAGCATTGTCTCTTGCTTGCCATAAGATAATTGAAGACAATATCGAAGATAAACGTGTGTTGCATTCTGCGATTGCTGCCTCTGTAAAGGCTGGCGTGACGTTTACTGGAGCATTTGATGACACTGCTGCATGTTATTATGGGGGTGTAGTCATAACTGATAATAGATCTTGTGAATTGCTCAAGCACTTGCAAGCTCCGGAGGACTTATGTGCAGTGATATTTCTACCAAGACTAGCGACAAGAGGAGACTTTATGTCTAGCCTACCACTATTGTCTGATCTTTTTTTCGATTCATTTAATTTGGCGAAATCGGGAAATTATTGGAAAGCCATGAAACTAAATGGAGTTATAATGTCTTGCGTATCTGGATTCGATTCTCGTCCCGCGTTAGATGCCCTGAAGGCGGGAGCAATTTCAGCATCAATATCCGGTAACGGTCCATCCATAGCAGCAGTTACTTCATTAGAGAACACAACGACTATAGTCGATGCATTTTCTCAACATGATGGCAGAATCTTAATTTCTAATTTGAACAATGAGAAAGCGAGTGTAAAAGTAATTGAGTAGTATAAGTATTCAACGATCAAAAATTTCGGGAACGATTCAATGTCCCCCAAGCAAGAGCTATACGCACAGAGCAGTGGCTATTGCTTCACTCGCTGAAGGTACATCAACTATTATTAATCCGTTGCTAGCCAGAGACACTATAGCCACTGTCTCCGCTTGTAAGGCACTCGGAGTTGAAATGAATTGTGATAGTGATATATTGATAGTAAATGGACGCGATCGCTTGAAGGTCCCAGAAAATGTGATCAATGCGGAGAATTCTGGAACTACTATTAGATTAATTGCTGCAATCTCATCTTTGACAAGTGGAGGATTCACGATACTGACCGGTGACGCAAGCTTAAGAAGAAGACCAATGAATCCGCTGATCGAAGGCTTGAATCAGCTCGGAGTAAGGTGTTGGTCGTCTAAAGGTGATGGCACCCCACCTTTGGTCACTAAAGGTGGAGGAATGAAAGGAGGAACAGCTAGTATCAGCGGAGAAGTTTCAAGTCAGTTCCTATCTTCACTCCTTATTACTGGGATACGAGCGAACTCTCCGATCACAATTAAAATCACTGGTAGACAAGTGTCGCGACCTTATATTGATGCCACGATTAGTACTATGAATAGTTTTGGTGCAAAGATTACAGGTTCATTGGAAACCAAGGTTTCAGTGAATCCAGGATCGTATAAAGGAACTACTTTCAAAATACCATCAGATTTCTCATCAGCAGCACTTGTAATGACTGCAGGTATTCTTACAAGTGATGAAATTACAATAGATGGATTGGATTTTCGATATCCACAGGGGGATTCAAAAATCATTGATATTATTTCAAGGATGGGAGGTCGTGTTAAAATTGATACTAACAAAGGAGAAGCAAAAATCTACGGATGTGACTCCCTCGTTGGAGGGAATTTCGAACTATTTGATACACCAGATCTTCTTCCCGTAGTCTCAATCTTAGCCTTAAAGGCGTCTTCGCCTGTGTACATTGAAGGAATTGAACATGCTAGGTTGAAGGAGACAGACCGAGTCTCGAATATCTCACAAGAACTTACCAAATTGGGCGCTTATGTTAAAGAAGAAAGTGACAGAATTACTATAAGTGCACCAAGAGACCTAAGAAACGCTACACTGGATGCACATAGTGATCACAGGTTGTTTATGGCATTTACCATTGCTTCCATGCTTACAGAACAATCGATAGTGAATGGCGTAGATTCGGTTGATGTTTCATATCCGCAATTTGTTTCTGAGATGAGAAGATTAGGAGCAAATATTCAGCCTATATCCTAAGATCAAATTTTTATTACTACTAATGTAACTATGAGAACTTTAGATAGTAAATCAGGTCAGATTAGAATTGAATAATATATATCAGAGTCGGAGCCAAAAAACACTGCTGTTGCATGGTGATGCATTAGAGGTACAAATAGTATGCCTGGAAATTTGATTGGAGAACGTTTTGTAACTATGAGTTTTGGGGAAAGCCATGGAACGTGTATAGGTACCGTGATTGACGGCTGCCCACCAGGACTGGCCTTAACTGAGTCAGATATCCAAAAAGAACTGGATAAACGAAAACCAGGACAGTCTGTGATTACCACCCAGAGGAAGGAAGCAGATAATGTGTCTATTATTTCTGGAGTATTCAATAATCAAACTACAGGAGCCCCTATCTGTATGATAATCTGGAATAAAGATTCGGATTCTAGGAGCTATGAATCCGTTAAAACAATTCCAAGACCTGGACATTCAGATTATACTTCACTAGTCAAGTATGGAGGATTCTCAGATTACCGTGGTAGTGGAAGGTTTTCAGGTAGATTGACTGCGACTTTTGTTATGGCTGGAGCGGTATCTCAGAAGCTGTTGCATGATGTCTTAGGTATTGAGACAATAGCCTATACCAAACAGATAGGTAATATTTCCATTGACGACATACAATTAGATGTAGCACGAAAAAATAGATACACAAATGACACAAGATGTCCCAGTAGTGAAATTGCAAAAAAGATGAGCCAATCTATTTTGGAAGCCAGACGTGTAGGCGATTCCCTTGGTGGTATAGTTGAATCTGTAACCATAGGAATGCCGGTTGGCTTAGGGGAGCCAATATTCAGCTCTTTGGAATCAGATCTTAGTAAAGCGCTATTTAGCATACCAGCTGTGAAAGCTGTTGAATTTGGTTCAGGTTTTCGAGGATGTGTCATGCATGGTTCAAAAAATAATGATACCTTCTATAAAGATCGGGACAAAATCATGACTAGAACTAATAATTCTGGCGGGATATTGGGAGGCTTGTCAACCGGAATGCCACTAGTTATTAGAGTTGGGTTTAAACCAGCTGCTTCTATTATGAAGCCTCAACGAACTCTGAATTTGGAAACAGGTGAGGAAGTTGAATTGAGTGTTGCCGGACGACATGATCCTTGTGTAGTCCCTCGTGCTGTTCCCGTTGTTGAATCAATGGTATCTCTAGTACTCGCCGACCATGCAATTAGAAGTGGACATATACCAGCAATACTAAAGAGTTAATGTTCTATTGTCTAGTCAAGATATTGAAAAATTAAGATCACAGATGCGTGATCTTACGAATGAAATCTTTCTCAAGGTGCAGCAAAGGATGGAAATATCGAAAGAAATAGGAGAAATCAAGTCGCATCTCTGCTTGGACGTTATGGATCAAAGTACAGAATGCGATATTAGAAAGTCAATTATGTTGTTATCCAATAATATCGGTCTTGACTCGAAATTTGCAAATCGGCTATTAAATATCTTGTTTGCAGAATCAGTCAAAGTTCAAGAAATGAAACAGATTGATGGAAAACAAACTCATTTGAGTGTATTCAACAAGGCCAAGCAATTGGAAGCAGAAGGCAAGAGGATAATTCATATGGAAGTTGGGGAACCCGACTATAGCGCACCACTTTCTGTACGTAACGCATTAATCGAAGCCTATGACAGTGGACATTACCACTATACCGAAACTGCAGGAATATCAAAATTGCGGCAAGGTATCGCGAAAGATGTAGGACAAGGAGTTTCCGACAGTAATGTCCTTGTCACGCCTGGTGCGAGATTCGGTGTGTTTGCCATTATATCGTCATTAGTACAACCCGATGACGAAATAATAGCAATTGAGCCTGCGTGGCCAGCATATAAGGAATGCGCAAAATTTATGGGGGCTAGAGTGAGGTCACTTAGAACCAAGCTAGAAAATGAGTGGACACCCAATCTTGGAGAGTTTGAATCTTTGATTAATGATGATACCAAATTGATAGTTCTAAATTATCCAAATAATCCAACAGGAAAGATTCTGAACGAAAATATGTTAGAAAAAATAATCGATCTCGCGAGTGAAAAGAGAATATATCTCCTGAGCGATGAAGTCTATTCCAATTGCACCTTTTCTAGATTTCGCAGTATTTTGGAATATGAATATGACCGAAAAATTATGATCTCTAGCTTTTCAAAGCGTTTTGCTATGACTGGATTTAGAATCGGCTACGTTGTTGCATCAAAGGATATCATAGATAAAGCCAAAAATATCCAAGCTTTGGCTGTCACTAGTGTTTCAGAACCTGTTCAATATTGCGCCTTAGCAGCTTTAAATGATGGTGGCGAAGACAACACTCATTTAATTAAACAACGACTTGAACTAATTATGAAATATCTTGATAAATTATCAATTCCATACGTGAAGCCTGATGGGTCGTTCTATGTATTTCCGAAAATTGGAGACGAACTCAATCGCATGGATTTATCTCTTGTGGATAAGCTACTACATTCAGGTGTAGCTTTTGCACCTGGTAGCGGGTTTGGGAACCAATATCACAGCTTTATTCGCATATCTGCATGCCAACCAGAAGCTTTGCTTGCCGAAGGGATGGAAAAATTCGAAAGGATTTGGTCATCGCAATAGCATCGACAAACAATACGATTGGAATTGTAGGCTGGCACGGGAAGATGGGAGATTGGTTCGTAAGATATTTTTCAAAAACTCAGATATCTTTGCTCGTCTATGATATCAGATCAGAACCATCTCGTAGACGTAATAATATTAAAGTTTGTAAATCATTGGAGGAATGCGTTGTACCATCTGATATTATAATAATTTGTGTTCCTCTAGACGTGACTCAAGCAATGATAGAGAAGTGCGTTCCTCTTATGCATAACGGAGCGACTTTGATTGAAATAGCTTCTATAAAGTCTGCTACATATAGGTCTTTAAAAAGAGCTAATCGCCGAATCAATATGCTATCTATACACCCTATGTTCGGCCCAGGTGCTGTCCGTCTTTCTACGCAAAAAATTCTAATGATACCGGTAAAAAATAAAAGACGAGAGCTAAATATTCTTCGTATGCTATTTTCAAATACAAAAATTATAATTGTAAATGACTGGAAGCTTCACGATAAATATATGTCAACGTTGCTCTCATTAGCTTATTATATAAATTTGATCTTTGCACAATGCTTGACAGATCAAAATGTACCAATTCTAAAGTCGTTGTCAGGCTCAAGTTTTGCCATACAGTCATTATTAAGCGGAAGTATGTTAACAGATGAGCCAGGTATGATTACATCATTATTCACAGAAAATCCTTTTGCAATTGATATTATTAAAAAATATAATCGCCATGCTACAGCCCTTACTCGATCCATAACTAATCGCAATAAAAGAAAAATTAAATCTCTTGTTTTGGAAACGAAGGATAAACTGTCTAAGGATATAGACTTTGATGGATCATATACAAAAGTCTACGACATTTTAGGCGCATTACCAAGTAGGAAAATTGAAAAACAAATAAACTCGTAAGAATATGCGTGACGACACTTATCCGACTTGTTTATCTTTTTTAACCGGTTCCTCGAAAGGAGCTGGCATGTTGTTTTAATGAATAATCTAAAACAATACAATTGGAATGAATGAATTTACTGAAATACATGGTTCTCAGACAAAGACCCTCTTTTGCGAATTACATGGGAAACGCTGTGAATTTATATTTTCCTCTAAAAGGTGTCCTTGTTGTAACAAGAAAATTTGCCTGTGCAACTATGTATTATAATGGATACAATTCTTGTTAATTGTGTAGTTTAGAACCTATCCGAAAACTCCAGTTCTTCCATAAGCGATCCAAGCACAAGCATAATGCAACATTCCAATATGATTCTCTTCCTTTTTCTCCTATCTAATTAACAATCTTCTAAACATCTTCATCCAAGAGTGATATCTTTCAACAACCAATTGTCTATCTCTGTATCCAGGTATCACTTCGCTACTTCTTCTTTTCTCACCTCTTAATGAGACATAAATTGTACATCCATACTCCCCCAATAATTTACATACTTCTGGAAAGTCATAACCCCTGTCAAAACATATGTGCTGCTTTGATGAGTGTTGTCTCGTGTCTATAGTTTGCGATACTTTGAAGTGTTTACTTATTTTTATGTCATGTCATGTCTGTTAGCTCCATCTACGGATAGACTAAATGGTACCTTTACACTCTCAATATACTACATTTAGTACACAATTTAATTCTGTCTGTGGAATTTTGACCCGAACTGTTAATATTCAAGCTATTGCACTATCATGAACAGCAACCAACATCAAAACTACAATGGAGGACAGAGATCGCCAATTATGAAATCCATGACTGAGAATATTCCAAAATTCACTCAAAGCGTTTGACTTTCTACAACAAGTAGTCGAGAAATATATCCAAAAACATCGCGAACTGAAATCTCACAAAGAATGCACTTCTAGTAGGAATAGTAGCAGACATGATAAAAGATCGTAGCATGCACTAACGTTTGAGACTGTAGAGAGATCTCGAATAGATACATTGAAGAATCATCCGATGGAGAGTTAGTGTGCAGACCGTTTATAAAAGTCCAGAATTCGGTGAAGCATCTCAGACGGGACTTAACCTACTCCTGCAGGACTAATTTAACACAAGACCTTGCAAAAACACACTTGCAAAAGTAGACAGCTAGTTTTCGATAGATCAGCCTTATAGAATTTAGGAAAAATATGATAAACTAGAGACAATTGAGACACTCGAATGAGATATTTCATATACGAATTTACTGGAACAATATGACGATTCTAAAACATTGAAAAATAAATCGAGTCCTAATAATCTATGAATACTGAATAAAAGAAACAATTATCCACTCGAAAATAATCAGAATGCAACTACGAATTCCAACAGTATATCTCGAGTTTCTCATGCATCTCCGAAGGATTCAAATTGCTATCCAAACATCCCCAGGTGCTGATAGATCTTCCGAAAGTCATTTGGAGTTGCGGCATACTGTGCATATCATACCAAACGTGAAAGATTTATCCTGATTCGGCCGGCGCCTTAGACAACGAGAAAGCACTTTCAGTCATTGAAAATGATCTAGAGAATGACATTAAAGTTTGGATCAGATCATCGACAACTTCCCTAATCTCCAACCAGTTTACTACCCTGTCATTTGGTGTCACTTGGCACGACGGTGTTATCCAGATGTTGTATGTCCTCAAATTCTTTTCCAAATCGCTTATGTCAATCCTGAATACGCTGTTTATTTTTCTGCTATCTTGGATTGAGGCTTTATCTGAATCGTGTATTAATATTAAACCAATAAAAACAGAGCATGTGCTGACTATTTCACTACGGTCATAGCATATTTCACAGTATATTAACTGAATAAAAAAAATTACCATTTATATTTTATAAAGGTAAATTTATGAATCTCATTTGGGATTTGGCATATTTTGGTACTATAGGTACACTTTGAATTTTTTTGAAAAACGAATGACGGAAATAATATCCGTTTTCTTCTCATTTTTCGAGTGTATTGCGCATATTGGGGTCGTATAGAATACATATCTCCCCACCAAAGAAAGTGTATAACTTCTGTATTTTTGTTAGCTATCCAGAAGATAACTGTTAAACTACGTGATTGGCAAATGAGGCGTATGTGAAATCGGATGCTGACGGAAGAGTTTGACGATTGCCTGGTCTACATCACTTTCTCATTCACAAGCACTATAAAACCCAGCAACGTAACCATGATTAAAGACCAATGAATGAAATGCGAAACCCTACCTAGTTTTAGGATACACAAATCACAACTGTCTGAAAATCCCCTTTTAGCGTCACCACTATCATGACTGAAATCTAATTGTTAGGCTCCTCATCTGTCCTAGTTTCTCGCAAGAGTGGTACTAGCAAGTACTGCAAACGTAAGTGCTACAAGTAGTGTTGTCAACAAGATCACCGATAGTTTAGTGCAAATACTCCATAATTCTGTGTCCTATTATGCTCATGATCGTTTCCTTGGTTCTCGCCCTGTTTTAATAAAGAATGTCCTATAACTGACCCCGACCTCAGCTGCATCAGAATTACATTATCCGGTCCGCTCGTTCAGGTGTCATGATTTTGAATTATTTGGGTACAAAGGTGTTCGTCCTAGTCAAAGTCGAATTTTGAACTTGCTGTTTCGGCAGCTGCTGCAAGACCATGATCTGACTCTCATATGTCTCAACCTACGGTAATTAGAAATCTATATGCATAAACTGAGTCAGGATGTGCATAAGAACCTATCAAAATAGCAGAGTAAATATCAATTACAGCAAGTGTGAATTAATGGACTAGCTGACACTCTTACTTCAGCGTTCTATTTACTCTATCTCGATCTATCCGTAGCAATGTAGCTAGTGCAATATTGTCTATGCTAGCAAACGTTCTTACGGACCAAGGTAATGAAATATTTTTATCTAGTAGATTCTTATGAATATAAAATTCGCCAATAATCTAACCTGCTTGTTTCACAGAGAAAAACAGATAAAGCTGACCCTGGATCCGCTACACGTAGTAGATGGAAATGAGTGCATTGAAGGATTGTTGATTTGTAATCAATGCAATATCCGATATCCCATCATTGAAGGTGTACCTATTTTGGTCAGAGATTTCGTTGACTATGTTAGCCATAGGGGTGCTAATTACGGAAGTTGGTTATTAGCTTGCAAGACTTTTGAAATGAAGAATTTTCTCAAAGAATTTGCCCACAGCCTAAATCCCGAAGGAATTTCTAACGATCGCTATGAACATGATGGGCATTGGTTTGCGCCATACAAATGGACACAATATGATTTTACTTTAGATGATCCCTTCCTTAAGCTGCTAAAAAGAGATATCAAGCCAACGGATCTTTACGATAGGATAGTCGGTCGGATGCCACTTAGTAATGATGGTTTAGCACTAGACTTAGGATGTTCAATGGGATACACTACATTGCAACTATCGCATAAATATTCCTATTCAGTTGGGATAGATTTGTCGTACACCTCTATCAAGGAAGCACGTAAGCGTATGTCACAAGCAAACATCAGAAATTCCGAATTTTGCGTTGCTGACTCTATTGATTTACCATTTGATTCATTAAAATTTGATTTGATATTGGTTCTTAACCTACTTGAATTGGTTGATCCGAAGAAATTGCTTGCTTCGATTCATCGACTTCTTAAACCACATGCAGAGGCTGTCTTTGCTGACCCATATGATTACAATCGAGAGCCCAGACAATTGCTGGAACTAGATGGAAAGACCTTTAGAGAACTTTTGAACGATTCAGGTTTCGAAATCTTCGAGAAGTCTAGGAAATCTGAGTCATTCATTCCATGGATTTTAAAAATTGCCAATAGGACGTATCTCTTTTATTTTGTCGATGTTATAAGAACAAGTAAAGTTTCAAAACACCGATAGCCAATAATGCTCGAAATGGATAAAACACAATCTAACTGAATATAGATTTCTTTGTACTCATGTACTCATGAATTACTAGTTATCAGTTATTCAATCAAGGATCAGATAGGTACGTGGAATTTCATACAGCATATATAGACGATAGACACAGACTTCTTGTTGTCAGCTAGGAAATGGTTAGATAAAGATGTTGAATTAGACTGGGTAAAAGGGCAGACATTTTCCGTTATAGGCTATGGTATACAAGGATCAGCCCAAGCCAAGAATATGAAGGATTCGGGCTTGGACGTACTAGTAGGACTCAGAAGCAATGGAAAAAGCTGGAGATCTGCTCTTGAGGATGGTCATAATGTGGTTTCGATATCTGAAGCTACAAAAAAAGCGGATGTAATTCATATTCTAATACCGGACATGGAACAAGCTGAAATCTACAAAAAAGAGATTGCACCATACCTGGAAAAGGATAAAGCATTGAGCTTCTCACACGGTGCCGCAGTCCATTGGAACTGGATTGCGCCACCTCAGGATGTAGATGTGATAATGGTTGCACCAAAAGGTCCTGGACAATTAGTTCGAGAATTATACCAGAAATCTTTCGGCACTCCTTCTCTGGTGGCTGTTCACCAGGATTATACAAATAAGGCGTGGGAAAGGGTCTTGGCTATGGCCAAGGCAATTGGAAGCACTAGACCAGGTGTGATTCAAACAACTTTTAAGGAAGAAGTAGAGACCGATTGGTTTGGGGAGCAGGCTGACCTGTGTGGTGGATCACAGAGATTAATTACCAGCGCCTTTGAAACTCTTGTGGAAGCAGGGTATCAGCCCGAGGTTGCGTATTTTGAATGTCTACATGAGCTGAAGCTAATTGTGGATCTTATTCAAAAGTACGGAATAACGGGAATGTATAAACGAGTTAGTGAAACTGCTAGGTATGGAGGACTTACGCGGGGAACAAGAGTCATTGATGGTGATTCGAAAGTGAAGATGAAGAGCATTTTAGATGAAATAAAGTCAGGTAGGTTTGCTGAAGAATGGCAGACCGCATATGTGAAGGACAGCAAAGCCTCTTTCTCAAAGTTTATGGATGAAATCGAGAACCACCAGATCGAGGTAGTTGGCCGAGAAATCAGAAAAATGATGTGGCCCAATAGTGTTGAATAGCGAATTATCTTATCTTTATGCATGCCTACTACAGGAGATATTCTGAACAATATGATTTTTTAATTGTCTGGAACAATAAGATGAAAAATACTGTGATCTGCGCCAGTGTTCGAATTAACTATGTTTTTGTATTTGCTCTAGCCACTCAATTTTTTGAAGTAGAATGTCCAGGTGTAAGAACTCTAGACGTAAAGTTCTAATATTCGAGCTCTGCTTGGCAACTTGAGAAGTCTCTCTATTTTTCCATATTTCTTATCTTTCAATAAGGAGCGGCAATATGATTGAATATATGAGCCATCTGTGACTTTGGATTCCTTGTTACTTCTTTCGGCCCGAAGAACACCAAATCTGGACTTTGATCTCCGATTACTAAACCTAGAGTGAAGTGTATTCGGTCTTTAACCAAGTGGTCCTGTACTTATGATCTAATAATTCGACTGAATATTTATTGGCCAACTCCAATCTGATGGAATCTGCTTCCTTGAACTTTAGCTCTTTTCTCAGGTTTTCCCTGAGCTTGACCATGTTTTCAATCTGATTTCTATCTTCAGGATTCACCGAAGCAATTTTCAGGCCCAGAATCTTGAGTATTGTATAAATCGTTAGCTTTGCCTTAGATGCGATTTCCTCATCCAAATCATCAGAGGATACAGAATTAATGATTTCGTTGATTAATTTCATAAATTCTCTGATCGCTGAAGGTGTATCTAGGTTATTTTCCATAGCTCGATCAAATAACCTTGAAGTTCGTGTGCATGAGTCCAATATCCTGTCCTTGTTATTAGATGAGCCTCCTTTCCAACTCTCCAATTCCCATACACATACTTCGATTTGCTTCCATTTCTGAGCAGCTTCCCTCAAGAGCAGATCCTTGTAGTCGAGGGGTTTGGTATATCTAACTGATAGACAAAATAGTCTAATGGCATTAGATCCCCATTTTTGCAATGCATCCTTTATCGATACTATATTTCCTAGGGATTTTGACATCTTTTCTGTGTTGATCGTGACCATTCCAACATGCATCCAGATTTTTGCAAATTTTCTCCCAGTATAAGATTCAGACTGTGCAATTTCATTTTCATGGTGAGGGAATATAAGATCATTACCCCCGCCGTGAATTTCAATCGACTCCCCCAAATATTTCAATGCCATTGCCGTACACTCAATATGCCAACCAGGACGTCCATTGCCCCAAGGGCTAGCGAATGTGGGATCATCTGAATGAAATTTCCAGAGAGCGAAGTCAAGCGGATCCTCTTTTGAACTATCCACTTCGACCCGTGAACCTGCTTCTAATTGTTCTGTGCTCTTTTTAGACAGACTACCATACTTCGCAAAGGATTTTACTCTAAAATATACCCCATTTGCAGATACGTAAGCGTAATCTTTTGCTAACAATCCAGTAATTACTTTAACGATTTCGTCTATGTGCTCAGTCACACGTGGATATATATTAGCATCTGCAACGTTTAAGGCATGAAAATCCTCAAAGTAGAGTCGGATATTTTTTTCCGCTAACTCAATTGGATCTATACCTTCTATTCTTGCCCTGTTTATGATCTTGTCATCTACATCTGTAAAGTTTTCTACTAGATATGTTGATACACCCTTTGAGTTTAGAAACCTATGGAGCACGTCAAAAACTACGATAGTTCTAGCATGTCCTATGTGAGATCTGTCATATACGGTAACTCCACATACGTATATTCGAACTACATTCTGTTCGATTGGTAGTTTATGGTATCCTTTTGTGAAAGTATCATAAATGTCCACAGATAATTTCCCCGTCTAGTTCTCTGTTAATTTAACGAGAGGACAATTAGACATCAACGTAAATGTCGTCATTTCTTATTTCCACTCTATAGGTATTTAGCTTCACGTCTTGTAAGAAGTCTAGCAATTCACCTGTTCTAATATTATAATGCCATGAATGAAGGGGACATTCGACTACCTCACCATCAATTTTTCCTGGAGCTAAGGAGCCATCCTGATGGCGGCATAGAGCTTCTATGGCATAATAGTCGTTATTGGTACGGAATAGTGCAATTCTGTTGCCTTTTATATTAATTTCTTTGCCGGATCCAATCGAAATCTCCTTAACGTCTGCAACTCGAGTCATTGTCATTTTTGGAATAACGTAATGAGACCAACTCGAGTATAAATTGTTATGATACCCAAAATGTCTATTGCGAATCACAGATACATTGTTTATCAATACGAGTATATTGATATTAGAAGAATGAATCACTCAAAATGGCAGGGATAATTGCGGATAAGAACCTAGCTCCTCAGGGAAAAGCATCATATGACTGGGCACGAGCTCATATGAAGATTTTTAACTCGATTATGGATAAGTATCAAAGCAGTAAGCCACTACGGGGTATAAAGCTTGCATTCTGTCTTCACATTACAAAGGAAACTTCAGTGCTTGTCATGTCGGCACAAAAGCTGGGTGCAAAGGTTGCAATTTGTTCCGCTAATCCCTTATCGACTCAGGATGATATCGCTGCCTTTCTCTCTTCTAAGAATATTCTGACATACGCTTGGAGAGGAGAATCTGACAGCGAATACAGAGAATGTATTATGAAGGTCCTAAAATTTGGACCGAACATAGTGACCGACGACGGCGGCGACTTGCACAACACTATTTTCCAGACACCTTCTTTGAAATTATTAGGAGGGACAGAAGAAACTACTTCAGGTCTTGCCAGACTTCGAATTCTACATTCTAGTGGGAACCTCAAGTATCCTGTAGTTGCTGTAAATGATGCGAGTACAAAGCACCTGTTCGACAATCGATATGGAACAGGACAGAGTGCTATAGATGGTCTATTAAGAGCAACTGGATTGTTGTTGGCAGGTAAGCATGTCATAGTTTGTGGATATGGATGGGTAGGAAAAGGCATCGCATCAAGGGCAAGAGGAATGGGTGCAATTGTTAGCGTAACAGAAGTAGATCCGTTGAGGGCATTGGAAGCTTCAATGGATGGCTACATAGTATCTAAGCTTTCGATTTGCGCAGACTATGCTGATTTTATCATTACGTGCACTGGTCAGAAACATGTAATTGGTATCAGTAATATCGTAAAGATGAAAAGTGGTGTAATCCTTGCAAACGCAGGTCACTTTGATGCTGAGATTGACATTGAGTCTCTTTATCGTAAGGACAAATTTCCGGTTCAAGTAAGACCACACGTCGAGCAATTTATTATCCAAGGCAAGTTAATTTATTTAATTTCTCGGGGGAGAGTTTTGAATCTTGTAAGTTCAGAGGGCAGCCCACCGGAAGTCATGTCTTTGTCCTTTGCGAATCAACTTTTGTCTATTATATATATAGCACAAAATTACAGTAAAATGCACCCAGGCGTATACTGCGTCCCCAAGGAAATTGATAGTTATATTGCAGAGGCTGCACTTAGAAGCATGAATATTGAAATTGACAAACTAAGCAAGATGCAACAGCTCTACATAGGCATACAATAGAGGGTCTACCTAATTGAAAAGGATGTATTCACTCCTCCAAAGTAAGAGTAAAAAGATCTAGGAAGCGCTAGATATAAGACAATAATAAAGATAAATTATGACTTTTGACATATATGGGCAAGTAATGTCCTCACCTAACGCAACAACTAAAACTGTTATTGTTACAAGTGCGCTTCCTTACGCCAATGGACAGATCCATCTTGGTCATATAGCATCTACTTACTTACCGGCGGATATTTATACAAGGTACATCCGCTTATCAGGCTTGACCGTTTACCACGTCTGTGCGTCTGATGACTTTGGAACTCCCATTCTAATAAAATCTGAAAAAGAAAAAAAATCACCAAGCGATTATGTTTCCTACTGGAATCAACGCGATCTGAAAGATTT
>Ga0126370_10000074_pt1 | contig 30094 bp, 33 predicted proteins | sample PanSoiMetaPlot_3_FD_92586 | JGI IMG/M metagenome (GOLD analysis project Ga0126370, IMG submission 92586) | Tropical forest soil microbial communities from Panama - MetaG Plot_3 | ecosystem: Environmental > Terrestrial > Soil > Tropical forest > Bulk soil | place: Panama | collected 2016-02-17 | reverse complement strand
GAGGCGGCAATGAGCACTGGAGTGGCACAGGAACCGGTCAATCTCGATACTTATCGCGCGCAACTCGAGCGCAGACTCGGCAAGGCGTATGAAGTATCGCGCGCCATGATCCACAAGGCACAGATCAATCCGAAGCATGTCGTATTCCCCGAGGGCGATAACGAGAAGATTCTGCGGGCCTGTCACATGCTGGTTGAGGAGAAGATTGGCCAGCCGATCCTGCTCGGCGACGCAGAGATGATCCACACACGAGCGCGCGAGTTTGGCGTGGATCTCGCGAGCATGGAGATCGTCGATCCTGCCACGTCGGAACACCGCGAAGCCTACGTTCGCGAACTATTTAGTTTGCGGCAACGGCGTGGTGTGACTTTGAATGAGGCCGAGAAGTTGATGAAGGATCGCAACGTGTTCGGGTCAATGATGGTGCACATGGGCGATGCCGACGCTCTGGTCTCAGGTGTGACTCAGCATTTTCCCGATACCATCCGGCCGGCGTTGCAGATTGTTCGCATGCGCGAAGGACTGCATCGGGTGTCAGGATGCTATGCCATCATCACGCGCAAGGGAGAGGTGTTCTTCCTGGCGGATACGAGCGTTAACATCGAGCCCACGGCGGAGGAGTTGGTGGAAATTGCCCTGTGTACAGCACATATGGCACGCCGGTTCGACATCACACCCAGGGTGGCGTTGCTGTCGTTCTCCAGTTTTGGCAGCGTCGACCACCCCATATCCACCAAAGTGCGCAAGGCTGTGGAACTGATCAAATACGCCGATCCGACGTTGATCGTAGACGGCGAGATTTCGGCGGATGAGGCACTCTCCCCGGAACTGATCGGCGAGTTGTATCCCTTCAGTTCGTTGAAGGGTGGAGCGAACGTTCTGATCTTTCCCGACCTTGCTTCCGCCAATATTGCATGCAAACTGGCGGCGAAAGTCGGTGGTGGCGAACTGATTGGTCCGATTCTGATGGGAATGGCCCGTCCGGTCCACGTGCTGCAGCGGTCCGCCACAGTCGAAGAAATTGTGAATGTCGCAGCCATTGCGGTGGTCGATGCGCAAGAAAACGATACATACGCTCATCCGCATGTACATGTTTCGGAAGAGCCGGAGTTGGTAGGAGAGGACTAGAAAGCAGGGTTTCATAGATCAAGGTTTCAAAGTTCCATGTCGTTCGGCACCAAACCATCGGAAACTTTGGAAACCTTGAAATGCCTGCATCTAAGCATATGCTCGCTAAGAAGCGGGTCAGTGCATCTGGCGAACGCATCTAACGACATGCGAGACTAATCGGGCAGCGAGGAGAAACGTTCATGTCCACGCTCTGGAAGTCGCGGTACGCGAATCGTACGCTGGGAATCAAGAGTTCTGCCATCCGGGAGCTGCTGAAAGTCACGCAGCGGCCGGAGATCATTTCGTTCGGCGGCGGACTTCCCGCGCCTGACGTTTTTCCTGTGCAACGATTCGAAGAAGCTTGCCGCAAGGTTTTGTCCGAGCATGGCTCGCAGGCTCTGCAGTATGGGCCCACCGAGGGCTTTCAGCCTTTGCGTGAAATGATCGCGCGCAACATAGCGCGTTACGGCATCATGGCGACTGCGGATAACGTCCTCATCACTTCCGGATCGCAGCAGGCGCTCGATTTGATCGGGAAACTGCTGATTAACCGTGGCGACCGCATTCTAGTAGAAGCCCCGACTTATCTTGGAGCCTTGCAGGCGTTCAATGTGTACGGCGCACAGTACGTGTCGGTCGCGGTGGATGACGACGGGCTGATCACCGAGCAGCTCGATGCGAGCCTTCGAACTGGACCGAAGTTTATGTATGTTTTGCCCAACTTCCAGAATCCTGCGGGCGTGACATTGTCAGAAGGGCGGCGTCAGCAACTCATTCTTCTGGCGGACAAATATGGGATTCCAATAGTTGAAGACGATCCTTACGGTCAGTTGCGCTATGAAGGCGAGCATATTGCCCCGCTGGTCGTGCTCGATCGAGAAAATCTGCGCCGCGACAATGGATTTACTCTGGGCAACGTCATCTACTTGAGCACGTTCTCGAAGACCCTGGCGCCGGGGATCCGGCTGGCATGGATTGTGGCCCCGGAAGATGTCATTAGCAAACTGGTGCTGCTCAAGCAGGCTGCCGATCTGCATACCTCGACATTTAATCAGCACGTGGCTTACGAGGTGGCGCGCGACGGTTTCCTCGACCAGCATGTCAAGTTGATCCGCCAAGTGTACCGGGAGCGTCGTGACGTGATGCTACAGGCGCTGCGCGAGTACTTTCCGCATGAAGTCACCTGGACCCATCCAAAGGGAGGTCTCTTCCTCTGGGTCACAATGCCCGAAGGCACAGAGTCGAAAGCGCTGTTCCAGGCGGCGTTGGCCGAAAACGTGGCTTTCGTGGCTGGCGACAGCTTCTATGCCAACAACGGCCACGAGGGCGGGCGCCACATGCGGCTGAACTTCTCCCATTCCGATCCGGAACAGATTCGCGAAGGCATTCGCCGTCTATCGGTTGCAGTGAAGATGCAATTGCGATCCCCGCATGTGACGCAGTAGCTGCTTCGGGTAGTCAGCACTCAGCATTCAGTAAAACCAGCAGTGCTGCGCTTTTCGTGATTTCCGTCACACCTTCCGGTGACATAAAACACCGCCCTTCCGGGCCTTCCCTCACAGACTTGGACTAAGCAGTAGCGATCGCCTTTGAGCGTGTATGCTGCGGCCGGGCGATGCCGGCCGGGAGGTGTCCTATGACGATTACAGTTTTCACCATCATCATCGCCGTGCTCGTGCTGGGGGCAGGATTGTTTCTCCTGCGGGCGATTCCCAGCATGCGGACGTATTTCACCTTTCGCGGAAAACGGCTGGTCACGTGTCCGGAGACGCACAAAGCGACCGCCATTGACGTGGCCGCAAGCGAGGCCGCCCTCGGCACTTTTTTCAACGAGCCGACATTGCGGCTGAGTCAATGCTCGCGCTGGCCGGAACGGCAAGACTGCGGCCAGGAATGCCTGCAACAGGTTGAGGCGGACCCGGAAAATTGCTTGGTCTGGAAAATTGTCGCGAAGTGGTATGAAGGCAAGAAGTGTGTGTTCTGTCACAAGCCCATCGGGCCATTGGGTCACCTAGACCACGCCCCGGCTTTACTCGGCCCTGATTTCAGGACTTCGGAGTGGAGCGAAATACTTCCTGAACAATTACCCGAGGTCTTCTCAAAGTATCAGGCTGTCTGCTGGAATTGTCATGTCACCGAGACGTTTCGTCGGCTGCATCCTGAAATGGTCGTGGACAGGCCGGCGGAAACAAAGCGCGTGATCATGTAGATGCACAATCGCTCTCGTTGACAGCGTGGACGGGAATGCGGAGTCGTCCTACTTCGAGTCAGCGGATGCCGCTGACGCCCGCTTCTTGCCAGAAAATTTCCGCTGGATATCGGGCCAGAATTCGTCAAACAGCCCGCCCATCGTCCCGTACCCGAGCGCAATAGCGGCCCTGCTCATCGTGAGTCCTACGCCCCGCTCACTTTCATAATAGACAGGGATCGCAGGACTGGTCGCCGTTGCCGGAATTACCCGGGCCAGTGATTTGCCGGGGTAGTAGAGGTTCGAAATCGCTCCGCTTGTGAAGGCTCCCAGCACATTGGAGAAGTGAAACATTCGGCCACCGCTGTCGGTGTGGCACACAAATTCTTGTTTAACGCTGTAGAAGGCCCGCCTTGTGAAACGCCCCTCACCGAGGCGGAAGTAGCGAGGGTCCTCTTTGAGCAACACCGGATAGGCATAGTTGCTCCAGAATCCTGAGGAGACCTGGTCGGCGAAGGCGGCACCAAATCGTTTCGCGTAGCCTTCCGCACCTTGTCCGTATGCAGGAAACTCATCTTGTGCCTGACTGAGTCCCGCCTGCAAGCCAACCACCCCCACAGTGACAGGGTCGAAAGCGGACTTTACGAAAAGATGAAACTTCTCGCGAGAAGTTAAAGGCGGGGCATTCTGCCGACTGGTCACGCCAAACTGCGGCAGCACACCCATTACGCGTTGCGACTGTTCCTTGCGCTCGACTTCTTTTTCCTCCTCAGACTTTTGCTGAGAGCGAGTTGCTTCAGGCTTAGGACTGGGAGTGGGCTCTTTTTGCTGCTGAGAGTTCTGGTCCTGGGCCACTGACAGCGCGCCAGTCATCAGGATGAAAATGAGCATCCCGCGGATTGTCTTCGCAGTCACGAATCTGAGGGAGGATGCGACGTTACAGCACAGCCGATTTCGGGCCAAGCTGCGCGCTGTGCCTCGTTTTACAGAAGGGTGAAGCAGGAATTTCAATGTTGGTTGGAGCCTTCCGGTTTGGCCTGTTGGTTTTATGCGACAGCTTGCGATGGATATCCGGCCAGAATTCCTTCACTGCGATCGTGATCGCATCCAGCGACAGTTGTGTTTCCCATGTGGCGAGCGTGTTCGGCAGAGTACGCTCCGACGCCACGAACAAATGAGGGTTCGTGGGCGTGCTGAGAAAAGTGCTCCGCGGATGATAGCTGTAGGTTGAGATTCCGGCGGCGATGGCGCTGCCGAAGACTTCCGAGTAATTGAACTGCGATTTGCCGGAGTCACTACGGGTCACAACGATCCGGCTAATGGCGTATCCGGAACGCTTGAAAAAGCCAGTTCCCCCGGACTGGTAAAAGCGGGGGTCCTGATGGAGAATCGATGGGAACACCGCACCCACCAGGAAATTCTCGACCAAGCTATCGCCCGCCGTCGATCCGTAACGCTTTCCATAGCCGGCCCAGCCCTGCCCGTAGCCCTCTTCGTTGTTTTCCGCCTGATTAATAGCCGCAAGAACTCCCCACCAGGGATATTCGAAGTAATCGAACGTTCCGAGCGCCACGACTTTGAACTTGTCCTTGGAGCTAAGAGGTGGGACCTTCTCTCGGCCCTGGAGCGTCAGGAAGTTGGGCATGGCGTAAAACAGCCGGTCATTCGAAGTGCCTGTGACCTTTCCTTTGCCTGTCTCCTGAATGCTCGACTTGTCCTGGTCTTTCTGCTGCTTGCCAGCTTGTTGCGGCCCTGCGTCCTGGTTCTTATTGGAAGCACCTGCCGGCTGAGTTTGACTGGCGCCCTCAGAGCTGGCGGACGACGGTGGTTGCTGTGCTGTCGAGGGCAGCGCAAACGCGCTGGCGAGCGTGATCCAAAGCGCAAATCTGATACCAGCCTTCATATACGGTTGTCCCCAGTTACTTCGAGTGAAGAATTCCTTGTTTCGAGGAATTGTTGCTATAGTACCAATCCGATTCGATGCGTTGGAAAGCTCCTGCGTTCTATTACATCGCTTTACACAAATTTTTGGCAAGTCTGTGACGATCCCACAACATGGTTCGAACAAATCATTTACAACTCGCCCGTTTTCCTGTGATCCTCTGTGCCCACTGTGGTTAAAGTCTTTGACCTCCGCGCCGAACACTACGAATCACGCAAAGCGAGGCGAAATACTTAAAGATCACGATGTTTTCGACGCATTACCCTAGAAGTGCAGCCCCAATTCCGCGCTCAGCGAACGCGGCGACACATAGTGCGTTCCGCTGAATGTCGAAAGAAAATTATAAAGCGCGTACTCATTGGTCAAATTAACTGCGGTCAACTGAACGCTAACCTTGTACCGATCGCCATGGAACAAGTTGTCGTGTCCGATGGAAACGTCGAACAGATTGCGGGCGACGATACGGGCGGGATTCTTATCGTTGTTTTGCGTTCCCGGTGTCGGAACGTGAATGAGTGTCGATCCAAACTGCGAGGCAGGACAGACAAATGGCAGCGGCGTCGTCAAGGACGCATGGGTGCCTCCGCAAAAAAGTCCAGCTTGAAATTCCTGATCAGCTGTCATCGGCGCGCCATTGGCTACCATCTCGATCGCAGGTTGCCCGTTCAGCGTGGTCGATGCCGGGCAATCGTTCCCGGAATTCAGTCCGTAGCACGGAGCGGAGCCGACTACTTGGCCGCTGTCATAGCGCCAATTGAAGGCGAACCATGGGCCGTTCTTCCAGGGTTGATATTGCATGTGGGCGGAGCTGTTGAACTTTTCGTCGTGATCGATGCGGAAGGGAAATCCGTTCTGACCGACGGTGACTCCGAGACCGCCAACCTGGGGTGGGAAGAAGCGCGCCGAAACGCTCGAAAACACGAAGCTTGCGCTCAGCCCATGCAGATTCGGAACCTTTACACTTCCGGCGAATCCGGGAATCTTCGAATTGTGCCACTCAATCGGAAACGTGATGGGAGTGTTGCCCAGCACGCTGAAGTCGTACGCGTTGTGGGTGTACTTCCAAATGTATTCGCCATCGAAGACCAGATAGCGTCCAAAGGCCTGCTGCAGCCCAGCATGGAATTCGTTCCGAAAGCCGGGGTTCAAAGGCGAAGGTACGCAAGGCACGAGGGCGGCAATTACCGGGAAGTCGCAGCCGGTCGCTGACAGCACCAGATTCTCGTTGAAGGGCGATTCAAGGGTCCGGGCGTACGAAGCTCGCAGCACCGTGCTCGTTTTCTTGATGCTGTAAGCAACGCCCAGGCGCGGTTGGACCTCGTAGGCATCGGAAAGACCGTTGTAGCGATCGATGCGAAGGCCCAGATTGAATGACCAAGCACCGGCTGTGATCGTGTCTTGTCCGTAACCCGAAATCTCTTTTACGTCGGTGTGACCGCTAAAAGAGTAAGGAGAGCCGCCGCGGGTCAGGTCATACGGCAATAACGTTGTACACGGCGCCGCAAACGCGGTCTGCGTGATGGGATTGAAGCAGGGAAGTCCGTTCGGCGTGGTGAGTGTGGGTATGAGCGTCGGATCGACGACGCCCAGCGAGTCCACCTCGTTCAAGGGTGTCTGCTGATAGGTAAAGCCAAACTTCATATTGTTGATCCCGCGCACATATGCGAGATCAGTGTGCACGCCCGCATTCATCAGGCTGCGGTGCTGGCCGACGGTCGACCGCTGCAGGTTGACTGGTCCGAGATCGGAGAAGGGATTATCACTCGGGTAGTAGTGATAGTTGTCTTTCCGCACATAGGCGCCGAGGGTGAAGACTGCCTGTTGGCTGATGAGCCGAGTCCAGGAAGGCGCGATATTGAAAGTCTTGATCTGCGAGCGCTGGTCCCTCGGAGGAACAGGATTTCCCACAGGATCGACGTGTCCGATGTTCAGATCGTCGTAAGTCTGTGGAGTCTGGAACCAGGAACGCGACCACGCAAGATTCAGATGAAGGGTATCCCCGGTGGCAATCTGATAATCGACCCGGTCGAAGACATTTTCAACGTTGCCCTTATCGTGCATCACCGCAAATTCGGGCGCATCCAGGAAGCGACCGCCGTTGGTGCCATCGATCGCAATAAAGTTGCCCCATTTCGGACCACCATAGGCGAGATCGAAGGATGCATTGGTCGTGCCGAAGGAGCCGTAAGAGGTGGTTAAGGAACCAGTAGGAGTCGTGACTCCTTGTCCGGACCGCGTGCTCACCTTAACGATGAGGCTGGTCTTGCCGCCAAACTCGGCCGGCGGTGCGCCCGCGATGACTTCCATCGACTGGATAGAACCGGAAGGAATCTGGTTCGAGAACGTCTTGCTCGTCTGGTCGGAGTTTGCCTGTGAATCGACGGAAATTGTGTTCTCTGCGTGATCTCCCAATCCATGCATCATGTTGTTTGAGTCGGCCGAGACACCAGGTGTTTCAGCCGTAACAGCTGCTGCGACACCAGAAGATTGCGGCGGCATGGGAAGCCGGTCCAGTTCGTTTCGATCGACATCGCTATGGAATGTCGAATCAGTCTCCACAAGGTCGCCAGCTGATTCGCGAACGGTAACGGTTGTTGCTTCGACGGCGGCTCTCAGGGTAATCGTCAGTGCGACCGGAACATTGGAGCGCAGTTCGACATCTTGCGCATAATTGGAAAATCCACTAGCGGTAACCGTCAAATGATAGGGATTGAACGGCACATTGCTGAAGCTGAACTGCCCGGATGTGTCGGTTTCGGTCGAGCGGTCATATCCGCTGACCGGGTTGTGGATCTTGACCGTTGCGCCAAGCACAATGGCGCCGGTCGCATCCACTACGGTTCCGTTCAGGGTTGTAGCATTGCCGACCGATTGGCCCTCGGTTGCGCTCGCTACCGAGGCGCTTAGCAGCACCAAGGCGGCAAGCCGCAGCACGTAACTCCTACGCATGAATCCTCCACTCTAAAAAGGGAAAACACCTGAAGCACCGGCCCAGCATGTTGCGCTGCCGAAGGTCTTACAGGGTAGGAGGACCGCGATTGCCGAGATCGGAAAACTCGAGCCGAACGTTCGCCACTACCGCTTCTTCCTGCAGAAGACCTACGGCGGTGAAGGCCGGAGTGGTGTCGGCTGAGTTTGGAGTAGGATTGGCGGTATGCGCGACGACGCAAATCAGGCAGGACGACGAGTCTGTCTGATTCGGGTGATGGTGAACGGACTCAGCTGCGACCGTCCAGACCATCAAGGACAGGCAGAGCCATGCCGACCATTTCACCCAGAAACGCATGATTTCCCGCTTTGGAATTAGACTCAATCCAGCTTATAACGGTTATCCGCGCTACCGCAATCTTCGACAAGTTACTATAGATAGAGACAAGGGCTGGTCGTCCCGGCAGCACTCATTCTGAAGCGAGGTATACATGGCAGAACCGACGTACGAAGAACTTAAGGCTAAGCTGGCTCAACTGGAAAAAGATGTAGAAACCAAGAAACGCAGCGGAGATCTCATCTTCAAGGTAGGGGAAAAGGGCGGTGTCAGCGTCTATGGCCTTGGCCGCTTCCCGGTCACACTCTATTACGAACAGTGGAATCGCCTGTTGGGTGCCGCGAATGATATCAAGGAGTTCATGGAAGAGAACAAGTCGAAGCTGAAGCTCAAAGATCAGGGATGAACATCAAAGAAACAGCGCTAGTTTCCAATGTTCTACGGCGTGTTTCAAAATCTACAGCGTGTTTTAAAAATAGATTCGTATCAGGGCACGGCTTCAGCCGTGCCGTACGGCTCAATAAGATCGCGGGCTTTAGCCCCCGCGGGTTTCGATTGTCTGACCCGCCAATGCACTTTTGAAACACGCTCTAGACAAATTCAAGAGAATCCTGCTGGTATCGGGGCGAATCTAATTTTTTGATGCGCCTAAAACGTCTGATTAGGTTTGTCCTCGTCGTGCAGTTCATCCTGCTGCTGGCTCACCTTTTCATCTACCAGACATGGACGTTTGGGGTGCCTGCAGGTCGTACAACCGAAACGACTTGGCTGCAGGTGATCTTGGGTGTGCTCTCGGTAAGCTTCGTTGCAGCCTCCCTGCTTGCCTTCTCGCATACCGGTGCTCTGGTGCGCGCGTTTTATCGGGCGGCCGCGGTGTGGATGGGACTTCTAAGTTTCCTCTTCCTGGCAGGCGTGACGGCGTGGCTGGTGCTCGCCATAGCCACGGTTGCGCATGCGGGCTTGAACTTCCATTTGCTGGTGCAGGTGTTCTTTTCTATCGCGTTCTTGGCGGGTCTGTACGGCGTTTTCAACGCGAACTGGACACGAATCACGCGAGCCCGCGTGCGGCTTGCCAACCTGCCCGACACCTGGCGCGGACGCAAGGCAGCTCTAATCAGCGATGTCCATCTAGGACATGTCAGGAACCGTAGTTTCTTGCAGAGGCTAGTCGCGAAAATCGTGAGCGAAGAGCCGGACGTGATCTTTATTGCCGGTGACCTGTTTGACGGAACGGCAATTGACGCGAAAGAAGCAACGGAACCGCTGAATCAATTGACTGCTCCGCACGGTGTCTACTTCGTTGCTGGCAATCACGAACAATTCGGGGATGACACCAAGTATCTAAACGCGGTCGCAGCGACGGGAGTCCGCGTTCTGCAAAATGAAAACGTCAACGTAAATGGCTTGCAAGTCGTAGGAGTGCCTTACCGGGATTCGGTAGCGAACGGAGGGCTGGCGTCAGCTCTCCAGCGTGTTTCAATTGACCGAGATCGGGCAAGCATTCTTCTGGTGCACGCTCCGGATGATCCGCATGCGGCCGAAGCTCATGGGTTTTCACTTCAACTCTCTGGCCACACCCATCTTGGGCAGTTCATTCCCTGGAGTTGGATGGCGCGCCGCATCTACCGCCAGTTTGTCTACGGTTTGAGCCGAATCGGAAAAATGCAGGTGTTTACCTCGAGCGGAGTTGGGACCTGGGGACCGCCGCTGAGATTGGGATCGAATCCAGAAATTGTAATGCTGGAATTCGAATAGAAAGGCCCACGCCGCAGATTCCGTGCTTCTGGAGCGGTTTAGTACCCGGGGAATTGTCATGCTGAGCGTATCTGGAGTGCAGCGAAGCGGAACTCCGGCGCAGTCGAAGCATCCCTACCCCATAGCAACCGCCGCCAGGGCTCCTCGCTCCGCGAGGAGTGAGCGCCGAATGAAGGGTGACGTGCTTTGGATAACACGAATTTCTAAAACTGTTTTAGCCGTTTGGCCGGAAGTAACCAGTTGGGCGCTTGATACCTAAATGTGGGCGGCGTTTCGGCTATAATCAAAAAACTGTGCCCAAGTATTCCATTGTCGTTCCTCTGCATAACGAGGAAGAGAACGTAACCGACCTCTATGACCGCCTGAAGGTGGTCATGGAATCGCACGGTGAGAGCTTCGAAATCGTTTTAGTCGACGACGGTTCGACCGACCATACCTTCGCCATGTTGCGCGAAATTGCAGCTGTCGACAGCCGCGTGACGGTCGTCAAGCTGCGCCGGAACTTTGGGCAAACGGCAGGACTCGCGGCCGGGTTCGATCATGCTCGCGGCGAATACATCATCGCCATGGACGGCGATCTGCAGCACGATCCCAACGACATCCCGATGTTCCTCGACAAGATCGCTGCCGGATACGACATAGTCAGCGGATGGCGCAAGAACCGAGTCGACAATTTCTGGATGCGCCGCATTCCCTCGCGGATCGCCAACTGGATGATGGCAAAAATCAGCGGCGTTGATATCCACGATTTCGGAACCACCTTCAAGGCATACCGCCGCGACATTCTGGAGCAAGTCCCGCTCTACGGCGAACTGCACCGCTTCATTCCAGCCCTCGCATCGTGGCATGGTGCGACAATCTGCGAAGTGCCAATTAAGAACGTGAACCGCGAACGTGGCGCGTCGCACTACGGAATTTCGCGGACCTTCCGGGTATTTTTCGATCTCCTCACCATCCGTTTCCTCCTCCGTTATCTGTCGCGACCCCTGCACTTCTTCGGCGGCTTCGGCATGATGAGCATCATGGCCGGCAGCGGCGTGGTGGCATGGCTGGGCGTGGAGAAGTTCATCCGCCATCAGCACGTCATGGCCAATCATGGTCCGCTCATGATGGCTGCGTTGGGCCTCCTGCTCGGTGGATTGAACCTGCTCGCCATCGGGTTGTTGGGCGAGATGCAGGTGCGCCACTATCACGAACCAAGCCGCCGCGCGCCATATTCCGTCGACCGTGTTCTTCGTTCCCAAAACGAAGAGCACAGCGTCTCAGAGTAGAAACGTGTAGGCCCGGACGCATTCGTCCGGGCAGCAAGCGAAGCAAGCCCTCTTCCTATCCGTCACTCCACTGAGCTCCAGGCTGTCCCTTGTGTAGCCAAATAATGAAGTCCGTGGTCGGAGGAACCCCTCCGAGTTCTCGTAATCGTGTTGCATTCTGCCCGCGGTGGTAGTGACTGTGCATGGCCGCCTGCATCAACGCTTGGCGAACAGTGAGTTTCGCCGGCGGCTTGAACCACGGTACTTCAATCATTTCGGCGCGCTGCGGGTCTAGGCCGTTCAGAAAGGCATTCATTTGCGTGAGCCCTGCGCGGCCATATTTCTTCAAATCTGGCAGGTTCGCGAAATCTTCGATCTTCTTTACCTCGAACTGCTGATTTCGTGTCCCGAGCAGCCACAAGAACGCGTGCTGCACTAGGTGGATGTGAAGCAGCCTCTCGCGAATCGCCTTATCTGCCAGTGCCGCAGGGTGCGATTCGAAAGCACGCCAGTGTTCCGCGTCGGCCCATTCCTGATGGCCATAGAGTTCTCTCAGGTAAGAGTCCACGAACGCTCCTCCTCGAAAGGCTGAGTGTACTCGCCTGGTACGGGGCGGCACCCGCCAATTGCGGGCGTATAATAACCCGTTTGCGTCTTTTAGGAGTTTTCGCGCCATGGAGAGAGCCACGCAATACGAGCTACAGCTAGCTCGACGCATGTCCCGCCTCGGTACCGAAACGGCTTTTGAAGTTCTGAACAAGGCTCGAGCGCTCGAGCGTCAGGGAAAAAGCATCATTCACCTCGAGATTGGGGAGCCGGATTTCGACACGCCGGCGAACGTCGTTGAGGCCGGCGTTGACGCACTGCGCAAAGGCTGGACGCATTATGGTCCATCGGCAGGTCTGCCCGACCTGCGCCAGGCGCTGGCCGAGTACGTTAGTCGAACGCGAGGGGTTAAGGTCACCAGCGACGAGGTGGTGGTCGTCCCCGGCGGAAAGCCAATCATTTTTTTCACCATTCTATCGCTGATCGATGAGGGCGACGAAGTCATCTATCCGAATCCCGGGTTCCCGATTTACGAGTCCATGATTCGATACGTCGGCGGCCGGGCAGTCCCGATCCGCCTTCGAGAAGAGTGCGATTTCTCGCTCGATGTGAATGAACTGACGGCCTTGATCAGCGATCGCACCAAACTGATCATCTTGAACTCGCCGCAGAATCCGACCGGGGGCGTCTTGAGCCGGCGGGATATCGAGAAGGTGGCAAAGGTGATTGGCGACCGCAACATCATGGTGCTCTCGGACGAAATCTACAGCCGCCTTCTGTTCGACGGCGCCGAACATTTCTCGATTATGTCCGTGCCGGGCATGCAGGAGCGCACCATTCTCCTGGATGGATTCTCCAAGACCTACGCCATGACTGGATGGCGCATGGGCTACGGCGTGATGCGCGCGGACCTCGCCAGCCACATGACCCGCCTGATGACGAACTCAAATTCCTGCACGGCAAGCTTCACCCAAGTCGCTGGTATCGAGGCGATCAAAGGCGATCAGAAATCGGTTGATCATATGCGCGACGAGTTTCAGCGCCGTCGGGACATGGTTGTCGCTGGTCTGAACAAGATCAAAGGCTTCTCGTGCCGCATGCCCAAAGGCGCGTTCTACGTGTTTCCGAATATCACCAAGACTGGATGGAAGTCGAAGCCGCTGGCGGATGCCTTACTTGAGCAGGCCGGAGTCGCAGCGCTCTCAGGCACATCGTTTGGTGAGTTCGGCGAAGGATATCTCCGCTTCAGCGTCGCGAATTCGCTGGACAACCTGCAGCAGGCGCTTGATCGAGTCGATCAGTGGACGAAAAAGAATCTGTAAACCAGCGACAAGCATCTAGCCAACCGTAATTGTGGTGTTAAAGCGCTGGTTACCCTGTGATTCCCCGTGTCTCCTGTGGTGAAAGCCGTTGGCTGTTGCACGGTTATCGCGGGTCAGGGCGCAACACTCAAGGCTCACGATTTCCGACGCACTACGTTAGTATTCTTGCGGATTCCTCATGCCGACCACGAAAACTCCGAAGACTCCCAAATCCAGTCGCCCACAAGCTCCGGGCTACGGCTTCCCCGAGGGAACCAAAGGACTGCTAGCCTGGTCCTGGGCCGAGCAGCGCCTGAAAAAATCGCACAACTACTGGATCACGACCGTCAGGCCCGACGGTTCCCCGCATGTGATGGTGGTCTGGGGCATGTGGCAAGACGGCCGCTTTCTCTTTAGCACCGGCAACAAGTCGCGCAAGGCGCAAAACCTGGCGCAGAATCCGCACTGTGTCGTCTCCACCGAGCATGCTCACGAAGCCGTCATTGTAGAAGGTGTTGCCGAGATCTCCGACGTAGCCGCCCGACGCAAAATGATTCCTGCTTACGAACGCAAATACGACTGGGATCTTTCGAAGATGAAGGATGACATGCTCTCGATGAAGGAGCCCGTGTTCGCAGTGCGTCCCAAGGTCGTCTTCGCACTATGGGAGAAGTACTTCCAGACGAAATCCACGCGCTGGCGGTTCGAATAGCGCCGTACAGGTATCCATGGGTCAACTAGAACCGTTACTTTCGTTACCGCGGCAGAACCCGTTGGTGTATCTGACGTTGAGCATGTCCCACCTATAATTTCCATTAAGCCACACAAATTGTCGTTCGTGTGCAGCGGTGGACTCCGCCGCTCCAGCGCGAAGTTGTGGCCGGGCACCCTGTTAGAAAACCATGGAAAAATCAGGCCACTCAAAACAGCCGGGCACACTCTGGATCTACAATCCGTGGCTCGACTTGATCGTGGGTTGCGGTGCGTGGTCACTCCCACTTTTGCTGATCGCTTATGCCGTGCTGGCTTCGAGCGCGCGCACCTGGTCCATCCTCTTCTATGGGCTTGCCATCTTCTGCAATTACCCGCACTACATGGCGACGATTTACCGCGCCTATCATCGCGCGGAGGATTTTGAAAAGTACCGCATCTTCACAGTGCATACGACTGTGTTGGTTGTGCTGACACTTGTCGTGTCGCACTACTGGGTGTCGCTCTTACCGTGGATCTTCACCATCTACTTGACGTGGAGTCCTTGGCACTACAGCGGGCAGAACTACGGCCTGTTCATGATGTTTGCGCGGCGCGCCGGCGCGAAGCCGGATAAGCGGACGCGCAGTGCCCTGTACGGAGCATTCATCGTTTCCTATCTGGTCCTGTTTCTTGGGTTCCATACTGGACCCTCGACCGATCCTCTCTTCGTGTCGATTGGAATCCCCGCCATCGTAAGCCGCTGGGAGCAGATCATCCTTCTTGCTGCTTTCGTGTTGTTTTCTCTGTTTGGACTCTTTCGCCTTGCCCGACAAACCGGATTGAAGCCCTTGCTTCCGTCTTTCACCTTGTTCTCGTCACAGTTCTTGTGGTTTCTGCTTCCTGCGGCAATCTCTCTGTTTAAGCATCTCGATATACCCCAAAGCCGTTACAGCAACGGCGTACTGGCGGTGATGCACTCGGCGCAGTATCTCTGGATCACAAGTTACTACGCCCGGCGCGAAGCGGTTAGCGAAGGCGAAAAGACACAGCGGAACTGGCGGCCTGTGGCGTATTTCGCCGTCCTCGTGGCCGGAGGAATTGCGTTGTTCATCCCCGGGCCGTGGCTGGCGAGCCGGGCATTCCATTTCAACTTGACCACGAGCTTCCTGATCTTCGGAGCTCTGGTGAATATTCACCATTTCATTCTCGACGGAGCGATCTGGAAGTTACGCGATGGACGGATTGCGTCTCTTCTGCTGAATTCCAAAGAGAAGGTCGAAAAGGCGATTACGGGTGCAGGTGGGTCGGTAGCGTCGAGCGTGCGCTGGTTGGCAGGAGACACGCCTGGTGCGCGGCGCTTGCAGGTGAGTGCTGCAGTGTTGTTGTTGGTTTGGGGAACCGTTGACCAGGTGCACCATTATCTTGCGCTCCGCAGTGAGGATATGCCTTCGCTGCAGCGGGCGGCGGTTCTCGACGCGTTCGACAGTCAATTGCAGATGCGTCTGGCTCATAAGGAACTGGAAAGCGGAAATTCTGAGCAGGCCGAATCAGCTTGGCGGCGAGCGATGCAAATCAGTCCTTCGGATCCTGATCCCAAGCAGGCCTTGCTGAAATTCCTGGTTGAGCAGAAGCGGTTCGATGAGGCTCTTTCTCTTGCCGAGGTGTCCCTGAAATACAGCCCGAATGATCCGAATCTGCTGGTCAATCACGGGATTCTGTCGCTGCGGTTTGATCATCCTGATCGGGCACTCGAGGATTGGAACCAGGCGCTGAAGATCGATCCAAACCAGACGCTGGCGCAGTTGTATTTGGCGAACGAACTGGATCGCGAAGGCAAGCCACTGGAGGCGGCGGCGCACTATCGGGGATTTCTGGAGCAGATCAGCCGCTCGGACGGCCGAAAGAAGCCTGCCCCAGAGCTACTAATTGGGATCGTTTTGCGCATGGCGGATTGCCAGATGCGTTCCTCTCAAACCGATCTGGCTTTGAAGTCATACCATATGGCAGGAGCGCTTGCTGCGCAAACAAAGCTGCCGAAGCTGGAGAGCGTGGCGGCCGTAAACGAGGCGGAGCTGCAGGCGAAGGCTGGCAAACTGGATGAGGCGCTGGCGTTGTATCAAAAGACATTGCAACTGGATGCGTCAAATGGAGACAATTCAGCGAGCGCACTGGATTGGTTTGCATACGGGCGGTTCCTCGATGAGTCGGGATTCTCGGAACGGCTGGCTTATGCATGTCTCCTGAAAGCCCAAGCGGTGGCCAAGACGTCATCCAAATCGCCGCTCCCGGAATTGGCAGTAGAGACGACGTCCAGGTTAGAGAAGCAGTTGGGTCCGGCGGCGGTCTCGGTTCGGCGGAATCCGGAGCCCCTGCTGCAAGAAGCAATACAGTTGCGCCGATAAGACACGAAGGGGCATCTTTGCATCCTAGACAGTATTTGACAGTACTGATTTCTGTGCTGAACAATTAGCCATCTAGTCATCCCTGCAATTTCATTTTTCTGTACTCCGAGGAGGAGAGTGTATGGCCGATGAAGGCGGACAGGTACCAATGGAAAATCAATCGAATGCGGGCAAGTGGATTCTGATACTACTGGCGATCGCGGTGGTAGCAGTGGCCGGATACGCGCAGTACACGAATCATCTGGCGATCCAAAAACTGAATGGTGACCTTGCTAGCAGTCAAGCAGAGGTCAAGGAGCTGCAAAACCGGATGCAAACGTCAGAGGCTCAGGAAGAGACTCTGGCCCGGCAGGCCGGTATGACCAAGAAAGAACTGGCGCAGCGAACCAAGGAACTGCAGGCTGAGCAAAAGGCGGCCGAACAGCGCCTCGCAGAGCAGCAGAAAGCGTCGATCACCGCCGTTACCGGCGATATCGCAGGCGTCAAGACTGATGTCGGTGGGGTTAAGACCGACGTGGCTTCCACGAAGGCCGACCTCGAAGCCACCAAGGCTAAGCTGCAGAGTACCGTGGGCGACCTGGGAGTCCAGAGTGGACTCATCGCCACGACTCGCTCTGATCTTGAAGTGCTCAAGCACAAGGGCGACCGCAACTACTACGAATTCACCCTGCTGAAGGGCGCGAAGCCGCAGCCGGTCTCGACCGTCAGCCTGCAGCTCAAGAAGTCCGATCCGAAGAAGGGCAAATTCACCTTGAACGTCACTTCGGACGACAAGACGCTGGAAAAGAAAGATCGCAATATCTCAGAGCCGATTCAGTTCTACTCCGGTCGCGAACATCTGTTATTTGAGCTCGTGATCTGGACCGTCGACAAGAACAAGGCTACGGGATACCTGAGCACCCCCAAGAATGCTCCCGTACCGGTAACAGCGGGAGGAGTATCGGGTAGCGGCAATTGAGCAGCATGTTCTTTCCCGGCGCGCACGTGCTGTTGCAGATCGTGCTGCGCACGGGCGTGATCTACCTGCTGGTCCTGATCGGCGTACGTCTCAGCGGCAAGCGTGAGGTCGGACAAATGACCCCGTTCGACCTCACCCTGCTGCTTCTTCTTTCCAATTCCGTACAAAACGCGATGACCGGCCCCGATACATCTCTGGCGGGTGGCGCGATTGCGGCCTGCACATTGCTCGTTCTCAACTACTTCGTTGCAGAAGTCTCCGGAACCAATCGGCGCTTTCGGCGCATGATCCAGGGCCAACCGTCTCTTTTGGTCCACGATGGCAAGGTGATCGAAACGCACATGGCCAAAGAGCACGTCAGCATGGACGAACTGCACCGAGCGCTGCGCGAACACGGGATCAACAGCGTCGATCAGGTCGCGCTATCGGTGCTTGAGGTGGATGGCTCAATCTCCTGCCTGAAGTACGACGAGATCAAGCCGGATGCGAATACGCATCTGGTGAGGAGAAAGGGCATTCAGAAAAAGTAGAGGTGAACTCCGGATGCCCTCTGCTTCTGGCAATTCTTTTCCCTTTTCGCAAAATCTAGCGCGTTCCGGCTTGAAGTGCCAGTTCCTGCGGCAGCTTCGGTTTTACCCGTTGAGCAGTGTCGCTAAACCACCTCAGCGAATAATCGCCGCGCGAATGAGGTGGTCTAGTTTAGGAAATTCTTTGTCCATATAGGCGTTGCCGCCTTCGAATAGTTTGTCCTGATGTCCGGCACGCATCCCACTGCCGGAGTTTTCTCCGTAACCGCCGTAGAGCTTTTCCACAACATCCCAGCCTTCAACAACCTTGCCGAACGGCGCAAACGCGGGCTCGGAATCGTTGACAGCCGAGTTGTCGCGGAGGTTTATGTAAACCTGCGTGGAGCGTGTTCGCGGGCCGGTGTTGGAAAACGCGATATAACCCGGTTTGTTGTGGACCTTGAGGGTATCGTCCGGAATGGTTTTATGACGCCAAGCTTGCGCAAGCTTGGGATCGCCGGCGATACCAAACTGAACCCAACGCCCGGGAACAACTCGGAAGAAGCGCGAGTTGTCGTAATAATGCTCGCGGACCAGTTCGTAAAAGCGGTCGGCACCTTTCGGTGACCAATCGCGGTGTGTCTCGATGACGAAGCTTCCGGCAGTTGTGTCGATCCGCGTTCGGAAGACAGCGGGCGCATGCGAAGAATGGAACAGAGGGAAAGCAAGTAGCACCGCGAGAAAAAGCTTCATCCGATCTGGTGTAGCGCGACTGTCTTGTGACAATTAAGCATCGACTCAGCCAATGCCAATCGCCAGTTGATGACAAATCCCATCGCACTCACTAGCGGAGCGATAGCACCACAATGCAGGCCGCCGCCAGCCCAATCGCGCCTCCATAGCCTCACTGTCTTACTCAGTGGCCAAAAACTTAACATCAACCGGCGAGGGTAGATCCAAGACCTTCCCGGTGGGAGTGAGTTTGCCGGTTTGTTGGTCGATCTTGAAAATGACGATGTTGTTGGACTGCTGATTCTCCGCGAATAGCAGCGTCCCCGTCGGATCGATCTCAAAGCTGCGGGGCGTCTTGCCCTGTGTAGATGCGTACTCGACCGGTGTCAGCGTGCCTCTGGAACCATCGATCGCGAATACCGCGATGCTATTGCCATCGCCGCGGTTTGAGGCGTACAAAAACTTCCCGGACGGATGGACCGCAATTTCCGCGTCTTCGATGTCTCCTTTGAACCCCTCAGGCAGCGTCGAAACGGTCTGCAACGTGTGCGGCGTGCCCGTGCGGGAGTCAATCGAGAAGACAGTAACGGTGCCCTTCATCTCGCTGACAACGTAGGCAAACTTCCCCGATGGTGCCAGAGCGAAGTGCCGTGGGCCGGACGCCGGATCAAGTTTCACATACGGCGGATCATTCGGTGTCAGCGTCCCTTTGGCGCCGTCGAACTTGTAGACAAGCAATTGATCGAGCCCAAGATCATCGACGTAGGCGAAGCGGTTGTCGGGCGAGAGATTGATGGAGTGGGCGTGCGGGCCTTCCTGGCGTTTGGGGTCGGCGCCGTGGCCAGTATGCTGGACAAAAGTTTTGGCTTCGCCGATTTTGCCATCAGCGAGTACAGGAAAGACGGCCACGCTTCCGCCCGTGTAGTTCGCGACCAGCACCCATTTGCCGGTCTTATCGACCGTGATGTAACAGGGGTCGGCGCCACGCGATGGAACTTCGTTGAGGAATGTCAGCTTGCCAGTCGAAGAATCAACCGAGAATGCGCTCACACCTCCACTGTTGGGACCTTTGTAGTTCTGCAGTTCGTTAACTGCGTAGAGATACTTGCCATTCGGACTCAGAGCGACAAACGACGGATTCGTGGTTTCGGCGGCGAGGCCCAGATCGGTGATCTCACGACTGGCCGCGTCGTAGCGGTAGGCGTAGATGCCCTTGCTCTTGCTTCCGTCTTGCGTGTATGTGCCGACGAAGAAAAGGTACTTGCCTTGGGCCGACGCTGGAGCGGCATAACCCGCCACGACTGGAAGTAGGAGGACAACGGGCAGAAGAAGTGAAAGAAGGCGCAAAAGTCTCATCCCGCTATGGAAACCTATCCGACGGCATTTGCGCAAGCGGTTTACTTCGTCAGCACAATCGGCACAGTCTCGTTATACGGCCAGACAACGACGCTGATGGACTGCCGCTGGTTGAAGTCACTTAGCGGTTTCTCGTAAGCGACGATGATGGTTCGCTTCACACTCTGCCCCGGCTCGAGCCTCGTTTCGGGTGCGAGCGCGGGTTGGGCGCCATTCTTCAGGTCAGGAAAGGCCTGAAAGTAGCGGTCGAAGTCTACGGCCGAGACCGCATCCGCCTTGGCATCGCCACTGGGAGCTTTCATCGAGCTTTGAATCTCGCGGACGTAGAGGGCCTTCTCACTCCCGTTATGCAGCGTGAAGGTCAAAGCAGCCATAGTTGAGTTCTGGCCGGGAATCTCCACTGCAACCACATTGTCCAGAGAGCCAGCCCCCTGCGGCTTGGCGCGCTTGAGAAAGGACGCGATCAGAACAACCACCAGCACCGCTCCGACAGCAATCAGAACGATCTTGGCCGGCGGAAGGTTCTTCTTCGCCGTGCCATACTCTTCGCCAATGTTGATCGTCGGACCTGCCGGAGCTGTGGGCGCATCCGGCTGCGCGGGCGATGTGGAAGGCGTTGCGCCAGAAGGAGCCTGAGGCGGAGGCGTTGGGGCAGGTTCAGACATAAGTTCTCCGTGCTTGGCTGATTCTACGCCCCTGCGACCACGCGCGTACGACTAGCCTTTCTACTTCTCCTCCGCGACCGTCGTTGGAATCTCGGCGACTACCTGCAAATCGCGATCTCCGCTATCCCAGACCTGCTCCCGCACTGTTCGAGGCATGATGACGCACCCATGAGACGCAGTACCGGGAGCACTCTTTGAGTCGCCATGCATAAGAAAGCCACTGCGGCCGAAGGTTTCTGTTTCGTCCTTCGGAGTCAGCCGCAAGACGTAGGGACCATGTTCGGGCGTGTTTACTGGTGGTCCGGCAATTGTCCAATCTCCCTCCGGAATAGGACCGACGTTTCGGACGGATTGCATCTCGGGGTTATTCTTTCCCTCTCCGGCTCCGGAATAGCCGGTTGCCACATGCTGCCCGTCCTGGTGGAGTTCACCCGTTTTTTGGGCATAGGTCCACGCCTGCGAGCTGATTTCGATTGCGGTCTCTGGTTCGGTGGGCTCGTGTGAATTCAAGATTAGGCTCCTTTGCTGAGTTTTCGAGCTCAGTATGGGAGTCTGAAAATCGAGGGTAAAGGTTAAGTGAACATCCAGGAAATAAAATCTGTGGAAATCGTAAGAGCGTTGTAACTTAACAACTTACCACGCATGTTTCATGGCTTTGGCGAACTTCTGAGGCGGCAGCGTGTTCAGAACGTCGTCCATTGTCAGCCATGCGCGCCGAGCCTGCAGCACCCCGAAGCGGATTTTTTCCATGTGCGAGGTGTGATGCGCGTCGGTATTAATCACGATCTTTACTCCATGCTGCTTCGCCTGCCGTAAATGAACGTCGTTCAGATCGAGGCGGTCGGGGTAGGCGTTCAACTCCATCGCCACCTTGTGCTTTGCCGCGGCGGTGAGCACCGCGTGCATGTCGAACTGATATCCGTCGCGGCGAAGATGGATGCGGCCCGTCGGGTGCCCGATGATTGAGGTGTTTGGGTTCCCAATCGCCTTGAGCAGACGATCAGTCATCTTTGCCGGTTCCTGATTGAATACCGAGTGCACACTGGCGATGACGACGTCCATCTGGGCGAGTACATCGTCGGAGAGGTCGAGGTCGCCGTCTGCCAGGATGTCGACTTCAATTCCAGCGAAGACGGTGATGCCATCGAATTTCTTAGCCGCCTCGCGGATGCGCTGAATGTGTTCAATGGCACGCTTGTCGTCGAGGCCGTTCGCGAAAGCCAGGTTCTTCGAGTGATCCGTGATGGCCATGTATTTGTAGCCATGCCCCTTGGCAGCCTCGACCATCTCTCCGATCGTATTCTTGCCGTCGGTTTCAACGGTGTGCATGTGAACGTCGCCCTGTAGATCTTCTTGCGTGATCAGCTGGGGCAGGGAATGGCTCTGTGCGAGATCGATTTCTCCGAGATTCTCACGCATCTCCGGCGCAATATAGTCGAGCTTGAGCTTGCTATAGATTTCTTCTTCGGTGCGGCCGGCGACCGGTTTTTCTCCTTCAAGCGTGGCGAGGCTGTATTCATTGAGCGTATATCCCATCTTGAGCGCTCGCTGGCGCAGGGCAACGTTGTGCGCCTTAGACCCCGTGAAGTACTGCATGGCAGCGCCGAACGATTCCGGCGGAAGAAGCCGCACGTCGACCTGCATCCCACCGCGGAGATGGAAGCTGATCTTGTTATCGCCGCTAGCAATGACATCCATGATCGGCGGATATTTCGCGATATATGCAATCGCTTGCTGACGACCTTCTTCGCTGCAGCACGCCTCGCCAGTGACCAGGATGTCGAGGTCGCCAACCGTTTCGCGTCCGCGGCGCAGCGACCCGGCGGGAGTGATCTTGTCGATGCCCTTGAATTGCTTAATGTAGGCAGTCAGTTTCTCACATTCGAGTTCAGCAGCGTCAATCAGGAATCGACCACCGATGCGGCGATAATCCTCGATCGCCTTTAGCAGCTTCGCTTCATGCTTCTCGCCCATTCGCGGCAGGGTGCGGATCTTTCCTTCGCGCGCCAGCTTCTCCACACCATCGACATCGCTCACCTTGTACGAACTCCAGATAAGAGCAATCGTCTTTGGACCAAGGCCCTGGATCTTCAATAGCTGCAGCATCGACGGATGGTACTTCTCGAGCAATTCGGCCTGCGCCGAGAGCTTGCCAGTGCTAAGCAGTTCTTTGAGCTTGTCGAGCATTCCTTTGCCGACGCCAGAGATGGCGAGGACTTGCTTAGGTTCATCGATGATGTCTTTGATCTGCTGAGAATGATTTTCAATCGCCTGCGCGGCATTCCGGTACGAGCGAATGCGGAACGAATCCTGTCCATCGATTTCCAGCAGGTCGGCAGTCTCGAAGAGAACATTTGCGATGGCCTTGTTATCCATGGAAGAAACAAGGGTAAATCAGATTCGGCGGGAAGGGCTACAGGATGCGCTGTCACACAGCGGTGGCGGAATTCGGTTCGGGTTCGTCATTCTGTTTTTCCCAACCCTTACGAGCCCTAATCACGCACCACACAAGGAACGCAATGTAGGTAGATCCGGAGACGAGTTGCCGAAAAAAACCGCTTCCCAACAAACCTGCCTCGACAGCGAATAAAACAGACAAGGCGGTAACGCCCAAAACAAATTGAGGACGGTTCAAGTCCTTGCGAACCGTCCACTTTCCCGGCATGCTTCCGAAGAAAAATGCTGGCAAAAGAAACAAAACAATATCTGCGCTGTTTCCGAAGAATTGATTGCTGGTCGCAACGATGCCGAAACCACTAACAACTGCAAACTTTAGAAATGCCTCGCGCCATCGGCGCCAACGCAACGCCTGGATCATTTCAATCAGTAGGAATCCAGCAAGAATCGCAGCGAACGCGATGTCCCTATGTACAACGAACCCGGGAAAGAAACGTGCTGTGAAAAGGTCGAGCAAGTAGATCGCAAGCCTAAATGCAAAGTATCCCAAGACGAGGGGCGCGGCGAGAGCAGAGACAAGGAGGACGCCGAGAAGCACGTTGACAGTAGTTTCCCGTCGGCTCATGGCAAAATGATATTCCTCTCCTCCGTGCTATGCCATCTCCGAATTCGGGCCCTGCTAGTTCTAAGCTGCCTTAATGACGTTCGCAGCCTGAGGGCCTTTCTGGCCTTCAGTTATTTCAAATTCAACCTGATCACCCTCCTGCAAGCTCTTGTATCCTTCTGAACTGATCGCGCTGTAGTGAACAAAAACGTCCGGCCCATCTGCGCGCCCGATAAAGCCGTATCCTTTCGCGTTATTGAACCACTTTACGGTTCCTTTCAAGCGTTCCACGAGCCCCTCTTTCTGCACGTCCCTTCATGGGGCGGACGGACGTGCCCGCAGTCATTGAGATGCATTTTGAAGCTCAGGGTTTTGTAGTGTCAAGGAAATGCGCAGCGCCCGCTGGCAGAAGATTTCGCACAACCAAAGAAAGTGCTATAGGCAACTTAATAAGTTTTGACAGTTTCTCCGACGCAGTTATTCTGCGCGTTTCATGTGATCGAGCCACAACACGGAGGAAATTGTTTTCCCATCGCGGATCGATCCTTTCAGAACCATGTTGATCGCTGTGGGCAACGGGACCATTCGGTGATGAATGATTTCGTCCTCTTCGGGTTCGGCTTCTCCTTCTCGCAAGCCCGTGGCCATGTAGACGGCCATGGTTTCGGCGACGAACCCTGGACTGGCGTAGAACTTCAGAATGCGGCGCCAGTGCTTGGCGCGGTATCCCGTTTCTTCAATCAGCTCACGCTTCGCAGCTTTCAGTTCGTTCTCTCCAGGATCGATGCGGCCCGCGGGTATTTCCCAGAGATAGTCTTTCGCAGCATGACGATACTGACGTTCGAGCAGGATGCGAGGTGTCGCGTTCGAATCGTCTACGGCCAGCACCACAACCGATCCGGAATGATGGATCAGATCTCGTCGCACCTTGATCCCCCCGGGTTCGATGATGTGATCGGTCGTGACCCAGAAGACAGGTCCGCGATATGCGGTCCGCGAAGAGATGAGGCGAGCCTTTGCTCGCCGGCTGGAACGACCCTTGATTGATGAAGACGATTTGGCCATGCAGACAATATAAAGCAGGCCACTTCAACAGAATGTTACTGCGCGACTTCCTGGCGCAGCTTCTTCGATAACTTTTCTACCTTCTTCAAGTTTTCCGCGAGGTCCCTGGTCAGCATACCTTTTTGCAATTGCTGCAGATCTGACTGCAGAGAGATGTCCAGTGCAGACAAGTGCTCGGTATCTTCATGAATGGTCTGAAGTCTGACTGCCCTGAGGTCGGCCTCGCGAGGTGGCTCGGGTCTGACGCTGGGAGGGAGCGCCCAATTTCGGCCCGGAAGCTGCGGTGTGATCATGCCTGATTGCTGGGTCAGTGCTGGGACGGTGAGCAAGCTTACAAGTAGAACCATGCGGGCGGTTGGCACCTGAACCTCCATCCGGCTGGACTCAAAACATGACGGCGAGCGAGTGTATAGCGGTCTTGTTGAAATTCACAGAGAAATACTGTGTTTTGTTTCCCCGTTTATTTCCAGCCATTTGGCGGTTATGCGTTCTGTTATGCTGCCGGACATGAAGCGCAGGCCGAGCGTTGCGATCGTCGGGCCGGGGAATCTGGGCGCCGCGCTTGCAGTCTCGTTAAGGGGAGCTGGCTATGTGATCGAGGCCGTGATCGGTCGTCAACTGCCACCATCGTTGAAACGTGCGAAGGAATTGGCGGAAGAAGTCGGTACTCGCGCGCAGGCCAGTTTTGAGCATTCGAAAGCAAAGATCGTTTGGCTAACCGTGCCGGACAGGGACATTGCAAGTACATCGGCTGTTCTCGCCAAAAGCCTGAGCAAGGGAAGAGGATTGATCGCCTTTCACTCGAGTGGAGTTCTTAACAGTGACGAGATGGAGGCATTTCGCAAAAAGGGAGTGGCACTTGCTTCGGTCCATCCATTGATGACTTTCGTCCGTGGTTCAAGACCTTCGCTGGTGGGTGTGCCGTTTGCAATTGAAGGAGATCGCCGCGCCGTTCGCACCGCGAGGCAGATTGTGCGGGACTTGGGAGGGCAGCCTTATCAGATACGGAAGAAGGATAAAACCGCCTACCACGCCTGGGCGACTTTTGCCTCACCACTGCTCACAGCACTATTAGTGACCGCGCAACGAGTCGCAAGGAACGCGGGCATTTCGGACTTGGAAGCGAAAAGGAGGATGATCCCGATTGTCCTGCAGACGGTTGCGAATTATGCAGCGTTTGGTGCGGATGAGGCTATTAGTGGTCCGATCGTGCGAGGAGATGTCGCAACCGTTGAGAAGCACTTACAGGCATTGCGCAAAGTGCCTGTGGCTCGTAGTGTCTATTTGTCGCTAGCGTCCGCCGCTCTCCAATACCTACCGAATAAGAAATCAGCCAGACTTAGGAGAATTCTGCAGGGGTGAGTTCCCTCAGCGATTGCTGATCTGAGGATCCGTGCCGAAGAGCACTGCCCATTGCGTACCCAAGGACTGCCAGCACGGCCATGGGTATGGAGCCGGCGGTGTGAAAGGGAAGCATGAGCATTGTGCGGTTGAAAGGTTGTCCGGGCCGCAGAGAGTAGTGAACTACTAAAAGGGGAGTCGCGATGATCCATTGCCAGAACAGCGCGATCGCCCCAGCTACCAGTACCAGTCCAGCCGAACGTCCGTAAGAGAGGATAGACCGCCACGACCGGAGAACCAGCAGAATCCCAGGCAGCAAGATGATGTGGTCGTATACAGCTTGGCCCGGTAATAGTGTGATCGACGTGATCGCCAGAAGCAGGCAGGTACTCAACAAAAACATAGAGGACGTTGCAGGTGCGCTACGCGTTCTCCAGATTAGAATCAGCGACACAGCGAATAATGCAGTCCAGAGGATCGGCCCGAGTTTGGGGCCCATCGCATACGAGATCAGGGGCGGTGGAGTGTAGCTCCGGTAAGACGAAAGGACGCCGAGCCACTGCGCAATCCATCGGGGCCAAACGATCATCGAGGTTGCTGTTAGCAAGCTAGACCACACCAAGAAGCCGATGACAAAATTCCGACGTTTCTGCCATTCCGAAAAACTCCAGACCAATAGATAAGCAAGGACTAGGACAGACATCTGGGGTTTGATTAGTGTGAACGCGAAGAGGCTGCCTGCTCTGAACAGGCGATCCTTGACTATGGCGTCAAAGGATGCGGCCACTAAGAACGCCACGAGAAGCCCCGGTTGTGCGGCGAAAAGGCCTTCCAGCGCCGCATAGCTCGACAACGTGAGCATGATCAGGACCAGCAACTGTCCGCGACTCACCTGATATCCCAGAGCAGTCAGCCACAGGGGAATACTTGCAGTTGTAATTCCAGCTAATGCGACCGCAAGAGCAATGCGAACGGTCTCAAACGGCAAAAGCGATAACGGCCAGAATATGAGGTCCGTGAAAGCCGGATAAGCAAAGGCACGACAATCCGCGGGTGGATCGAAGGGGTTTCTAGGATTAAGTGGACGACCGAAAACGCCGATCTGAATCTTCCGCGTTATATCAGCGGTGTAGGGATTGCTACGATGATGCTGAGCTTCGCCGGCTGTCAGCCATATCGGGTAGAAATCGGTCCCAAAAGAGTAGCCACCGCCCAACCCTTTGCTGCTCCGCAACTGCGCCGCGTAGGGGAGGAATAGCCGGAGGTGGAAGTAGACCGTCCCTGAAGAAAGAACGAATGCCAGGAGAAGATAGATTTGAGACCTTCGCATTGAGAGAAGGGAGTTGAGCTTAGCTTGACGTAAACAGATGCCCAAGCTTCTGTTTCTTCGTTCTTAAGTACTCTTCCGCGTAAGGACTGGGCGTAACTTCGCAAGGTACCCGCTCCACGACATGCACACCAGCCCGCTCCAACGCTTCGACCTTGTCAGGATTGTTCGAAAGCAGGCGAACCCGAGTGACTCCAAGCGCTTTTAGAATCTCAGCAGGCAGGGTGAAGTCGCGATGGTCCGCTTTGAAGCCAAGCTTTTCGTTGGCCTCAACCGTGTCGAGTCCCTCGTCCTGTAACTCGTAGGCCTGGAGCTTTGCCATCAGGCCGATTCCTCGGCCCTCTTGCTGTTCATAGATCAGGATTCCCGCACCCTCGTCTGCAATCATTGAGAGCGATAGTTCGAGTTGCTGCCGGCAATCGCAGCGCAACGAGTGAAAGACATCACCGGTCAGACACTGTGAATGAACCCGAACCAACGGTGCCGTAGATTTCACATCGCCCATTACTAATGCGACAGCTTCCTCGACGCGGCGGTCAGCATCGCCTGCCGTTTGCGCCCGGAAGCCGTAAATCCTGAAGTCACCCCAACGGGTTGGAAAACTTGCAGAGGCTACCTGTTGAACTTCGTTACTCGTCACGCCCCCATTATAGCGAGGAAAATCGCCTTGCTACGGTCGCCGACAGCTTGGTGAAAGTTTTGACAAATGTGATCTGGGAGGAGAAACGCCACATAAGAACAAGAAACGCGGGGAGCTCTTGCATCAGCCACGGGCCCTAAAAGGGAAGATCGCGTCCTGCTTTGAAGCAATCGGAGTCCCGTTTCGCGTGGCCGGATGGAAATGCCAGTTCTCGAGTGCAGCCAAACACTTTGTGTCGATATCGGGTCCCAGACTCAGCAGTACAGTTTTCTTTGTGATTTCGCCGCGCTCGTCGATAGTAATCTCGATGACTTCATTGCCCGGTGCAGTCGGAAGCTGCCATGGGTAAACGACAGGATCAGAAGTGGCAATCGGCAGTGCTGGCCGGATCTCGTCGCCGTATAACTGCCCTTGAGTGAGAGTCCCGTAGCGCGCTCCGGCCTGCGCGCCATGACCGAGGGCCGAGAGAGTCTGCGTCTTCGAGTTGTCCTGCTCCTCTGCACGCACCAGCGGCGTTTCGACTGCCGATGCCTTCGCCGGTTTTGGCGGCGCCTTCCATGCCAGCTTCTGTCCCAGCCGCTCATGCTTGTAGCGTACGGTCGCAAGATCAGAAGAGCTGTGGGTGCTCTCGTCGGGAGACTTGCTCGACCAATAGAGGCGCGTCACCGAAGTGCCGTTCTCCCCGAGAGCAACCGACTGAGGATTCAGCAGCATTGGCTCCGGCGCACGCAACAACCATCCAAGTGCCAGGGCATGCAGTGCAAGCGAAACCCCCCGGAGCCAGTACTGCGAGCGTCCAGTCGCCGGATTCAGTTGCGCGAACATGACAAGCGAGTCCCCAGTCCTCCGACACCTCTAACGTTAGTTAGACGCAGAAGGAGGCGCTTCGTCAAGGTGATTTGTTTGAGACCAGTAAGCCCCGACGTCTGCTGTAGTGCGTCAAGCAAATCGACATTTACGGATCGCCGGTTCCCCCTGTGATCCTCCGTGCCCTCTGTGTTGAGACGCTTTTGTCCTCCTCGCCGACAATCCGGCCACGCAGATCGATGCGCAACGTTGAATGCCGCTATTTTCCGGCCCGAAGTTGGTGGCTTCGAATGAAGGCTGATAAAATAACCAAGCACTCCGAACCATCCGCACGGGGCTATAGCTCAGCTGGGAGAGCGCATCGTTCGCAACGATGAGGTCGTCGGTTCGATCCCGACTAGCTCCACCAATCTCTTCAATTACTTGCCGGCTTTTTTTGCCGTCATCGCTCATCGAAAACTCACTGAATTTGGAACGTTTTGGAACGCGAATCGTTCTCGACATTTTTTTCTTCCGCTCCAGCGGTCTGCAGTGCCGCTGGAACGCTTCCAACGCTTGCGAATTGTCGCGCAAAATCCCGCATAAGTGTGGGTCCGGCGTTGTTTTCCCTGACACTTCTATGGCTTTCGGACGGGCCAGAAACGATCTCAAGATCGAAACACTTCAGCAGAAATATTGCTTAGCCCGCCTCGCCGCCAGCGCCCGTCTGGGCAGCCGTTTCCATGCGCGCCACGGCCGCTTTAAGATCGCTCGGATCAACGATGTTGTAGCGCTCGAAGACGGCGCGAGTCTTGTGCCCGGAGATAGTCATCGCTACTTTTTCGGGGATCCCCAGTCGTCGCATATTGCGTACGCCTGATCGCCGAAGGTCGTGGAAGAGCAGACCACTCACACCGGCCGCCTCGGTCGCCTTCGCCCACGAGTGGCGGAAGTTTCCGGCGCCCCGTCCATCCTTGCGCGTGAAGACGAGCTCCGAGGGCGCTTTTCCGGCGGCGCACCGTGAGAGCAGCTCGTGGATCCGCGATGTCATAACCACGATGCGTCCTTCATCGTTCTTCGTCTCGCCAGGATTCAACTCGATCGTGCGCTCGAGGAGGTCGAGCTGCTCCACGCGCATTTCAGTGAGCTCGCTTTTGCGCCATCCGTAGCGATAGGCGAGTTCGAACATCGCCTCAAGCCACAGGCCTACCTTCGCTGTTTCGCACGCGAGCGCATCATATTGCGAGTCGCGCAGGAAGCCCTTG
>Ga0126370_10000073_pt1 | contig 30104 bp, 21 predicted proteins | sample PanSoiMetaPlot_3_FD_92586 | JGI IMG/M metagenome (GOLD analysis project Ga0126370, IMG submission 92586) | Tropical forest soil microbial communities from Panama - MetaG Plot_3 | ecosystem: Environmental > Terrestrial > Soil > Tropical forest > Bulk soil | place: Panama | collected 2016-02-17 | reverse complement strand
TCAACCAGATTGTGCCACCCGTGGTCGCATTCGGGGTACCGGCGGGAGGAGTCGTGTCCCATTGCCATTGCGTCTTGCCAGTCTCGGGATCAATGGATCGCATGTACGCGCCTATATTGTCCAAGTCCCCGCCCACACCGAGGATTATGTGATTGCGCACCACCAACGGAGCCATGGTGGTCCAATATCCTTTATTGATGTCGCCGACTTCGACATCCCAACGGACTTTGCCATTCTTCGCGTCCAGCGAAATCAGGTGTGCGTCCGGAGTAGAGAAGTAGAGCCACTGTTTGTACATGGCGACGCCACGATGCCCCAGGTGCATACCGGGGTTTTGCTTGTACCTGTAGTGCCAGATCTGGTGGCCCGAGCGGGCGTCGACGGCCCAAACGTTGTCGGGCACGCTGAAATAGAGCACGCCGTCGACCAACAGCGGGGAAGACTTGATGAGTGCGTCGTGGTTGGTTTGAAAAGCCCACGCGAGCACGAGTGATGAGACATTCTGGGGAGTGATCTGGGTCAGTCGACTGTGTCGTCGGCCGGAATAGTCGCCATGGTAGCTCGGCCAGGAGTCAGCCGACGGATTAGCAATCGTGGCGGGATCGATCCCCTGTGAATGAAGTCGGCCCGGGGAAAAAAACAACAACAAGGCGGCACACAATAGCGTTTTTATGGAAAGAGATTTCATATTTCCTATTGCAGCGTTTGCAGGTAGGCGATCCGGTTATCGAAATCGTCGGCACGCGATACCCTGTAGCAAAGGATAATACTGCATCTTCACTGATGGATCGCCTCCACGGCTTATTTCCACCGGCACAGATGGGTGGCAAATCGCCACGGTTAAAACAGTGATATTGCTTAGATCGAGGAGTCGTCGCATTATTGCTGCCGAATGACTAGTTTTCTAGAAACGGGAAGGCAAATCGCAAGGTATCTCTCGGTTGTCGTTGTGATCTGCGGCGCGTTGATTCTAGTAAAAATGCAAGTTCAGGCGTTCCGCCTGGACGACCAGATCGAGCGTGGTGCAGTTCACAGAACTCAGGAGGAAGATGCCACTTTCCATCGAGAGTTCTGGTCGAATTTCGAGGTCGGAGCGAGAGTGCTAGTCGTGGGCTGTTTGGTATTGTCCCTGACCCTGACCAGCGGGAGAGCACTCAAGGCTGGATGGTGGACCTTGGGACTGAGCGTAATCTTGCTCTTCGGTGCTTGGGCTGTGGGCGGGCCCCACGGTGGGTATTCAGGAGCGACTGCGTCTACCGTAGCGTCAACAGTGTTTTGCGCGGGTGGAGGCCTTCTTATCGTTGGTGGGCTGAGACTTGGATACACCAAACTGCGCCCTGGCAGTGGGTGATTGTCGGGAAATCGCCGATACACTCAAAATCGACCAGGCGAGTCCAGCCGGAAACAACCGGCTAATTTTCTGAACTGGGCCGCCCCTTGCAGGCTCTACCCCCGATCCAAGCAAGATCGTAGCGGCCCATGTTCTACTCGACAACCAATCGAGTTCACTTAAGACATCGGTGCCGCTCTAAAACTGCCCTCGCCCCCCAGAACGAAACCGACCGGGTCATTGTGCTTGCTCTGAGCAGGAGCTGGCAATCGCCTGAAGGTTCTAGCACGGAAATGCTAGGACTGTACGATCTTCTCCAGCGCCAGGCGGCTGCGAATGACCAGAGTCGCACCCTTGGATTGCATCAACTGCTTCTTCTTGAATTCGGAGAACAGCCGGCTCACGGTCTCGCGGGTCGTACCGATGATCTCGGCGATCTCTTCGTGCGTCAGGGTCAACTTTACCTGAGAGGATCCATCCGTTTGCGTCGTCTTCGTGGACCACGAGAGCAGCAGCTTCGCAAATTTCTCTGAGGGAGATGCGGCCAGGCCGAGCGTGCGGATCTCCTCGTACGCCGTGAAATAGTTGCGGCTGAGCTGCTGCGCCATGCGCATGGCGGCCTCGGGAAAATCTTTGAGCATCAGCGTTAGCGAATCGCGGGGAATGAAATTCGCCTGTCCAGGCTCCATCATCTCGGCGGTCACTTCGTACGGACGATTCGAGATCACGGCATTCAGGCCGAGAACATCGCCCGCCTCGGAGATCTTGGTGATGATCGTCTTGCCTTCCCGTGAGGTGGTTGAAAGTTTCACTTTGCCGCGGCACAGAACGAATACGCCACGTGGCATCTGCCCTTCGATAAAAAGCATGGCGCCCTTCGGGTACACAGCCGTGGATTTGATTTCATTGAGACGCTGGCTGGCGAGAACGCCAAGATTGCAGAACAGATGTTCACCCCGGAAAGGGCAAGTCTGGCAGTTATCAAGGATATTTAGACCATAAGGAGCTCGCATTGGAAAACCTCCTCCGGGTACCGGTTGCCCCATTCGGCGTCATGCCCTGAACCCGCTATGAGGAATGGCACGCGGTAGGCCAACTTATTGGCCGGCGGCAACCAAGGCAGCCGGAAAGATAGAACGCATTGACAATAGGGAACTTACACGGATTCTCCAGGATGCGGGATTTCACCCTGCTCGTTCAGGAACCGGTGCGAAACGGGTTATTTCCCTCACAACGGTGTGTGATTCGCATCACTGGTTTATGTGATCGACCCCCGGTAGTAACCGCCGCTAGGTGACTTAAGTCAGGAAGTTTAGGAGGTCCAAACCCGGCCACCTCTTATGGCCCGACATTCACCTGCAGGGCGGACGGGGTCTGCATTCTTTCGCGGTAGATCACATTTCTGGGGGCGACTTCCCCGATGGCGTCTACGTGCACGACATAGCCGCCGCGAGGCAGGGTATCGCCGAATGGCAGTTCCATATCGAAGCTGCCTCTGCGCAACCGGAAATGCTGATAGCCGATCGCAACCGCGCGTCCGTTGGGCGGCACCGCGAGAACGATAAAGGTAAGGTCGATGTCATCCGGGGTCGCGTTGGAGACTGCCGCGCTGCCGTCGATCCTGTTGCCATCGACGTGTGCCTCCTGCTTCCAGCGCAGGCTCAGCGCCGCCAAGACCCGCAGCACAAACTCTTTTTGGACGGCCTGTTGCGGCTGGCTGCCGTCTCGTACCGCGATCGTGAAGTGGAATTCGCCCGCGTGGTCTGGCTGACCATGCAGCAAGCCATGGTCATCGAGTTTCATCCCCGGCGGCAGGTCACCTTTTTCTACACGCCAGTGCAGCGCCGGCGCTCCGCCTCGCGCGTGGAACAGGACTTCGTAGTTGGCGTGTGGAAAGGTATCGGGCAATGCAGAATCGTTCTGGATGACGAGTTCTGTGTCCGCTTGGTCCTGAGGCGGCGGGGTCGCCGTTGTTTGGGCGGACGCCTGATGCGACGCGCTCCACGAACATATAAGGATGAGAACCTCGACCATGCACCGTAGTGTTTTCAAGAACAGTTGCCTTTCCTGCCCGATTACAAACTTTTACTTTGTACCTGCCTCATCAATCTGTTTGCCCATGCCCCATTGGCTCTCTCTCAAACCCTGCTGATGAGACTAGCCGCCAGCTCTAATCTCCCACAATCCGGACTTCAATACGAATGATTCGACAGCAGGAACTTGCATCCAACGATCTAGGGAACACCGAGGTCACGTTGACTAAGAATTATCTTTTCTGAAAAACTAACATCTAACTCCACTTAATATTTTGGATGGCGCGTGCCGGTCGCGAGGCCGATAGGCTGCACAAAATAAAGTTCGTGGACTGCATGAATTAATTGATGGAACTGCTTCTTAATCTCACCTGGCTGCTGCTGGCGTTGCCTGCATATTTCCTGTGGCGCGACTCGAGGAGTATGCCGAGTGCGCGCCGGTTCACGGCAGTGCAGTGCATGCTGGCCGTAGGCTGCATGTTGGTGACGCTGTTTCCAGTCGTTTCTGCGACAGACGACCTACGGGCTATGCGCGCAGAGATGGAAGAATCGCCGGTCAACAAGCGCAGCATCGGCCAAGCGAGTGGAGAACGCCTCTCTGCGTCGAAGTCCCTGGCACAGCCTGCATTGGCCACCAGTTCGTATCGTCCTGTTTTGTTTGAGCAAGGCTGGCATGTCGTTGTAGCGGTCTTGATGAGCACGCCGGCGTCCCCCGGCTTTGTTCGTTCGGGCCGCGCTCCACCGCAATTCCTCCTCGGGTAGGCAGTTCTTCGGATCGTCAATCTGTTTCACAAGAAAAACGGCAGCGATCCAGACTTTTCGTTACGAAATTTCCCGCGCGGGACACACCATGATTCGTGTTGCTGCCGCATCGGCGGCTGGTATCTCCCGCGATAAAAAACTCGCTTGGGCACGCCCAGCGAGGCACGGAGTGTTGGATGCGGTTGAAATTCATCATCGCAAGAATGACGCTGGCTTTCAGCGCGATCGGTCTGTACGCCCAAGCTACGCCTCAGGCTCCGCCCGCGCCTCGCACGGTCTGGATATGGGATCAGGTCAAAGATAATTTCCGGCTTAACAATACGACTCTGTTCGCGGCCAAGCTGAACATCGACGAACTCAAGGCCCAGGAGATTACCGCTCACCTTCGCCCGAATCCTGACTTTACCCTCAGCGCTGACGGCACGCAGATCGCCCCCAGCCGCGGAGTGTGGCAGCCGTTCGCCGGAACCTTTGTCTCGCCCGGTGTGAGCTATTTGTTTGAGCGGCGGAATAAACGCGGTCTGCGCTTCCAGGCCGCGAAGGAGGGCACAGCCATCGGCTCGGCCCAGGCCGACGACACCGACCGTACCCTTTTGTTCAACTTGCGCAGTGCTTTTGTTGGGATCCTTCAGGCGAAAGCAGTGGTAAAGGTTTCGCAGGATAACCTCGAGTATTACGACCACATCCTCAAGATCAGCCGCGATCGCTACCAGGCCGGGGATATTGCGCAGATCGATCTCGATCGCCTCGAACTGCAGCGACTGCAGTACGAATCGGATCTGCAGAATGCGCTGGTCAACCTACGCACGACGAAGATTAACCTGCTTGCGTTGCTGGACGACCACCGGCCAGTCGACAGCTTCGACGTGGAGGGCCCCTTCGATTTCAAAGAAGATCTGCTGGCGCTCGACGATTACCGGAGAGACGCGCTGGATGCACGTCCTGATCTTCGTGCCGCTGCGCTAACCGTGAAGCAGGCTGAAACGAACTATGAACTCGCGAAGGCCGACGGCTCGATCGATCCAACGATCGGTGTGTGGTTTACGCACAACGGATCATTCAACAACCCCGATGCTTTGAATACGATTGGCGCGAGCGTAAGCATTCCGCTTCGCATCTTCGACAAGAATCAGGGCGAGAAGTTGCGCACAAGGGTCGATATCAATCGCAGCGAAAAGCTGCGTCAAGGAACCGAGACGCAGGTTTATAGCGATGTCGATACTGCCTACGCCACGATTACTTCAAACATCGCGCTGCTTAAGCCCTACAAGGAAAAGTATCTGGCACAAGCTGTGCGCGTGCGCGACACGGTCTTGTTTTCTTATCAACATGGCGGTGCTGCATTGATCGACTTCTTAAACGCTGAAAACGACTACCGCGCCGTGCAATTGAGCTACGTCAACCTGATCGGCGCTTATCTCACCGCAGCCGCCCAGATGAACCAGGCAGTAGGACGTGAGGTCATCCAATGAAGAACTGTTCTTATAACCCCAGGTACGCCGTGTATCGCATGCTGCCATCATTCCGCTGGACTGTCGCCGCTGTTCTCCTAGGCGCAATCGCTGTTGGTCTCGGCTGCTCCAACGACACTCCTGTTGCTGCCAGCAAGCCTCTCATTACGCTCGACCCTGACGTTTTCGAAGCAGAGCGTCCGGATCTCTTCAAGACCGTCAAGGCGACAACCCGCGCAGTGCCTACAGTAGTCACCTCCAATGGTGTGGTTTCACCTGACGTGAACCGAACGATTCGCGTGACGTCGCTCGGTTCAGGGCGCGTCGTCGACCTCAAGGTGAAGCTTGGCGACACCGTTCAGAAAGGCCAGACGCTGCTGGTGATTTCCAGTCCGGACCTGTCCGGTGCATTTGCAGAGTTCGAGAAAGCCAAGGCAGACGAACAACTCGCGCGTAAAGGCCTTGATCGCACGCAGATGCTTTACGACCGGGGAGCCATCGCGGCCAAAGATCTCGAGGTGGCCCAAGACACAGAAGATAAGGCCAAGGTTGATCTTGAAGCGGCAGATCATCGCATCCGAATTCTCGGAGCTGATCCCACTCATCCCAGCCCTCTGATCGAGTTGAAGGCGCCTGTCTCGGGAACGATTGTCGAGCAAAATGTCGCGGGAGCGGAGGGCGTCAAGAGTCTCGACAACACTCCCAATCTCTTCACCATCGCCAACCTGTCGGAAGTCTGGGTCGTGTGCGATGTCTTTGAGAATGACTTGGGCGCAGTGCACGTGGGGGACTCCGCCGAGATTCGCCTGAATGCCTTTGCTGATCGAGTATTCAAAGGCAGGGTAGCCGACATCTCGCACGTCCTCGATCCCAATACTCGTTCTGCGAAGGTTCGCATTGTGCTGCCGAATCCTGATGGCTCTCTGCGCTCCGGCATGTTCGCGGTCGCCACATTCCGCTCGCGCACGACGACCAAGCGCGTTGTGGTTCCTGCCACCGCGATCATGCGTCTGCACGACAAGGACTGGGTGTTTCAAAAAATAGCCGCCAACCGTTTTCGCAAGATCGCAATCGAGGCCGATGGCCTCGCCCCTGATGGTATGCAGGAAATACGTTCCGGGGTGAAAGAGGGCGACGAGGTGGTCACCAACGCGCTCGAGTTCTCCACCGAAGTAGCCGAGAAGAAGTCAGGAGAGTAGACGAATGATCCGTAAGGCCATCGACTTCGCCCTGGCAAATCCCCTGCTCGTGCTCGGCGGGGCGCTCGTGCTCTTCGTCTGGGGCATCATTTCATTCCACAATCTTCCCATCGAGGCGTACCCGGACGTTGCCGATACATACGCGCAGGTGATCACGCAGTGGCCAGGTCACGCGGCGGAAGAGGTTGAGCAGCAGATCACGGTTCCGCTGGAGGTGGAACTGAACGGTGTCGCTCATCTGACTCATCTTCGCTCCGTCTCGCTGATGGGCCTTTCGGTCATCACCATCATCTACGACGACGACATCACCACATTCAACGCCCGCCAGGAAGTTCTTGATCGTTTGCAGAATGTTACGTTGCCTCCCGGCGTGAACACGGGGATCGGTCCCGATTACAGCCCAATCGGCCAGATCATGTTCTACACGTTGACCAGCACCAATCCGAAATATGACGTGATGGAACTCAAGGCGCTAAACGATTGGTTTGTCGTCAACCAATTGAAGTCCGTGCCCAACATCGTCGACGTTAATCCCTTTGGTGGACCCACCCGGGAATATCAGGTCCAGCTCGATCCCAACAAACTGGTGTCTTACGGCCTGACATTGCCACAAATCGAACAGGCGCTGATTGCTAACAACATTAACGCCGGCGGGGGATTCATTGAGCGCGGGCAGCAGGCTTTGAACGTCAGGGCGGTCGGCCTGATGCAAACCACCGACGATATCGGCGCCACGGTGGTCAAAGTACAGAACGGTACAGCCGTGCGCGTTCGCGATCTGGGCAATGTTGTGCAGGCTCCGAAGGTTCGTTTGGGGCAACTGGGCAAAACGATCCGCAAAGACGACGGCACGATCATTAATGACGACGACGTGGTCGAAGGTATTGTGCTGCTGCGCAAAGGTGCGGTGGCCGAGACGGCATTGCAAGACCTGCACAAAAAGATCGATCAGCTGAATGGGACGGACGGGAAAGCCGGCCTGCTGCCCGTGGGAGTCAAACTCGTCCCGCATCTCGACCGCAGCGAACTCATGCACCACACGACGCGCACTGTCTTGCGGAACCTGAGGGATGGAGTGCTGCTCGTTACCCTGGTGCTGTTTCTGTTCCTCGGCAATGTGCGTAGTGCCTTTATTGTCGCGATCACGATTCCCTTCTCGCTCCTGTTCGCGGCGATCCTGCTCGACTTACGCCATATTCCTGCCAACCTGCTTTCGCTCGGAGCACTCGATTTCGGGATGGTCGTTGACGGGTCGGTGGTGATGGTGGAGAACATCCTTCGGCACACATCCTTCGGCGACCACAAGAAAACGTTCCGTGAAATTGTGGCGACCGCGGCGCACGAGGTGCAGAGACCCGTATTCTTCGCGCGCATCATCATTATTGTTTCGTATCTGCCCATCTTTACATTGCAGCGCGTGGAAGGTCGGTTATTCAGTCCGATGGCATGGACAGTCGCATTCGCATTGCTCGGCGCGCTGGTCTTCGCCTTGTTCATTGCGCCTGTACTCTGCTGCTACCTGTTCAGTCGCGAAATGCATGAGTGGCGGAACCCGGTACTCGAATGGCTGAATCGCAGCTACGGGCGTTCGCTCGACTGGTGCTTCGATCACATGAAGGTGACGCTCGGGCTGGGTCTTGCGGCTTTCGGGCTTCTTCTCTTCTTCGCGCTAAGCGGCATCATCGGCTCGGAATTCTTGCCGCACCTCGACGAAGGCGCAATTTGGGTACGAGGAACGCTCGCGCCCAGCACTGGCCCTTCGTCGAGCATTGATATGGCCAACCGCGCTCGTCTGGTGCTGGCCGAATTTCCCGAGGTGACACAGGTTGTCAGCCAGGTAGGACGCCCAGACGATGGAAGTGATGCCAGCGGTTTCTACAACACCGAGTTCTTCGTCGCCCTGCGGCCTCGCGAAGAGTGGCGCTCGGAGTTCCATGGCACGAAAGACGAGCTGATTGCCGCTATGGACAAGAAGTTGCAGCAGTTCCCTGGAGTCGACTGGAACTTTTCGCAGCCGATCTCCGACAACGTGGAAGAGGCAGTCAGCGGCGTAAAAGGTGAACTCGCCGTGAAGCTGTTTGGCCGAGACTTGAAAATGCTGGAACAGAAGGCGGACGAGATTCAGGGTGTAATGAGTCAGGTCCCGGGGGTCGCAGATCTGGGCACTTTCCAAGTGCGTGGACAACCGAACGTCAACTTAAATGTGGATCGCGCCGCAGCCGACCGCTTCGGAATCAATGTCAGCGACATCCAGGACGCGATTGAAACCGCTGTCGGCGGCAAAGCGGTAAGCCAGATCCTGATTGGCGAACAGCGCTTTGATATGACGGTGCGATATCAACCGCAATATCGCCGAACGGTCGACGACATCTCGAACATCCGGCTGACTGCTCCGTCGGGCGAGCGAGTCTCTCTGGGGCAACTCAGCAAAATCACGCTCGATGATGGCGCTTCGACCATCTACCGCGAGGGAAATCAGCGCTACATTGCCATCAAGTACAGTGTTCGCGGACGCGATTTGGGCAGCACGGTGCGTCAGGCAATTGAGGAAGTCGGGCGTAAGGTCAAGCTGCCCGAGGGCTACCACCTCGATTGGACCGGAGAATACGAGAGCCAGCAGCGGGCGAATCGACGTCTCGCGATTATCGTCCCGGTCACGCTCTTGCTGATGGCGTTTATTCTCTACTCGGCGTTCGGCTCGTGGAAGTGGGTTTTCCTAATTCTCTCGGTTGTGGCGCTTTCTCCCTTGGGAGGCTTCCTCACACTGATACTCACCGGAACACACTTCAGTGTCTCGTCTGGCCTCGGGTTCCTGGCGCTGATTGGTGTGTCGGTAGAAATTGGCGTGATCATGATCGAGTACATCAATCAGCTTCGTACTCGTGGCATGCCGGTGCGCGACGCGGCGAAAGAAGGTGCCGCTCTCAGGCTGCGTCCCATCATGATGACGATGCTGGTGGCGACCCTTGGCTTGTTGCCAGCCGCCATGTCGCACGATATTGGCTCTGACTCGCAGCGGCCGTTCGCGATCGTCATCGTCGGCGGCCTGATTGTCGAACTCTTCATCAGCGTTATTCTGTGGCCAACGCTCTATGTCTTCTGGGCACGCCCTGGGGACCGCTTGCCACCCGCTGAACAAAGCTTCATGGCGGAAGGGGAGCACGTCGATTAGCGACCAGAGAAACCGATCTGAACTCTAGCTCCGCGTCCTCAGCGGCCTTTCTTGGCGCCCTCCGCGGTTCAAGATTTTACCGCTGAGAACGCTGAGAAAGGCCGCTGAGAGCGCCGAGTAAAGCCACCCCACCTGCGCGTAACTTTCTCTCGCGCTGCTGCGTTATACTCTCTGAACCACTCTGGTACTTCCCCGGGGATCTCATTCATGGCAGTTGGTGTACGCACAGAAGATCTGCGCAAGGTGTACAGCTCTGCGCCTCCAATGGCGGCGACGGGCGTCATGGCGCGTCCGGCAGAGAAGTCGAAGCACCCGAAGCCGCAGATCAAGGCTCTCGACGGGCTGTCACTTGAGGTAAAGCCCGGGGAGATCTTCTGCTTGCTCGGGCCGAACGGCGCCGGGAAGTCCACGACGATCGGAATTATTACGACACGTGTGCGTACGACCAGTGGTCAGGCATGGGTCGGCGAACATGAAGTATGGAAAGAACAAGCTAAGGTGAAGCGCCTGATCGGCGTGGTGCCGCAACGTCCCAATCTTGATTTCTCGCTGACCGCACGCGAGATTCTGATCTTTCACGCTGCCTATTTTGGCATTCCGCCGAAAGAGGGCGCTAAGCGCGCCGACGAGATGCTCGAGAAATTCAAGCTGACCGACCGCGCCGGGCAACTGACCCGCGGATTTTCCGGCGGCATGATGCAGCGCCTGTCGATCGCGCGCGCCATGATGCACGATCCGCGAGTTCTGTTCCTCGATGAACCCAGCGCCGGGCTTGATCCTCAGACGCGAATTCTGCTGTGGGAAATCATTCGCGAATACAACCAGCTCGGCAAAACCGTCGTGCTGACCACGCACAACATGGAAGAGGCCGACGCTCTCTGTCAGCGATTGGTGATCGTGGATCACGGCCGCGTGATTGCGCAGGGCACACCGACGGAGTTGAAGCGGTCGATTCCCGGAGGTTTTTTGCTGCGCCTGCATTTCGCACGACAAACGCCGGAACTGATTCAGCGTCTGCAGACGCTCGCCGGAGTACGCGAAGTGCGGCCGCTCGACTCGGTGGGCGCGGACGTTTATGCCGATCGTGGCGGCTCGCTCATCGCCGAAGTGGCGTCGGTTGCAGCGGGAGTGGGCGCGGAGTTGTCCGACGTTCACATTTCCGAACCAAGTCTGGAGAATCTTTTCCTGCACCATACGGGAAGGAGCTTGCGCGATTGAACTGGAAAGCTTTTGGCGCGATGTTGGCGCGAGACGCTCATGTGGCGCGACGCAACGCGGTTCAGATCATGTTCCAGACGTTCCTGCAGCCGCTGCTGTTCGTCTTTATCTTCGGACGAGTCATGGTCGGCAGCGGATACATGCCCCCTCAGTACAAGAGCCTGCTGCTGCCCGGAATCATTGCAATCAGCATGGTGTTCACCGGAATCTGGGCGGTGTGCATGCCGCTGATTGCCGAGTTCCAATGGACGCGAGAAATTGAAGACCGTCTGCTAGCGCCGATCGACATCTCGTGGATCGCTATTGAGAAGGTCGTCGCCGGAATGCTGCAAGCGATCGTGGCCGGGCTCGTGGTGCTGCCGCTCGGTTGGCTGGTGCTGGGTTCGGGAGTGGACGTTAGCATCCATAAGCCGCTCGAGTTTATTGCGATGATCCTGCTCGTGTCTCTGTTCTCCGCGAGCGGTGGACTTCTGCTGGGCTGCTCGATGAATCAGCAGCACGTCGGGTTGATGTTCAGCATGGTCATCACGCCGATGATCTTCTTCGGCTGCACCTACTACCCGTGGAGCGCGCTGAATACGTTCCCCATTCTGCAGAGGGTAGTTCTCATCAACCCGCTCGTCTACGCCAGCGAGGGACTACGTGCGGCGCTGGTGCCACAAAAGCCGCACCTGTCGACCGTGGCGGTTCTGCTCGCACTATGCGTCGTCGATCTGCTGCTGCTCTATTTAGGGTTACGGCAGTTTGAGAAGAAGGCTATTAGCTAACAAAGGCTTTCGGCTTCAACTGTATTAACCGTCTGAACGTTGAATGGCTTCTCCGAGTTCACGAGGCGACTTCCGAAGGGAAGACGTTAGCATGGACATAGTCATATTCATCGTGCTGCCAATCTTTGTTGTGCTCTACAGCGCTTTCCGCATCAAGCAATCAGGAGGCCGTAATTTGATAACCGGCATCGCGGCAGTATGTACCTTGGCTCTGTTTCTGGTCAGCGGTGTCTCTGTCGCTGGTTTCGCCAGCAAGGGTGCTGCACTGGAGATGTGGAAGCAACACAGCCAGGAGAGCAGTATCTCCCCAACTTCCTTGATTCTCGCCCTCATTTCCTTGTTATTTTTTCTGACGTGCGTGGCGACCGGACTGGTTTGCATCGTGCGCCGCACATCGGGATGGAGAGCGGCGTTCGCATTGCAAGCGGTGGTGTTCTTGATTGACTTCCTATTTTTCCTGCAGCTGACCATGGAGACCTGAAACCGACCGGATGGTCGTTTCCCGTCAACAGGATTGCGACATTACGGCTTCTGGCTTTGAGGCCCGTCCACTTGTTTTGTGTTGTACGCAATTCCTCCTCACAGAGTACATGATCGAAAGATAAGTCTTGACTCCAGTAGTCGGATTCCGATATAACGCAATCCGATCATGGAAACAGGTTTTGACCAATTCTTGCCGCTTTCCTCTGCTGCGCTGCATATCTTGCTTGCCCTGGCAAGTGAAGATCGTCACGGGTATGGGATTATGCGCGAGGTCGCCCGCCAGTCGGACGGCCGGTACAAGTTGGGACCCGGCACTCTGTATGACAATCTGCAAAAACTGCTCGATCAAGGCATCGTCGAAGAGCGCTCTCCGCGCTCTGCTGGGGATGATCCTCGTCGGCGCTACTATCGGCTCTCACGTTTTGGCCGTGGACTACTGGCTACCGAGATCTCAAGACTCGAAGGCGTGGTGCGCGAGGCGAAGCAGCATCTCAACATCCGTCCCGAGAGGGCATGATGGCCCGCACTTTGTATCGCTGGCTCGTTTGTTTGCATCCACCCGCCTTTCGCTTGCGGTTCGAGGAAGAATTGCTTTGGATATTCGACGAATCCAGTGATGCATCGGGCGCAGCGCCGCTTGTTTATGACGCCATCATCTCTCTGTTGCGACAGTGGGTGATGCGATCGGGCATGTGGAAGTGGGCACTCGGTGCAATCGCCGGAGCGTTGCCCATCCTTATCGGATTCGGAAGTTTCCTGTTTCCTTTCCCTATTCACCCGTAAGCATCGGGCTTTCGTTCGATCCGCTCATTCCTTTCGAGGAGGCCAGGCATATGAGAAAGTGGGCTCTGAGAATCTCCTGCATGCTTCTCTCTCTGTTAGTGCTGGCCTTTCTGGTCGGCTTTACCTATGAACAGATCGGCAGAGCCAGGGATGCTCGTCAACTCCCTCCACGAGTTGGACAGGCAGTCGATATTGGTGGACGCACTCTGAACGTCTACTGCATCGGTCAGGGTACTCCGACGGTGATTCTCGAGCCGGGAGGCAACTCGCCGGGTTATGCGCAGCTGTGGCTGCAATCCAAAATGGCGACTTTCACTCGCACCTGCTGGTACGACCGTGCAGGCGTAGGGTGGAGCGATCCGCCGTCATCTCCGCGAACAAGCGCAAGTATTGTGAGCGATCTGCACGAGGCGCTGCAGCGCGCGCGGGTTCTGTCGCCCTACGTGATGGCAGGTGGCTCGGTTGGGGGTGAATATATTCACATTTATACGGCGCGCTATCCGTCGGAGGTGGCCGGTTTGGTCTTCATCGATTCATCGGTTCCGGACATGCATGAGCCAGACTTTGCGTTATCACCCCTAAATCGTATGTCGGGCAGCACGAGACACCTGATTTGCATGGCTCTCCCGGCAGCGTCGCGGTTTGGAGTAGTTCGTTTCTTTGCCAGCCGGCAGCGGCGTCCTTCTCCGCCCGATTTGACGCCCGCGCAAGCCGGCATATTGGCGAAGCTCGAAGCACAGCCGAAGGCGTTTGTCACAGATGCCGAACAGGGCTGTGCAGCAACGGACGAGGGCCGAATCGTTCCGAGAGAAGGCGGCGGAAACCCCGATATCAACGACGCGGCACGAAACGCAGGCAGCTTGGGGAATCGTCCGCTTGTCGTGCTGACCGCTGGAAGGTATTGGGCTCCGGATGGTTTCGAAAAGGAAGCGGCGGAATATCACGAGATCTGGGTCCACCAACTACAGGCGAGCCTCGTGCGCCTGTCGACAGATGGGCGACAAGTCGTCGTGGATGCGGATCACGGCATGTCGCAATCGCCGGACTCCATCGTCACGGCAGTTCGGCAAGTAGTCGACGAAGTACGAGCTCAGAACCAGTGAGGGTCCCCGGGCGGTTAAGAAGGACCTTCAAGGACCAATCTCGGGCCGGCAGAATTTCTGGCCCCACCAACAAGAGGACAACGGCTGCCGAACGTTCCAAACCCAATTCTTGGCACAGCCGTCGTCCCATCGCGCTCACTGCGGTCGGCTTCTGAACCTTGCGGGACACATGTACAGCTGCGAGCTACAGCTTGGCCAGTTCCACGCGGCGGTTCTTGGCGCGCCCGTCTTCGGTGGAATTGTCAGCGACCGGTTTCGTCTGGCCGAATCCTTTCGCTGTGAGACGCGCGGCGGGAACGCCGTGGCCGGTAAGCCACGCGACGACCGATTGAGCGCGCTTCTCAGAGAGCGTCTGATTGGCAGTGGCATTCCCCTGGTTATCGGTATGCCCTTCGACGCGCAGGTGAAGAGCGGCGTCCTGGTGCAACAGTTTGACGATCTCATTCAGCGTGCTTTCCGAGTCGGGAAGAATGTCGGCCTTGCCAGTATTGAAGTGAATGCCGTAGACAGCGACGTGGCCGCTCTTCTTGATTTCGTTGTCCATGGTGGCGGCATCGGCCACCACTTCCTGTTGCATTTCCTTCAAATGGACGATCGTCTGATAGTAGAAGCCGGCGTTCATGTTATCCATGAAGATGTAATCAGACCCCTTGTGCGCCGTGATTTGGAGGTTGGGATTCTGAAAGTCGAATGTCCAGTTCGCCTTCTGCAGGGCGTTTTGGAAGTTCCGGTAAACCTGGACATCGCTGAGCCCTTCGCGATTGCCCATGCTCCAGGACCACACCTCGCCTTCGATGTTTTTCGTGACTGCGTCGCCGTCAGCATTTTTTCCGACGGGCATCTCCACCGAATCGAATTCTTTATGCTCGCAGGTCGAAATGGTGCTGCCCGGCATGCGTTGAATCAGAGGTGAATCTTTGCAGCCTTCAGCGTCCTCCTGCGCGAAGGCGAATGTCAGGCTGAGTGGCAACAAAAGTCCGAGTACGAGTGGCCGATATTTCATGCGTCGAACTTCTCCTTGGATTTGGTTTAGCCGCACAAAGCGGACAGGATACAACATTTTCGGGTTCATCCCCGATTACGAGAGTGATTCGCGCAGGTTACTCCGCTGAAAGACTTGACCGGAAACGTTGCCCTTCGTCGAAAGGCAGCTACCAGAGATTGTTTTGAGGCTCCGGGCGTAAATGAGAATTATCGGGTGGTAGTGCTCGTGCTCTCGTTGATGCCAACCATGTTCGGCGCGGATTGAAAATCGGCCAAAGCGATGCAAGACTGTCTCATCCCGCCATTTTTGCGAAATGCTCAGTGTGTCCCAGGGGCACGCGAGCGATAACGATCGTCCCGCGACCCGGCGCCGATTGGATGGACAATTCTCCGTTTACCAAACGGAGCCGCTCGCGCATGCTGACCAGGCCTAGCCCACGGTGATTCATGGCATCCTGCCAATTGAACCCGATTCCTGAGTCAGTCACAATCAAACTGATCCCTTCTTTCGTGCCGTACACGTCGACCCTAAAGTTTTTGTCAGTGCTATGTTTTACGGCGTTCTGCAATGCTTCCTGAAGAACGCGGAACAAGCACAGTGAGATTTCATTTGGAATTGCTGCCGGTATATCCGAATGCTTGAATTCAATTCGGACATTTCGCTGCTCAGCCAACTCGTGGCAGAAGCTTTTGGCCGCGGTGACGAGGCCAAGGTATTCGAGCTTCGACGAATGCAGACGGTGCGACAGTGCCTGAATGTCTTTCCCCAGGTCGGAAACGTGCTGGCGTGCAATCTGGAGGTGCTCGGGGATATCGGACGTCGAACCAAGAACCTTCGAATCGGAGTTTTCCAGTTCGACGGCCAGTAATGCGATGCGTTGCCCGATGTCATCATGCAGTTCTCTCGCAATCCACGTGCGTTCTTCTTCATGAGCCTCGATCAACCGGCGCCCGACGCTGGCAAGAGCGTCCTCCGCCAGCTTTCGATCGGTGATGTCCAGGCAGGATCCGATGTAGCCAGCAAAACTGCCGTCAGAGTTGAACCTCGGCACACCGATGTCGAGGATCCAACGGAACTCTCCATCATTACGGCGGAGACGATACTCCATCGCAAATGTTTCACGCCGATCAAACGCCCGCGAGTAGGTCTCCAGGCAGCGTCTTAGATCTTCATCGTGTATACCTTCCGCCCAGCCGTTTCCCAGCTGTGCCTCAAGTGGGCGCCCGGTGAACTCGAGCCAAGGCTGATTGACATAGGTGCAAAGCCTGTCCGTCCCGGCCATCCAGATCATGACCGGGGCGGTATTGGCAACCAGCCGGAAGCGCTCTTCGCTTTCTCGAACCGCATGCGCAGCTTGTTCATGCTCCTCAGAGAGGGCTGCCAGAACCATGAAAGGCATCGAGGCGAAAATCAGGAACATCTGTAGCGGTAACGGATTGGTGAGAGGTACTAAACCGGAGAACGGACCTCTTCCGTCGACCGCGCCCCAAATCGAGAGAGAGGTCACTGCAATCAGAGAAGTGCTAACTCCCAACGATCCAAATCGCAACGCGGACCAGAGTAGAAACGGCACCAGCAGATAAAACAGCGCTGGGGACCTGCTGCTCTCAGGAAGCGTGAACACGTAAAAGCTGACAAGAACCAACCCGGCGATGAGCATCACTCCCTCAAGGTGAAGGGAACGCGATTTTCGCATCAATACATGCCCTTCGCCGGCCCAACTCAACAAGGCAGGAGCAACCGTGACGAAGGCAAGTACCTCTGACAAAAAAACAATCTTCCAGCCCATCCAATAATCGCGGGCAATACCATGCGCGCTAAAAAATGCCCCTGCTAACGGCGCAAGGATGATGGCTAAGAACGAATACTTGGCCAAGGCCTTCACGCTGTTGAGTCTAGGTACACCATCGAAGCAATATCTAAGACCAACTGCCGAAATTAGCACTTCGACGGTATTACCCGGAATGAACCAGGCAATCGAACTGAGTGGCACGCCTGCTTGCAGGTCGGCGAGAGCAAACCCAGCGAAGGATGCAGGGATGAGCAGCGGCCAGACACTGACACGGACCAACAGCAGCCCGGTGACCAGGATCGCGCAGCCTGGCCAAAGCGGCCACACTGTCTGGGGATTCGCAATCAGCAGTGTGATCAGAGTTGGGACGAGGTATGACAATGCGATGGTGACGCACACCACAAGCGCCGTCGAGCCGAAATCAGAATACGGCTGGCTGTGTGAGAACCGATTGCTGGCGATAGTCATGACCATGCCTCAGGCATGGACAAACCCCACACCACAGGCAGAATTAACCCCGTAGAGTTTAGCGCTGTCCGGATTACTTATGGGGAAATTCGGCGGTTGCTTGAACAATAGTTACGCTCGTGGCTCGGAGGCCCTCGCTATTGCAGTCTGCTGAACTCTGCCTTGGCTTCCTTTAAGATGGGAATGTCGGCGTCCGCATCCTTCCAAAGAGTAAGGAAGCCTTTATAAGCCGCGAATGCGCGAGCGCGGGCAGCGTCGGAATCTGCTCCTTGCGACGTTCGCGCTTCTAATGCGTTCGCACGGGCCACGCCGAGTCGGGCCAAGGCGCCCGTCCAATTCCAGACGATGCCGCTGTGGTCCAGAATCTTCTGAAATTCAGCAGCAGCTTGTGCCCCTTGTCCACCTGCGAGATATGCCTGGCCGCGAATGTAGGTGGGGTAGAGGCAGGAAATGTTTGCCACAAACAGAATTTCCCCGAGGTCGCCGGTGGATGGAGGTTTCAGGCTATCCAGTGCGAGAGCGGGGTTCTTCTGATTGAGCGCCCGTTGTGCCTGAATCGCAGACAGCCACAGAGACTGCATCTGTGTATCGAGCGGAAATCGTTGGTTCAGATCTTGCGCCGGCGCTTCGGCGTGGTCGGAATCGCCTGCCATGGCGTAGCTTAGGGCGGCTTCGACTTCGACTCCCTGATTATTTGGCACAAGCTTTAGCCCGTCTGCCGCTGCTTGCCGGGCTTCTGCCAGCTTACCGAACGCGGCGTCGCGCACGGCCGAATTCTCGAGCCAGATGGCTCCGCTCTCCTTGCTGTCATTGCGGATTGCGGAATCCACCGATTGCCTGGTGAGTTCCCGCGCTTTGCCCAGATGGCCCGCATATGCTTCGGTATCGGATGCCAACGAGAGCCCAAAGTTCTCTTCGGGCTTGCCCGCGAACCATTGCTGTTCCTGAGCCATTGCCGCCGAGTCGCCCGCAACAAAACCCAGAGCGTAGAGCGCAGTGTGAAATGCGAAGTCATCGAGCTTGCGCGCCTGCGCCTGCTGAATTGTTTGCATGGCTTCGTCGAAACGTTGCAGGGCAAGAAACATGTTGGCGAGATTCACGTAGGGTCCAAGATTCTCCGGGGCAAGGTTGAGGCTTTCGCGATATACCTGCATAGCCTTTTCGTACTGTCCCTGTTCGGCGTACATGTTGCCGAGATTGAGATATGCCCGGTTGTCTCGTGGGTAGCTGGCAATCCATTCCTGATATGTTCGTGCCGCTTTGTCCAGTTCCCCGGTGACGCTGGCATAGTAGAGAGCACTAATCGTTAGCGCTTCGCGCTCACTGGCGTGCTCTCGCAACTGAAATGCCTTGGTGTAATACTCGTTGGCTCGTCCGATCTCATTCCGCCCGCTATAAGCTGCGCCGATCGCCCAGTATCCAATCGCGAAATTCGGATCGAGTTCGATTGCGTGTTGCTGGTAAGGTAGGGCAGCATCAGCACCGTTTTGGTGGCCGATTCGTAGGCCAAGGCTGTATGCCTTTAAGGCGTCGAGAGAGGACGTGGTAGCCTCGGATAGCGGAACATCGAATCTCTGCACGGTTGCCAGCGACTCGCCCAACTTCGCACGCAGCTTAGAAGCTGCGGTACCGAGCGCATCCAGGACCTTTTCTTTGGTAGAAGCTGTGATCTGCACTTCAGCTACCGCGTCTCCGTTCTGGCAATTCACGGCTTTCAATCCGAGGACGTACTCGCTCCCCAACCTGGCAATCGATCCGGCAATGTACGCCTTGCTGCTCGCTCGTTGACAAAGTTCGCGGGCGACGTCGGCCGTGAGCTTCGTATCAGGTGGCCGCGTCATCAGCTTCAGCGTTCTCGTGACTTTGCTATCGGAGAGCACGTTTAGAAATGGCGATTGGTTCAAAGAAACGTTGAGCGCGGTTTTGAGCGTATCGTCGAAGACCGAGTCGCCCGTGGTGTTGGCGAAGTCGGCGAGAACAATGGTGTCTTTTTCCGTCAGAGGCTTTGCGCGATGCGAACGATAGTAGAGGCCACCTGCAATCAGTGCGACCACCACCGCGGCTGAGGGGATAAGGACCTTCCACAGAGTTTTCTTCCTGGCCGCAGGAAGCTCGGCAGGTTTCACCGTGCCGGTTGATGGCAGCGTCGCTACGGAACCGGAAACCGGCACTGGAGTTGCTGATGCGATCACTGGCTGGGTTGAAGTTTCCTGCACGACTGCCACTCTGTCGGAACTTGCCGACGGTACGCGCCCGGTTTCAAGGTCTCGTTTCAGGCGTTGCAAGTCTGCTTTCATTTCGGCCGCGCTCTGGTAGCGGAGCGCGCGGTCTTTTTCCAGCGCCTTGCTGATGATGTCTTCGAGCTTGGGAGGGATTTCGCGATTGAAGCGAATGGCCGGAGGCGGATCCGAGTGCAGGATAGCGTCGAAGATGAGCGCAGACGTCTCGCCGTAAAAAGGCAGCGCGCCGGTCGCCATCTCATAAAGCAGAGCGCCGAATGAGAACAGGTCGGTGCGGGCATCAAGTTCCTTGCCCTTGGCTTGCTCCGGCGACATGTAGGCAACGGTTCCGAGCGCAGAGCCGGGGCTCGTCAGGTGCGGATCGTCAAGAGAGCCTGTCAGTGTCCCGGCCGCAGCAATGCGGCTGGCGGAACTGGCGGTGATCACGACCTTCGCGAGCCCGAAGTCCATCACTTTGGCATGACCGCGCTTGGTCACGAAGACGTTTGCCGGTTTGATATCGCGATGGATGATGCCTTCTGCGTGGGCTGCATCGAGCGCATCGGCAATCTCGATGGCTAGAGTGAGAATCGAGTCGAGGTCCATCGGGCGATTGCCAATGCGGTGCTTCAGCGTCATGCCGTCGAGAAATTCCATGACGATGAATGGATGCCCGTCGTACTTGCCGATCTCGTGAATCGTACCGATGTTGGGATGATTCAGTGCCGAAGCGGCCTTGGCTTCGCGCTGAAAGCGGGTAAGAGCCTGCGGGTCTTGCGCTACATTGTCGGGTAGAAATTTGAGTGCAACAAACCGGCCCAGGTCGGTGTCTTCTGCCTTGTAGACGACACCCATTCCTCCTCCGCCAATTTTCTCGAGCACGCGGTAGTGAGAAAAGATGCGCCCGATCATTGCGCTGAAAATCTTAGGTTGCGAGGGAGAGCAAGTCAACGAAGATAGAGAACTTGGGGCCGCTTGAGACTGAGGCTTGGTGAAGAACTCCCGTTCCTCTCATTGAGGTGGGGCTAGGCCTTCTTCTTTCCAATTCGTGCGAAGTCGCTGATCGGCCATAATGGTGCGCATGCTTAACCGGCGCACTTTTCTCAAGAACAGCGCAGCTTCCCTTCCGTTGGCTGCCGCCATCCAGACGCTAACTCCTGCGACGATCTCAGCGGAAACGATCGCGCATGCAGCCATCAGCGGCAGGGCCCCAAAACTCATTCCTCTGCCAGCCAGGCTGGCACCGGTCGATCCATCTACTTTGCCCTGGCAGCAGAACATTCGCCGCGTCGCTCAGAGCAACATGACCGAACACGATCCGGCGGTGATGAATATTGAAGAATGGGCAGACTATTGGCACTCGGCCGGCGCGGATATCGTTTTCATCAGCGTAACCGGGATCCTCGCCTTCTATCCTTCCAAAGTTCAGTTCCACCGGCATGGAAAGTTTCTCAATGGCCGCGACTTTTTCGGCGAATGTGTCGCCGCTGCGCGCAAGCGGGGCATGCGCGTCGTGGCTCGCATGAGTCCGGACCTAAATTGGGGCGATGCCCTTGAGGCCCATCCGGAGTGGGCAATGCGCGACGCCGACGGTTCCGTTCTCTTCAATGACCAGGAGCCGCGCCTGTTCCACACCTGCATGTTCACCAGCTATATGGACGACTATGTCCCGGCGATCATGCGCGAAATCAATTTGCTCTACGACGTAGATTGCTTCTACACCAACGGATGGCCTCCGATCGGAAGCCTCCCGAACTGCCATTGCGCAGTCTGTAGCAAGCTTCCTCCGTCGAATACGACGGCGTACTGGAACGCTTTCAATGACCGGGTTCTCGAGTTGTGGCACAAGTACGACGCCATTGCCAAAGAGAAGAAGCCTGAAAGTTTTTTCTTTGCGAACCTTGGAGGCAACGTTCGCTGCGGTCCGAACCTCGATCGCCTCGGCAAAATTGCAGCCTGGTTTCAGGCCGACAATCAGGGGCGCACCTCTGATGATCCCGCGATCTGGGGGTGCAGCCTGCAAGGCCGCGTCTGCAGCGCCATGATGGAAGGAAAATTCGCAGCCAATGTCACTGCCGCTTATTCGACCGGATCGGTCCGTTGGCGCAATGCTTCCAAGAATCCCGACGAAGCAAGAATGTGGCTAAACGAAACAGTGGCGAGCGGTATGGCCCTGTATTACCACTTCATCGGCTCTGAGGCGGGATTCGGAGAAGATCGTCGCTGGCAGAAAGTCGGCTCGGATTATTTTCAGTGGGCAAAGAAGCACGATGCCCACCTGAAGCCACGCCGATCCCACGCAAACATCGCCGTCGTCATGGGACAGAGGACACAACTTCTGTATCCGGGTCCTGCCACTGCTCACGCACACGACTACATGAGGGAGACGACGCACGGAATCTATGCGACGCTGCTCAACGGCCGATTCGCCTTCGACTTCGTGCACGAGGACCGGCTCGAAATCGAGCGAATCAGCAAATACCGGGCGCTGCTTCTGCCGAACATTGCCATGCTCAGCGACGGTCAGTGCCAGCAGATCCGGGATTACGTCCGGTCCGGAGGGTCCATCATGGCAAGTTTCGAAACGAGCCTGTACGACGAGAACCAGCAGCGCCGCGCAGAGTTCGGCCTCGCCGACCTGCTCGGCATCAACAAAAGTGGCGACGTTATCGGAACCAACGGCAACGCCTACTACGGACGCATCGAACGCAGCCATCCCATCCTTGAGGGCTTCTCCAATACCAACTGGCTCCCGGGGGCGCAAAACCGTGTGCCGTTGAAACCCGTGCAGGATCCCGTTCTCACAGTTGTCCCTGGCTTCGTGCAGTATCCGCCGGAGTTGGCCTACCCACCGGCCTCGCACACGGATGAGCCTGCACTGGTGTTGCGTGAGGTCGCCTCCAGCCGCCTGGCTTACTTTCCGGGAGACATAGAACGAACCTTCTGGCTCACCGGTCATGGCGATCTTCTGCGTTTAATGCACAACACCATCCGCTGGATTACTCATGATGAAGCCGTCGTCCACGTTGATGGCGATGGATTCATCGAGCTCTTTGCCTGGGAAACTACGCCGGGATACGCTGTCCATCTGCTCAACTACACGAATCCAAATGCCCACCACGGCTGGCTGGACACGGTTTACCGGCTCGGTCCACAAACCGTCGGTATGACGCTGCCAAGGGGTGTGAAGGTCAAGGCCGTAGACCTGCTTCGCTCCGAGGATACAATCCCGTTTCGGCTCGAAGGCTCGGTATTGCGTTTCACCGTACCTCGTGTGGATGACTATGAGATCGCCGCAGTGACTGTCGGATAAGCTGCCTGCGTCTATACGGCCGCTCTTACCTGCAACATTCTTCCGCAATTCGTCACGAGTCGTGTTAGTTCACCAATTTCGGTACTTGAAAGACATCGAGCACGCACGGTAACGCTCCCGACTCCCACACCAGTTTGAGGTATTCATCTCCAAAGCCTTCAAAGACCAGCAATTTGTCCTGAAGGACGCAATCCTCGCGGAGGCATAACTTCCAAAAATCAAAAGGTAGCTGTTGAACAGTCATCATGAAGATGAAACTTACCTCGATGGCCGGGGATTCTGGAGCGCCAAAATGCGCCATACAGAGTTTCCCCGAGTTCGGCGTCATCTCGGAACCGCTATTTTGATGCAGTTCAGGATCGTAGCAAGTTGAACTGATGATCCTCTCTCTGACAATCCTCCGTCAGCTATACCCCGGTTGTCCCAACCGGGGATTTTTTTGGCAAGGACGCCGCCGGATGGACGCCCTGCGTGCGAGGTGAACCGTCATGCACCAATCGAGCTTTGTCAACCTAGCAAACGCCCATCTTTGCAGCGATTGTGAAGCGATCGGCGATTCTGCAGTTCGTTGCCCACGCTGCCAATCGGAAGCTTTGTTTGCCGTTACACGCGTCATCCGCCGACACCGAGACAGCGTTCGGGTCCTGTGCGAACCTCCAGTGGACGAGCCGATCCTGAAGGCGGCGTAAATCGGCGGCGGAGTTCGAAGCCCCTCGTACTCTTGAGTCACGAGCTTCGACGATGACCGGTCCGATTCGCGGCTGTGACCTAAAGGCTCTCTGGATCGAAGGTCTGATCCAGGTAGATCCAGAGCACGCGTGAAAGAAATGTCAGGATGGGCACGAAGGGTAAGAAGAGGAGGACTGCCCAGATTGCGATCTTGTCCAAACGCCAGTGCGTGAGCGACCAGAGGACTGCACCAAAGACAAAGATAAGTGCGAGGGCCAAACCGTAGCTGATGTACATGGCGCCCAGAAAATATCCGGGCTCGCGGTTGAAATGGAGACCGCAAGTCGGACATTGATTGTTCATCTTGGGAAAGCCCCAGTACAGTGAAGACCGAAAAATTCTTCCGGACCGACACCGGGGACACAGCTGGCGGAAGATGCTCACGACGGTGGATGGCCGAGAGAGAGACAAGCACTATGATAGTGGATCGGTCGAGTTAATCTCGCAAGTAGAATTGGGCGATCGGAGTTGGTGCTGAAAGGTCCGTGTTAGCTCATCATTGCTTTTTGACCAGTGGCTGTAGACGCGCTTTGCTCAGCTTGGCCGCGACGCAGGCATTGCGATCCGCAACTTCGCCGATGTTTAGTTGTACCGACGTGCCTAGTACCTGCGCGATCTCCGATGCTGTCAACCCGTAATCCTGCTCTAACCATTGCGACATGCCGCTAATGGCAGTGCGCAGCGAGTCCTCAAGCGAGCCTCCGAGACCGACTGTCATGATCTGCGAATCGGATTCCACTCGCGGCGTGTTGATGCGTTTGTTGTGAAGGACGTCTACTGTGAATTCCACGTCCATCGAGGTTTCCAGCGCGTTGCCATTCAGCTCGCCGTCACCCTGCGCGGCATGACCATCGCCAACGTAGAGGAGTGCTCCCGGCTGGTTCACCGGCAAATATGCGGTAACGCCTTCCACAATTTCATTGAAGTCCATATTGCCGCCGAATCGGCCGGAATCTCCGGTAGGAGGGGGGGCTGACGCGAAGCCGGGCGCGGTCGCGACGCATCCGAGCATCGGGCGCAAAGATACCGAGAATTCCTTGAGGTGATCTCCCGGCTTCTCGGTAGTGGCAATCCCACGCTGCCGGTCAAGACGCCAGCGCACCGACTTTCCGCCGTCTTTCATTTTGACTGACATATCCGAATCGAGCGCACGACTCACAATAGCGTCGTCGCTGACTGCGTAATCACGATTGAGCCGAATCCGGTTGAAATACACGACCAGCGTATCTCCCGGCCAGGCGGTCTCAATATAAAAAGGACCCGTTTCCGGATTTCCGCCGAGCACCCGTCTCACACCATGCTCATCTGCACCGCCAGCATCGACCGTCGTCGTGTGGACGGTGTCCCCCGGCGCGATCTTCAAGACCGGTGCATTCGAGGCCGAGAACTGACGGTAAAAGACCGCGGGCGTAAAGTCATGCCGTTTTGCCGGACCTGCCGGGCGCTCAGGGGCACGAGTGGCCGTCATTTCATTCTCGGTTTTTTCTTTCGGATCGCTGCCGTCGGTTCCCACGACCTTGCCGGTGAGGGTGCTGCCTTTGAGCACGCCCGTGAATTCCGATGTGTCGTCGTCTTCGTCGCGAGCAATAAAGTGGATCGCGTTCCCATTGACCGTACCTTCCAACTTATCTCCGTCGAAGACACCGGTCAGTTTGCCGTTCTGAAGGGTGAGCGTCATGCGCTGATAGAGCGGATTGCCATAAAGCGTTTGTGTAACGAGCCATTCGCCATTTACGGATTCTGGGCTTTGAGCAGCCAATCCCGTCGCCGAAACAAGTCCCATGAAAAGCACGATGGCTCTGCGCACATGGCCTCCTGATTTTCGGTTCGGATTATAGACGGCAATTGGCAGAGAAGGTCACTGTCGAGGACACCACCGCATTTCTGCCCACTAATTCACGATTCCTGAAGTAGAATTCTGCCTACTACTTTCGCTGGGGCCTGGAAAGGGGTTCGCATGCCACACTTCTCCCGCCGATCGTTTCTGCACGTGTCTGCCGCGGCGTCCGCTGCCGCGGCGTTTCGTTTTATGAACGAGCCGATGCTGGCCGCGGCCGCACGGCGACATCAGCCGCATCCTCCGGGTGCGGTCGCGATCGACTCTAACGAGAATCCGCTGGGACCATGTCAGGCTGCGTGCAACGCGATGGCTCAGATTCTTCCTCGCGGTGGGCGCTATTCGGATGAACTCACGGATGAACTGGTCAAGACGTTCGCGCAAATGGAAGGGCTAAACCCAGACTACGTAACAGCTACGGTCGGATCGACTCCTCCACTCGCGGCGAGCGTTCTGGCATGCACATCGCCGCAAAGACCTTACGTGACCGCCGATCCGGGATTCGAACTGGGGATGATGACCGCGTCGAATAACGGCGCGCGCGTGGTCAAGGTTCCGCTGACCAAAACTTATGCGCATGATGTGAAAGCCATGCTGGCCGCGGCGCCTGACGCTGGGGTCTTCTATATATGCAATCCGAACAATCCCACAGGCACGCCCACACCGCGGGCCGACATCGAATACTTGGTTGAGAACAAGCCAAAAGACTCGGTAGTGGTGATCGACGAAGCTTACATTCACTTTGCTGAGATGCCTTCGTCGCTCGATCTGGCCAAGTCACGGAACGACGTCATCGTGCTGCGGACCTTCTCCAAGGTTTACGGCATGGCGGGGATCCGCTGCGGCTTCATCGTCGGCCATCCCGACCTGAAAGAAAAAGTCCTGGAGCACGGCGGACTTAACTTCATGCCGATCACAGGTGTCGTGGCGGCAACCGCAAGCCTGAAGGAGTCCGGTCTGGTGGCCGAGCGGCGGCGCATTAACTCCACGATTCGGCAGCAGACGTTTCAGTGGATGGACCGCAACGGCTTCACTTATATTCCGTCGGAGTCGAATTGCTTCATGGTCGACGTAAAGCGTGCTGGTCAGAACGTCCGAGACGCGATGGGGAAGGAAAATGTTTTCGTTGGACGTGTCTGGCCGATTATGCCCAACTGGATACGAGTGACGGTGGGAACCCAGGACGAAATGACCAAATTCCAGACCGCGTTTCAGAAGGTGATGAAAAGCGCGTAGCGGAATCGCTCATGGCGGGCAATTGTGCCGTCACAGAGCACAATGGGGCCCCCATGCGACAACCGGGGTGGTAGCCAACGTCCCAGGAAGTGCAAGCAACCGACGAAAATAGGAACGATTGGCTTGGTAGCGCTACCGGGAATCGAACCCGGGTTTGAAGATTGAGAATCTTCCGTCCTAACCCCTAGACGATAGCGCCACGGAGACGTCCTCGATTATAACAAAGCACCTACGCCTCCCGCGTTTGGCGCCGCCCTTTGCTCGTCCTCTCACGCAATGCGTTAACCAAAACTATGAAGTCGTGTCATCAACCAATCTTTCTGTTTCCTTTTGGGATTCCCGCAGGGATGTATCGAAATTTTTCGTACAACTTGAATCCATTCACAACCAAAATGGAGCTATAGTTAGAGAATAACCACAGGCCTACATGTATCTGTAGCCTTCAGTACGACGGTGACGTGTACTCCGTCGCATCATCAATCAATTCATCATTCCTATTTTTAGGAGCACAAAGGAGTAAGCAGTATGGCAAAACCCAGAGTCCCCAAGAACGTCAGTCAAAACCCAGCCACGACTGGCGCCGCATCGCCCTCGACCGAACTCTCCACCAGCGGTAACGGCGCTGCGATCAACGCCGAAAGCGCTACGAAATCCATCCGGAAGCCGACCATCGTAAAGAGCGAAACCAGACCCAACCTCGTTCCAATCAATCTTGAAGACGAGATCCGCCGCCTCGCCTATCTGATGGCCGAGCGCCGTGGATTCGAACCGGGCCACGAAGCCGAAGATTGGCTCACCGCTGAGCGCGAGGTCCGCCAGCGTTATCACCAACACAGCGCATAACGCGCTGACCTGCACCGCCTGGCGGCCGAGCCCCGGCCGCCCACTCAAGGCGGAAACGTTCACGGCGCCTGTTCAAATTTGTTGACGTACATCCTTTCCACGCTTTTGTCGTTGCCCCGAGTGGACTACCGACACTGACAATCGAGCTCGTTGCGGTTGCCTCAGCCATCGCTTTCTGAAAAAATGACGTAGGGTTCTCCCGACATGGCTCTCATCGGTAGTTTTGCACTGCTGCTCGCCTTTGCGCTGAGCCTTTACTCCTTTATAGGCGGACTGCTTGCGCTCTTCTATAAGGACGATCCGTTCTGGAATCGCGTCGGCGAAACCGCCCGCCGCGCCGGAGTCGTCGTCTTCGCAACCGTCTTCCTCGCGGCGCTCGCCCTCGTGGTTGCGGCCTTCCGCGACGACTTCACCATCGCCTACATCTTTCACCACAGCAACCGCGACCTTCCCGCTCCTTATAAATTCGCCACGCTCTGGTCTGGACAGGAAGGCTCTCTTCTCTTTTGGTCCCTGCTACTCGCCGGATACGGTTTCGTCCTCCGCCTTCGCTACAAAACCGATCCACGCCTCTTCGCCTATGCGTCGGTGATTCTCGCGGGCGTGCAGATTTTCTTTCTCTCCCTGGTGAACTTCGCCGCCAATCCCTTCGGTCTTCTTGAAGGTCCGATGCGTCCCGACGGCAGCGGACTCAACCCGCTCCTGCAATATCCCGAGATGGTTATCCATCCGCCCATGCTCTATCTCGGATACGTTGGTTTCACCATTCCCTTCGCGTTCGCACTCGGCGCGCTGATCATGAAGTACCCCGGCGAGAAATGGATCCACATCACCCGCCGCTGGACCATGGTCACCTGGGGATTTCTCACCATCGGAATTTTTCTCGGCGCACACTGGGCTTATGCCGTCCTCGGCTGGGGAGGCTACTGGGGATGGGATCCCGTCGAAAATGCCTCGCTGATGCCGTGGCTCGTCGGCACCGCGTTCCTGCACTCGGTCATGATGCAGGAAAAGCGCGGCATGCTGAAGGTCTGGAATATGTGGCTGGTCTTCGCCTGTTTTTGGCTGGCGATCCTCGGCACGTTCCTCACGCGCAGCGGCATCATCAGTTCCGTGCACGCCTTCGCGCAGTCGTCGATCGGAACATGGTTCGCCTGCTTCCTGGCCATCACCTTCGCCGTGTTCGTGTTCTTCTTCGTGATGAACAAAGATCACCTGCGCAGCGAGCACAAACTTGAGGCCATCGTCTCCCGCGAGTCGAGCTTCATGTTCAACAACCTGCTCTTCTGCGCACTCTGCTTCACCGTGCTATGGGGGACGTGGTTTCCGAAAATTTCCGAACTCATTCAGGGCAACAAGGTTACAGTCGGCGCTCCTTTTTATAACCGGGTAGCGATCCCGGTCGCGCTGCTTCTGATTATTCTCACTGCCCTGGGCCCTTTGCTCGCATGGGGCAAAACATCATTTGAGAGTCTGAAACGCAACTTTTTGTGGCCCACTGTGGGCGCCGTCGTCACCGCAATCTTCCTGATGGCTACTCCCGCCAGTTGGGGAGGTGCTTTCGGGCTTCGCCCCTGGCAGGACATCTCTTATTTCTATTCCCTGATGGCGATCAGCCTCGCGGTCATGTGCACGCTGACCATCGCCAGCGAGTTCTATCGTGGCGGCCGCGTCATCTCCGAGAAATCAGGCCAGAGCTTGTTCGCATCCATGATCGAACTCACGCATCGCAACACGCGCCGTTACGGAGGCTACATTGTTCACTTCGGCGTCGTGGTCGTGATCATCGGCCTAGCCGGCGCCGCCTTCAATCTGGATAAAGAGCAAGAGATGGGATACGGCGACAAAATGTCGATCGGCCCCTATACACTCGTCTGCCGCTCGTACACCGACGAAGAATTCCCGAACTATATGGCCGAGTGGGCTGTCCTCGACGTATATAAAGGCGGCAAGCAGATCGACACGCTGACACCAGAGCGCCGCTTCTACAAGGCCAGCCAGCAAACGTCGACAATGCCGTTCATCCGATCAACGCTGAACGAAGATTTGTACCTCGTGTATGAAGGCTTGAACCAGGACAACGGCCATCCAATTTTGAAAGCGCATCTGAACCCGCTGGTCATGTGGATCTGGCTAGGGGTGTGGATCATCCTGGGCGGAACAGTTCTAGCGTTGGTACCGAACGCGCCGACGCCGGTCCGAGTAGCGGTTCCAGCCAGGGTAGAGCACGCAGCCCCGGTCGCAGCGGGAGACTGATTGTGTAGGGGCGGACGCATTCGTCCGCCCCCGCGCGAAAGCGCGGTGCACGTTATCGAGGACCCACGCACTCGTGGGCGAAAGGTTCGTATCAGGGCACGACTTCAGTCGTGCCGTCAAAGATG